>Ga0206824_10358_pt1 | contig 10945 bp, 7 predicted proteins | sample Alteio_BWOrgCont_82_FD_152874 | JGI IMG/M metagenome (GOLD analysis project Ga0206824, IMG submission 152874) | Enriched cells from forest soil in Barre Woods Harvard Forest LTER site, Petersham, Massachusetts, United States -... | ecosystem: Environmental > Terrestrial > Soil > Temperate forest >...
CGTCCGGCATGAATTCGAAGTCGTGGCTCACGGCACCACAAATCCCTGGGGGCTGGCCTTTGATGAGCGCGGAGAAGCGTTCCTGACGAACTGTGTCATCGAACACGTGTTTCATGTCACCCCCGGTGCACGATTCAAGAGAATGTTTGGTCAGGACTTCAATCCGCACACGTTTGAATTGATGCAGACCTGCGCCGACCACATTCACTGGGCCGGTGGAACATGGGAAGGTTCCCGGAATGCGACAGGCAAGCATGGCGAAGCAGGCGGTGGACACGCTCATTCGGGCGCCATGATCTATCGTGGTGCCCAATTTCCCGCCGAATACAACAACTGCCTGTTCACATTGAACATTCACGGACAGCGTTTGAATTGCGACAAACTCGAACGCAGCCACTCCGGTTACGTGGCGAAACATCTGCCAGACTTCGCTCAATCGCAAGATCCCTGGTTCCGCGGGGTCTGTGTCAGACAGTCACCCGATGGTTCCGTCTACTTCACCGACTGGTCCGATACCGGGGAATGTCATAACTACGACGACAAAACGATTCATCGCGAGAACGGACGCATCTTCAAAGTCGCGTACGGCACAGCGAAACCGACGGCCACTCCGGAATTCGGCAAAGATATTGCGACAATGATCACGATGGCATCGTCGCACCAGGATGGAGTTGCCCGAGAACATGCCCGTCGGTGGATTCAGGAGCAGGCCCACGCCGGTCGACCGGTCGTGGTAGCTCCCGAAGCTCTGCATCGGTCGCTGTTTGGAAAAGTTCAGGAAGCGCCGGCATTTCATCGCCTGGAACTGTTATGGGCCGCCCACGTCACGGGAAATTTGTTGGAACAGACTCGGGCATCGCTTTTGGACGATCTCGACGACACGATTCGCGGATGGACCGTCCGCCTGGAACTTGAAGACAGGGATGCCTCGCCCCTGATGCTCGCGAAGCTGGAGGAGAAGGCGAAGTCAGATCCATCATCGTACGTCAGGCTGCAACTGGCGTCCGGATTACAGCGGCTGCCGCTGGATAAACGCCAGGAAATCGCCCGTCGATTAGTGTCACATGGCGACGATGCCCATGATCAGAACCTGACGCTGATGCTGTGGTATGGTATCGAACCTCTAATCGCACGGTCCGACGAAGAAGTTCTGCCGCTGGCCATCGCGACCAAAATCCCGAAGCTGCGCCAATTCATCGCCCGGCACCTGGCGACCAGCCATCCTCCGCGATTTGAATCACTTGTCGCCTGGCTCGACGCCGAGCAGGCGTCGGCCGCGGTCGACAAATCGGAAGACATCCAACGCGATATCCTGATCGGCATGTACGCCGCCCTCGAAGGCCGAAGGGATTTGAAGCTCCATCCACAATGGACACGTCTTGCGCCTCGACTGGCGATGAGTCGCGATCAAAACGTGCGGGAGTTGAGTCAACTGATTTCGCTGATTCAGGGTGGCGACGAAGCATTCAACTATTTCACGCAGGTCACCGCGAATGCAAGCCTGGATCCGGCGCAGCGCAGACGCGCTATGGCGGCTCTGGTCACAACGCGCCGACCCACCGTTGCCGATTTGTTGTTGAAATTGCTGGACGATCCTGGCCTGCGGGGCACTTCCATTCGAGGCCTTGCGGGATTCGATCGCAATGAAGTCGGCGGAGAGATTCTGAACCGATACGCCAAGCTCAGTGAATCCGAAAAGCTCGACGCGATCAGCACGCTGACGGCACGGGAAAAGACAGCACTGGCCCTGATGAAAGCGGTCGATGCGGGAACCATCACAAAGCAGGATCTTTCAGAATTCGATATTCGTCAGTTGCAGCGTTTCAAAGAGCACAAGCTGAAGGAACTGGTCGACAAGCATTTCGCCGCCAAACCATCGTCCGCGGAAAGGGCAAAACTGATCGCTGAGATGAAGGCGCGAATTCAGGAGGCGGATCTTTCCAGGACCAAGGCTGAGCATGGCCGCGCCATCTTCCAAAAGAATTGCGCGACGTGCCATACGTTGTTCGGAGTCGGAAGGCAGGTAGGTCCCGACCTGACGGGAGCACAGCGAACGGATCTGGACTATGTGCTGATTAATGTCATGGATCCCAGCGCTCTCGTAGGACACGCCTATCGAGTGACGGTCGTATCGCTGCACGATGGGCGCGTCATCAGCGGAATTGTGAAGGCCGAGGACGACAGTACATTGGCCCTGGAAACCGCCACGGATCGAGTCGTCGTCGCGAAGCAGGATATCGAAGATCGCCAGCAGCAACCGGTTTCCATGATGCCAGAAGGATTGCTTAACAGACTGACAATTCAGGAGATTCGAGATCTGGTCATGTATCTGGCAAGTCCAAATCAGGTTCCATTGGAGTAGGAAACAGCGGACCAATTGCCGTTCGGTGCGGTGTTCGGTAGCATTCGTTGCGCCAGCAAATCTATTGCCGCGCGCTCCTCAACGACCGGATCTTGATCGCCGACCTGGAACTCGTGATCGTGGCATTTCTGAAAGTTACCAAAGGCACATTCGCGGGTCAGATGGTCGTCTTGCAGGGCGACCGGACAATCCTCGGAAGGCATCCCACGTCGCAAATCGTGCTGGAAGACGGGGCCGTCAGCCGCCATCATGCCGAAATCGTCCAGGAAAATGGCTGCTTTTTCATTGAGGACCTGCGCAGTCGCAACGGAACGGAAGTCAACAATACCAAAATCCTTGGACGGACCGAACTTCGGGACGGCGATGGGATTCGAGTTTGCGACCACACCTTCGAGTTTTGCCTGAAGCCCGACACCGACTCGACACGTAAGAAATTATTTATTCGAACTGAACCCGTTGCTCCGGGGTCCGGGACGGTCGATGACGGGGACGACGGCAAGCCCCCCAGTCCGCCTCTCAAACCCACCCCCACGTTGAATTCTGAGGGTTCGTCAGTTCTGTCCTCGCTCGAAGCGAGTTCGACGGGACGCGGGTTACGACTGAATGTCCGTTCCGAGGTGAAACTGCGAGCGGTTCTCGACATCAGTTCCGCGCTCGGTCGCGTCCTCAATTTGAATGACGTTCTGCCGATCATTCTGAAGTCATTGTTCAAGATCTTTAATCAGGCGGATGCAGGTTTCGTATTACTCCTGGATCCCGATACCAATAAGCCTGTCGTGCGAGCGTCGCTGTGCCAGCATCCGAATGACGATGAAGTTCCCATCAGTATGACCGTCGTCCGGCAGGCCATGGAACAGACTCAGGCGATTCTCAGTGCGGATGTGCTGGGCGATCGACGGTTTCGCAGCAGCGAAAGCCTGACCGACCTGAAGTTGCGATCATTGATGTGCGCCCCGCTCCTGTCCACCGAGGGCCGCGCCCTGGGCGTGATTCAATTGAGCACTCTGGAAGTCTCACAACCGTTCACGTCCGATGATCTGGATCTGCTCGTCAGCGTTTCCGCTCAAGCAGCCCTGGCCGTCGAGAATGCGACGCTGCATGACGCCGTCTTAAATCAAAGGGACCTGGAGCGCGATATGGAGTTCGCCGCTCAAGTGCAGCAGGGATTTCTGCCCAGCCAGCCGCCCGAAGTCGAAGGCTTCGAATTCGCCGACTACTATATGGCCACGTTCCATGTAGGCGGCGATTACTTCGATTACGTCCGGCTACCGGATGGACGACTCGCCGTCGCCATCGGCGATGTAGCGGGGAAGGGTGTGTCCGCCGCATTGTTGATGGCGCGATTGCACACCTCGGCACGTTACCACTTACTCAGTTCGAACTCACCCGCGATGGCGATGAGCAGCCTGAATGCCGAAGTTGCCGGCAGTGGGCTTGGGTTTCGATTGATCACATTGATTTTCGCCGTGCTTGATCCGAAGACCAATCGCGTCTGCATTGCGAATGCAGGCCATTTGCCCCCTGTGTACCACACCGCCAGCTCGGGCAATCGGTTTATCGGAATGACGGAATCAGGGTTGCCGCTGGGTGTTCTTCCGGAGCAGGATTTTCATGAACTGACCATCGAGCTGAAGCCCGGCGAATCGCTGCTGTTCTATACAGACGGGATTACCGAAGCGATGGATTCCAAGGAAGAGATGTTTGGCAAACATCGATTGATGGACGTCGTTGAACTCCCGCATGCCACTGTCAAGTCGCTGGTGAATTCACTGATGAAATCCGTCGATCAGTTCTGTGGCCCGGCGCCGCAGCGTGATGACATCTGCGTCACAGCTCTTCGGCGTGTCTCGTGACAAAGGAAAGCCGTCCGGTGCCGCTCGATAGTCGCCAAGTTCTTGGACCGGACGGACATGTTGCCCGGCGACTCAGAGCCTTCGAATCGCGTCCGCAGCAGCTCGAAATGGCCGCCGCCGTCGATCACGCCATCGCGGCGCAAGAACATCTGATCGTCGAAGCGGGAACCGGGACCGGCAAGAGCTTCGCTTACCTCGTCCCCGCCATCCTGGCTGCCACAGCAGGACAGGGGGAAGGGACTCCTCGCCGCAAAGTCGTGATCTCGACTCACACCATCAGCCTGCAGGAACAGTTGATTGCCAAGGACATTCCGTTCCTGAACGCCGTTCTGCCGGTGGAATTCTCGGCAGTTTTGGTCAAGGGGCGATCCAATTATGTCAGCCTGCGCCGGCTGAAGGGGGCAGTCGAACGATCGCACGCATTGTTCGCGCAGCCCGAAGAAATGGATCACTTGAAACAACTCGTCGAATGGTCCAGGCATACGGCAGACGGCAGCCTGTCGGATCTGGACTTCAAACCTGTCTCGTCCGTTTGGGATGAAGCGCGCAGCGAGCACGGAAACTGCCTGGGAAGATCGTGCCCCACTTACGACAATTGCCTTTACTACCGTGCGCGGCGCCGAATCTGGAACTCGGATTTGATGGTCGTGAATCACGCTCTGTTCTTCTCGGACCTGGCTCTGCGCCGCGAAGGGGCCAGCGTCCTTCCCGATTACGACGTCGTTGTCTTCGATGAGGCGCACACTCTGGAACAAGTCGCCGCGGACCATCTGGGGCTGTCCGTCTCGGGCGGTCAGGTCGAGTACCTGCTGAATCGCCTGTTCAACGATCGCAACCAAAAGGGACTGCTCACCAAGTTGCCGCTCGTCACCACCGAATCGTTCAAAATACGGCAGCAGACAGAAGATCTCGTCGGCCGAATCCGCCACCAAAGCCGTGACTTTTTCGCTGATCTGGCCGAGTTGAATCAGTCAAGAGGTTCGAGAAACGGCCGATTGCGCCAGCCCCCCGATATCAATAATGTGGTTTCGCCGTCGCTGAAGGAACTTTCCGCCTGGATCATCGAACTTTCCAAGCCGATCGAACGCGACGAGCATCGGATCGAGTTCACATCGGCGGCGGAACGCTGCATTGGCCTGGCGAATTCACTGAATTCGTGGATGGGACAGTCGGATACGGAAAGCGTGTACTGGATCGAAAACAGCGGCCCGCACAACCAGCGAGTTCGCCTGATCGCGGCCCCCGTCGATGTCGCTCCCGTGCTGCGTGATCAATTATTTTCCAAGGTCAAAACCGTCATCCTCACCAGCGCCACGCTGGCTGTTGGAAAACAAAGCTTTGATTTCATTCGCCAACGCCTCGGCCTGACGAAAGCAAATGAGCTGAAACTTGGCAGCCCCTTCAACTACGCCGAACAGATGAAGCTGTACCTGCCCGACTCGATGCCCGATCCAACCGAGTCGCCGGCCGAATACACGTCCGCCGTTTGTGAGCAGATCCAGCACTATGTGACCCAGACGCGTGGACATGCGTTTGTGCTCTTCACCAGCTATCAGATGCTGCGCGAAGTGGCCCGGCGAATGACTCCGTGGTTCGTCTCCAAGAATTATGGCCTGTATGTCCAGGGTGCGGATATGCCCCGAACACTGATGCTGGAGAAATTCCGGTCTGACCCCGCCGGTGTCTTGTTTGGAGCAGACAGCTTCTGGCAGGGAGTCGATGTGCCGGGCGATGCCCTGCAGAACGTGATCATCGCCAAGCTTCCTTTCAGCGTCCCTGACCACCCTCTGCTCGAAGCCCGCCTGGAAGCGATCCGGAAAAATGGTGGCAATCCGTTCTTCGATTACCAGGTTCCCGAAGCGATCATCAAATTGAAGCAGGGTGTCGGCAGACTGATCCGGACGCGAACGGACAAGGGAATCGTGGCGATCCTGGATCCACGAATTCGCACCAAACGCTATGGGAAACTGTTCCTCGATAGCCTTCCCGATGGTGCCGTCGTCGCCGATCGCGAATGGTGATGACCTCGTGGATCGGGCATATTGAACAGCCCTGCGTCATGCAAGAAAAGCAGCGAGGGACTCGTAGTAGATTCCCTCGCTGACACTTCTGGCTTGGATCGATGGTCTCTGTCGACGGCTTATTTATCTGGAGGCAGCGGCGTTGGAGCGGCCGGCGTGTTTTCCGTCGGAGGGGGTGGAGAACTCGACGTTGGCGCCGGGCTGGCGGTTGTAGGCGCAACGCCACAACACGCGCTAGCGGGAGTGACGTAAGAAGCCGAACTGCAACACCCGCAGTTTACCGCCGAATAGCTCGTGTAATACGCGGGGGTCGTGTAACCGCTGCTATACCCGACGTACGAAGCGGGGGTCGTGTAACCATAACCGGCCCCACCGTAGTAAGCGGGGCTGGTGTAACCGAGACCGTACCCGCCATAGTACATGGGGTTGCTGTAACCATAGCCGTAACCACGGTAGTAGCTAGGGTAGCCCGCGTAGCCGTAGCTTCCATAATACGGATAGCCGTAGCCGTACCCAGAGCCGTACCCATACCCGCACCCACCGAATAACCAACAGGCATCGGCGTTCGTGCTGGGTAGGGACAGCGTCGCAGCAATGGCAAGTAACAACGAAGAGAAGACGTTGCGGAACATTGTAAAAGATCCTTTCCACTGTGAGGGAACCAACATCATTGGCAGGTCTCGTGACCTGCGTGACACTTGAGGAGCTTTGCACAAGAAAGGCGCTTACCGTCCATCCCTGCCCGGAAGATGCCTGCGCGACAATCGTCAGGGTTCCATGCCCCGATTTTTTAGAAGGTTGATGACCACCCAGCATTCTCCATTTCTTGCTGAGCCTTCGGAACTGGTCGATCTGAAATCTGACCGAACACTCATCTCTCGCGTTGGCGACTGAACGGTCAACGCCAGCGAATCATGTTAGCTATCTTGCGCATTTTAGCAAGATTTGCAATCGTCGTGCCGTCGATGACAAAAACGAGATCTGGCCAGAAAGTCTTCGGGGGCGAAGGCGCAGCGGCCGCAGTTCGCACATCACACCAGAAAACTGTGGCAACATCCGTCCAGACGCTGCGTTTCATTGGCCGCTAAGATGTGCGAAGTCACACCAGGATCGGCAGCAGCGACGGTGAACCGTGTTGGACCGCACGCGTGACGATCTGGCCGATCAGCGTGGTAGGAGTGCAGTCGTCGATCTGGATCTGCGCCAATGTTCCGGCGAGACGCGGGTTGCCGTTGAAGACAACGATGCGATCGCAACTGGTGCGGCCGGTGAGCTGCACAGGACCGGAAACAGGCGAATGTTCTCCTCGTTTCACTTCGCTCTTGCTCAACCCTTCTACCAGAACTTCCACTTCACTGCCGATGAACTGAGCATTGTCTTCGGCGCTGATCTGGTTCTGAAGAGCCAGCATCTCGTTGTTGCGGTGCTTCTTCACATCTTCGGGAATGTCATCGGCGTACAGTTCAAACGCCTTGGTTCCCGGCCGCGGACTGTACTTGAAGATAAAACTGTTCTTGAAGCGGAACTCGCGGATCAGGTCGAGACTCTTCTGATGCGATTCTTCGGTTTCACCGCAGAAACCGACGATGAAATCGCTGGAAACGGCGGCTCGCGGGAGCGTTGCGCGGATGCGAGTCATCATTTCCCGATAATCTTCGACGGTGTAACCGCGTTTCATCCGCTTCAGCATTTCGTTGCAACCCGACTGAGCCGGGACGTGCAGATATTTGGCGCACTTGGGAAGGTCTCGAACCGCCCGAAGCAGGTCGTCGGACATATCCTTGGGAAAGTTCGTGACGAACTTGATCCGCGAGATTCCGTCGACATCGTGGATGTATTCGAGCAGATCCGACAGCCGGAACAGACTGCCATCCTGCGTGTGCTTGTAGCTGTTGACCGTCTGGCCCAGCAGTGTTACTTCCTTCACACCTTGATCGGCCAGCACCCGCACTTCGTGACGAATATCGCGAGGCGGCCGGCTCTGTTCCGGACCGCGTGTCATGGGGACGACGCAATAGGTGCAGAACTTGTCGCAACCGATCACGATCCGGACAAAGGCCTGATACGGGCTGGGCCGCATTTCGGGTTCGCGCGTCGGATCGTAGCTCTGGAAACTGTCGCTGACGGCCGCTCGGCCCCCCTCTTTACGATCCAGGCTGACGGCCAGAGATCGCTCCCGATTTTCACGCGCTGCATCGATTAACCGGGGGACTTCCGCCAATTGCCCGGTTCCCACGACCAGATCGACGTGAGGCGCCCGCTGAAAGACCAGTTCCTGATCCTTCTGCGCCATGCATCCCAGGACGCCAATCACCTGGTTCGGACGCGATTGCTTACTGTACTTCAGTCGCCCGAGTGCCGAATAGATCTTGTGTTCGGCGTGTTCCCGTACGCTGCAGGTGTTGAACAGAACGGTGTCGGCTTCCTGGATGTCGTCGGTCAGGTTGTAACCCTGCTTGCGCAACGCTCCCACGACCAGTTCGCTGTCCAGCATGTTCATCTGGCAGCCGACTGTTTCGATGAATACTTTGCCGTTGTGGGGAGCAGTCATAGCGACGGACCAAGAGGGGATTGAGAAGTTCAGGTATCAAATTGAAAATTGAAAAACGGGCGGGAAGATCATGGGTTCTCCCTACCAATCGGCAATTTCATTTTTTAACGGCATTTGAATTCCTAACGAACGCGTTCGATGTACTCACCTGTCTGAGCATTGATTCTGATCATGTCACCCATGTCGACAAAGGCCGGCACCTGGACCGTTTCGCCATTTTCGACTGTCGCTGGTTTCGTCAGGTTGGACGACGTGTTGCCGCGAGCCACCGTTTCGGAGTAAGTGACCTTCATGACGGCCTGTTGAGGCGCCGTCAACCCAATTGGCAATTCACCCCAGAACAGGATGACGCAGACGGCATTATCCTGCAGAAAACGTCCCTGGTCTCCGGCAACTTCCAGTGGAATCGTGAATTGTTCGAACGTCTCCTGCTCCATGAACACAAAGCCCGTCGCGTCTTTATACAGGAATTGACCTTCGCCGGTCCTGACGTCGGCCGCTTCCAGACTATCGCCACTTTTGTAGGTCCGGTCGAGGATTGTTCCCTTAATCAAATTCTTCATCCGGCACTTGTACAGCGCCTGTCCCTTGCCGGGTTTCACGAAGTTCACTTCCAGCATTTCGTAGGGCTCGCCGTCAAGAATGACTTTGGAGCCCTTCCGGAAGTCGCTGGTGTTCAACTGAGACATTGGTCTTTCTTCCTGCCATTCGATAAATTGAGCGCACGAATCTCACCTTTCCCGAGGATTCTCGTGAAATTCAGAGCACTGCAGGATAGCAGATGCCCGTTCCGGTGGGAATCGTGGATGGTAACCTGTTTTGGCGTAACGGCTTTCAATGTGTGCTTGGTGAAGACTTGGAGATTCGTCAGTTGTCATTGATCAAGTGTCAATTACGAACGATCGACCAATGGCAATTGAGAAATGACAATTGACCAAATCTCTTTCTGAGAGCACTCCGATTGACTGCAGCGATGTGGCGACGGAATCGACGTGGCACGATTCGCTGGCTCATGCGATCCGTGATCCAGGGGAGCTACTACAGCGGTTGGATCTTCCCGAATCGCTGTTGGCCCCGGCGCGGGCCGCATCCATTCAATTCCCGGTGATGGTTCCGAAAAGCTATTTGAATCGGATGCAGCGAGGCAACGCCCATGATCCGTTGCTTCGACAAGTGCTGCCCCTTGGTGAGGAACTGCTGGAGGTATCTGGCTTCGTCGAGGACGCGGTCAACGACTTCGAATCACGCACGGCGCCAGGTCTCTTGACGAAGTACGCCGGCCGGGCCTTGATGATTCTGACCGGCGCCTGTGCCGTTCATTGCCGCTACTGTTTCCGCAGGCATTACCCCTACGGAAACGAGCCGCGGCGACTGGATGACTGGGAACCGGCACTGACAGCCATCGGGGCCGACGAAACGATTCACGAAGTGCTGCTGAGTGGCGGCGATCCGCTGATGATTCCGGATCGCCGATTGAGCGAACTGATTTCGCGGCTGGAATCGATCCCGCACCTGCGTCGACTGCGAATTCACAGCCGGTTGCCAATCGTCCTGCCCAATCGTGTTTCGGATGACTTGATCGAACGCCTGATCTCTTCGCGACTGACGCCGATCATGGTTGTCCATGCCAACCACCCGAATGAAATTGTCGACGATTGTGCCGCAGCCCTGCGAACGCTCGTTCGATCTGGAATCAGTACGTTGAATCAGACTGTGCTGCTGCGAGGGGTCAATGATTCCATCGAGATCCTGGCCCAGTTGAGCGAACGATTGATTGATCTGGGAGTGATCCCCTATTACCTGCATCAACTCGATCGAGTCCGCGGCGCAGCGCACTTCGAAGTGGATCCGTCGATCGGTTTGAGCCTGATCGATGAGTTACGTCGTCGCCTTCCAGGTTACGCCGTCCCTGAATACGTCCGCGAGGAGGCTGGCTGGCCGAGCAAAAGGCCGATGCGAAATGAGTGACGCGAGAAAACTCACGAGTGACGAGAGAAAAGAAAGCTTCGCCAGCGCAACGACCTCGTCACTTGTCACTCATTCCCTACTTCTTCGGCAATAACTCAATCTCATACAGTTTCGGCCAGTTCTTTCCAGTGACGAAAAGTCGGCCGGTTCCTTCATCGTAAGCGATTCCGTTGAGCACTTCTTCCTTACC
>Ga0206824_10360_pt1 | contig 10904 bp, 10 predicted proteins | sample Alteio_BWOrgCont_82_FD_152874 | JGI IMG/M metagenome (GOLD analysis project Ga0206824, IMG submission 152874) | Enriched cells from forest soil in Barre Woods Harvard Forest LTER site, Petersham, Massachusetts, United States -... | ecosystem: Environmental > Terrestrial > Soil > Temperate forest >...
ATGGTACCGGTGATATTGATCCCATCTGGGTTAACCTTGTAGGGCCTGGTGATACATTTTATTCTTCTACCATATGTTTTACCCCTAAAAGAAATGTGTATGGTGGTGTGCTGACTTTATTCGCAGATTTGGGTAATTCTTATATTGAAACACTGTGGATGTCTATCAATACAGCTCTTATGACGGCGTATCACACATTGGGCTTTGTAGAGCGTGATAGAAATGCTGATGGTGTAGTGCCTGGCTTTAAAACGGCCTGCGATAAATTTCATAATTTGTTAATGCCAATTCAAACGTAGAATCTAACGTGATAGAACGGGGTGTAAAAAAGCTATGGCTATTTGCATAGAGTGACGGCGTTACAAAAAAACTATACATTATTAATAGAAGACAATAGCGTAGTGCCTTAATGTTCATACACATTCCTTTTCTAAAGATCAATGTCATTACATGGAATATAAAAAATTTCATTTCTCTATTATTAAAAATTTTTTTATCTGTTCATTTGGCTCACTCATTCTACGATGCATTACTGCAAGCATTGGTATTGTTACCTTACGTTATATAACACCAGCAGATTATAGTCTATTAAGTCTGTTAAATAATTTCATTGCGATTGTCCCTATTTTTTTAAATTTAGGTCTACGTCAAGCGTTTGGTTTAGATTTTTTTCATAAAAATTCATATGAACGCTCGCGCATGGTACAAGAAATTATTTGGATCTATCTCACGTTGGCAATACCAATTTTTTTATTAAGTCTTTTTTTTATTCAGTCGATCAATCAGATCATTTTTTATGGTTTTGCTTCAACAGTTCTTCTATTAATTGCACTTATATGCTGTTTTATTCACTTTTTTACAGAACTTCTTTTGCAAGTTTTACGGTATCAATCAAAAGCATTCTCGCTTACCATGCTCCAATTATGTATGACGGCAACTACCGTTGTTACCACCCTATTGCTGGTATACTTCCTACGCTTATCTATTATGGGCATGATGCTGGCGAATTTAGCCGGTATGCTTATTTGTCTTTGTTATGGCGGGTTACAATATTATAAAAAAATACGCCTATCATTATGGCAATTGCGACCATCCTTTACCGTGTATGCATATTACCTTAACTTAGGGTTGCCATTTGTACCGAGCATTATTTTTTGGTGGATATTAGCTTCCGGCAACCGTTGGTTTTTAGCATCGTTGAGCACCATGCATAACGTTGGCATTTATTCACTGGCAGATACGTTTGTACAATTGTTTCAATTATTAGTACTAGGGCCATTATCCGTCTCATATGTGCCATATATCTTTGAACAATTTGCCAATAATAAACATGCTATTGGGACAATTGATGCATGGAACCATCGTATAATGTATGCATGCATGTTCATTGGCAGCGCCCTTATTACCGTAGGTTTTTTTTGTTTCCGGCCAATATTGTATAGCATTCTGCCACCCACCTATTATGAAGCAATACACTATATTTATCCCATGCTTATTGGCCAGATTTTTTTATTGGGTTCTTATTTTGCGCTTTGTTATATTCAATTCTTTAAGCATAATTACCTTATGGTACTGTTTGTAGTTATAGCAGCATCTACTAGTTGCCTATTAAATAGAATATTGATACCTTACCTACATATTTATGGCTGTGTTATAGCAATGACAATCTCGTATGCACTCTATTTTTTATTAATCATTGCCACAACAGCTTTTATAAAAAAACAGAAAAAATTGGTATCGTAAATGCGTTACAAAAATATTGTTTATAAACTTTTGCGCCGCTTAGAAAAACCTATCAGATTAGCGCCTAATAAGCATTATCCGCAACGACATTTTACTATACTTATTACCGCTTATAACAATGCTGCCTATGTTATACCAATGCTTCAATCGGTGATCAACCAAGATTATAGCAATGCTACTATTATATATATTGATGATTGCAGTACTGATGGTAGTTTTATACAGGCCAAAGAATTTTTAGAAAATCATACACAATTTAAAAGCAAGCTCATACAAAACAAACAACGAGTTGGCAAGTTGGCAAATCTGTATACAGCGCTCCATGATGTTCCTGACAGTACCATTATTATTGAACTTGATGGTGATGATTATTTTATTAATAATCAGGTATTAACAACTTTTAATACGTATTATCAGACAACGCAAGCATGGATAATCCATGCAAATTATATCAACCATCCAGCACCACTTGCGCAACAACTCAACCTAGGTCACTTTGCACAACAAACACCTTTTGTTGTACAAAAGTATCGCTTATACAGAAAATTTCCATGGATCTATTCAGGCTTGCGCAGTTATTATGCAGCGCTCTTTAAACGTATAAAAAAAGAAGACCTAATCTATAATCAGGAATTTTTACAATTCTTTCATGATGGCGCAATGTTTTACCCAATGCTTGAGATGGCAGGCAGCCACGTCAGCTATATAGAGCAACCCATGCTCTTACGAAATATAGATTCCCCACTTAATGATTTTAAAAAACAACCAACTGATTTAAAGAACATACGAGATTATGTTCATAGCCGTACCATGTATGATCAACTTACTGATTTGAAGGGAGTATAATGCAGAGATTTGCTTTAGAGATATATCCATGCGCCTATGTCAGTATGACCGTTCTTTGCGAAAAATTTGGTCAACTTCTTTATATATTTTTATTTTTGCTTTTACCATTACAAACCATCGCTAACCCAAAGATTTCTATCATTACTTCATTATATAAAGGTGAAAAATTCATCAAAGGTTTTTTACAAGACATTACTCGTCAGACTATTTTTGACCAATGTGAACTTATAATTATCAATGCCAACTCACCTGAGCATGAAGAGCCAATTATTCGTGAGTATATGAAGAAATATCCTAATATCATCTATAAAAAATTGGATTATCAACTTGGTTTGTATGCTACCTGGAATATGGGCATTAACATGGCACGAGGCATCTATATAACCAATGCAAATGTGGATGACCGTTTATCAGCTAAGTGTTATGCTGTACATGCACGTTTTTTAGATGCAAACCCATCCATTGATCTTGTTTACTCCAATTCATTTATTACTACATTGGTCAATGATAAGTTTGAAAAAAATCTCCAGAAACATCCACGCGTACAATTACCTTTCTCACCAAATAACATAAAAAAAAGCTGCATGCCTTCCTTTAATCCAATGTGGCGAAAAAGTATGCACGATAAACATGGGCTATTTGATGAAAGTTTTATCATTGCTGGTGATTGGGAAATGTGGATACGCGCCGTAAAGCTTGGCTCCGTGTTTAAAAAAATTAATGGTTTTTATGGGCTTTTCTATAATAATCATGAAGGTCTTTCAACAGCAACAACAAACAACAAACTCCGCTTAACAGAAGAAACCCGCATGAAAAAGCTCCACGCTGATTTTTTTTCTTCACGTAAAAATAAGCAATAATAACAAAAAAGACCTTATTCTCCTTATTTCATTTGCTTTTTATTCTCTATTTAAGGCATTCTACTAATAGAATATTTCAAATGGAGAGACTAATGAAATTAATTCGCTGTGCTATTATTTTATGTTCTTCGATGTCTATTTCACTCAACGCTTTTTCTGATAGAGGGGGGGCACCGGTGAGTTCGATATACGGGGGTTCCAATGCTAGTCCGTATGAATTTCGTTATTCTTATAAAACCAATACAAGATTCCCTCTTGAAATAATTCCCGATATTAATTTTGCTCAAATGGCGGCAGGTATCCCTTTTATTGGCCATTATCAAAATGCAGGCACAAAAAAATCTGGTCTTACCGTAGGTGGCTATTATAATTTTATGCAGCGATTAGCAACGATAGAAAATAGGCCAGAAATGCTTATTAATTCTATGCCAAGCAGCTTATCAAAAGTTTTGTTAACGCAATTAGGTATCAAAAATATCCCGCAATTATTAACTATGTTGCAACAAGGGACAATTCATGTGGATTTTTATACTATTATATGGGGCCAGCTTGCTTCTCCGAAAGAAAGTCCTAATGCTGTTCAACTTAAAACAGCCACAGATAAAACAAGCCAACAAATTAATAAACAGATACAAGCTCAACGAGATTCGTTTAATATTGCTTATCATCCAGTATTAAGCAACTGGTTACGCAAACCAACAATTGCTGCTAATGATGGCTTTCCCCTTAAAGAATTTAAAGCAGCTATACCTATGGGAATTTTTGGTCTTAATGGCATTCAAGGGCTTAGTATGGCAGCAAATTCATTAACACCTACCAATGTTCATTTTCATAATGCCTTTTCTCCCAATAATGCCCGTTTCAGGATTGATCCACAAAATGCTGCCGCCTCTTTCTGGTCAGCTGCTATTGCGCCCAATAATAAAGCTGCTGTTATTACGTTTAATATCATGCTCTATCAAGATCACGGTGTCGCACAAGTTGATGATCAAGCTCGACGCATTGCGCAGACCATTGAAAATCTGGTTAGAACAAACCCTTATGCAAAACCTGATGAACTGATACAACTGTTACAAAGGTTTGCTACAAGTCCCAAGATTGATGCTTACAATCAACAAACATTGCAGCAGATTATTAAGACATTACAATCGATACATCCACTTGATATACAAGCAACATTGCAAGAACTAGCACGGCTGTCTTCTATAGACCCTGATAACCATCTGGCGCTCTTAGATGCTATCAGTCTATTAACGCCTTTAAGAATAGAAGCTGGTACTGATCCTAAAATAAAGCCTTATATAGATCAATATACGCAAGAGATCCAACATAGAATAGACCGATTAAAAGCAAAAGACCCGGCATTGGCAACGGCATTACAGCTATAACTTAAGCATTACCTATATTATCAACAACAAAGCCATGCGCTCGTAAAACTGCTGCATCCAGAATGTTTCTTGCATCGAGAATACATGGTTTTTTCATAACTTTTTTTAGTTGTTCAATAGGTAATGTTTTAAACTGTTGCCATTCAGTTAAAATAATGAGGATGTCAGCATCTGTGGCCACCTCTCCTATAGATTCCATGTATTGTATTGAAGGCAATACTTTACGTGTATTTTCTATCGCCTGTGGATCAAATGCTTGAATAGTAGCACCATAGGGCAATAGTTTTTGGATAATAGCAACAGCAGGTGACTCACGAATATCGTCTGTATTAGCTTTGAATGCCAATCCAAGTATACCTATTGTTTTTCCCTGCACCTTATTATCTAATAAGGTGGAAATTTTCTGTATAATCCAGTTTTTTTGTTGTTCATTCACGCTAAGAGTGGTAATAACAGTTTTTAAAGGAACACCCATTTCTTCTGATTTTTTTAATAATGCCATAACATCTTTGGGGAAACATGAACCACCAAAACCAGGGCCGGCTTGCAAAAAATGTGGACTTATACGTTTATCAAGCCCCATACCAGAGGCAACCTGCATTATATTAGCCCCCGTACGCTCACATAACTGCGCCATTTCATTAATATAGGATATTTTAAGAGCCAAAAAGGCATTAGAAGCATACTTAATAGTCTCTGAACTCGCAGTATTAGTATATAAAAACGGTATATTGGAATCTGCAAAACGTTGATATACCTGTTTCATAACAGTAAAACCGGCTGCCTGATTGCAACCAATAACAATCCGATCTGGGTTGAAAAAGTCACGTACTGCAGAACCTTCTCGCAAAAATTCAGGATTAGAGACAATAGTAATCTTATAGGTAAGATTACGAGCTTCGATCATCGATTGTACATTCGCACAGGTGCCAATAGGTACCGTACTTTTTATACAGATTATTTTTGGACCATTAAGATACCGCACAATAGAATCAACAACTGCGTACAAAGCAGAAAGATCTGCCGATCCATCTTCTGCCATAGGCGTCCCTACAGCTACAAAAATTACCGAAGCATTCTCAACTGCTTGTTGTATATCGGTAGTAAAGACAAGATACCCAGCCCTATTGCTTTTTATCACTAAGTCCGACAAATCGGGTTCAAAAATAGGGATAATACCTTGCTGCAAGGCCTGTATTTTAGCTTGATCAATATCAACCCCTATAACGTTATGTCCTAACTCCGCTAGGCCCGCTGCTGTAACTAACCCTACATACCCCGTACCTACAACAGTAATATTAAGAGCTTGTATAGAAACAACTATCATTAATAAACAAATGAAACTTCCTGTTTTTGATAAGTCTACCATAATAAACTCCATCCTTTCTTTCCCCTATACTTTGGTAAAGAATAATGCCATTATTTCCCTAATAGCAAACATAATGGTTAAAACAGCCTTTTTCCCTGTAGTTTTAGGGTAAATTCAATAAAATTTAAGAAAAATAATATAAAATATCAACAAAATCTTGAAAAATGTTCTGTTTTTTTTCTATTATATAATTATATGAATAAAAGTAATCGAATTTATAACCTTAAATGGAGGATTTTATAATGAAAAGGTTTATCCGATTTTCTACCCTAGTTATACTAGGATTTGCTCTTATTCCTGCAACAGGATTATATGCTGCTCATGCTGGATCTGCTGATGAAGATCAAAGAAATCAGATGTTTGCAGGTCATCAAAAAACGTATGAGGCAGCAAGAAACTCAGCTGATGTAGGCACTGTACGTACAACTATTAAAATGTTCCAAACAGAACTTCCAAAGAATGTAGGTGATGCCAATGGTACCGCTTTGCTTAATGGTTATATAGATGCTCTAACGACTAGGATAAAAGAGTTAGGCGGCGCGGCTGTGAAACCGGATCAACCTATACGTGGACAAATAATTACAGATCAACCTATACGTGGACAAATAATTACAGATCAACCTGTAGCTATACCTGTACTCAAAACAAAAACAGTAGCGTATTTCAAAGAACTTGCACAAACTCCTCAAGAACGAGAAAAAAAGAATACACCTTTAATGCTTGCAGCTCGAGACAATGTTAAAGAAGCGGTAATCGCTCTTCTTGCAGGTGGTGCAAACCCAAATGTTACTAATACTGATGGTGTAACACCTTTAATGACCGCTGCTTATAACGGTGGGTATGGCAGTGTACAAGCACTTGTTAAAGCTGGCGCAAATTTAAATGCAGTAAGTACTGGCGGTAAAAATAAAGGTAAAAATGCACTTCAATATGCTCAAGCAGGTGTTGAAACGCACGGTAAATCAAGCCCTGAATTTATGCAATACATAAGAGGATTATACGGACAAAAACCAGCGCAAAAACAAGCTGCTGTAGCTAAACGATAGTTTGTATAAACTTTGTTTAATAAATACATAATAGAGAAAGGCAGATTATTAAAATCTGCCTTTCTCTATTATTAACATTGAGATGTATCAGAAATTTGTTCAATTATATTGTTATTCTACTAATATATCTCCTAGCCTCCAAAGTGATAATGTTTTATCTGCAAATGGCTTACCATTTTTTTCATTTATTACTGTTAAGGGTACAGGGAAGTTAAATAGTGGTTTTTGAAAATTGATCGGTCTCCATTGACCAATTTTGATATCTATAAAAGTTCTTTCACCAACAAAATTAGTCATCAATATATACGTAGATCTACTATTTTTGAAATTCCTAAGAACTGATAAAATATCTTCATACGGTAAATGTACCAAACAGTCTCTGCATAGTATTAAATCTACTTTTGGCAATACTTGTGATTTAATGATATCTGATTGTTTAAACTTAATTTTTTTATTACCGTGTAATTTATTATTTTGATCGACTAATTTTTGAACTACATCTATACCTATATAACATGTTAAGGGAAGCCTATTAATAATCTTTTTTATCCAATTGAAATCTCCGCAAGGAGCATCACACATTGAAGTTATTGTTAATGATCGTATCAATACTGGCAACTCTCTTCGTATAGCCTCTGTTCTTTTTAGTGTAGAACCATTTCCGGATACAGATTCTTTGCTTCCCCATGAATTATGATCCATTATATGAGTAAAGGTTTTTTCTACTTCTAACGATGGTGTAACAGCTATACTGATATTAAAAATTAATACTATGCTCATTATTTTTTTAAACATTATTTTCTCTACTATTATTATCTTTTTTGTTTATATAAAAACTCTTTTTGCTCTATGGTGCTACCCCAATAATGAATAGCAAAAGACTCAGGTCTAATTTTTTCATCATTACCAATTTTAGTACCGTGGTGCCATTTAAATGGATAAAAATAGGAATGGGGAAAAGCAATTACTCGAGACTGCTTATTCTGAGCAATAAAATGACCAAACTGAGATGAAAAATAAAAAACACCGTTCCGTTTAAAAGGATCTTTTTCATGTTGAAACTTATACATCTCATCAATGAGCATTTTAAGAAAGGGATGATGGGGCGTGGCTCCTATAATACCATTGGCCAATACGGCACGTGCATTGTTTGGAATAATACCAGTATATAAATCATAATGCTTATGCAGAATATCAAAGGGCTGTAAACACTCACAATCCATATCTATGTACACACCCCCAAAAACATACAAAATTTCATAACGCAAAATATCTGCTTTGGCCGAATAAGCCTTTTCTAGTAAGTAAAATTGTCTATTAACAAGCGAAAGATTATTAACTTCTTTATCGGTCCATAACATATACGTCCAATCAGGATGCATTGTTTGCCATGTTTTTTGTAATTTTTTATATAATTCTGGCACAGGAAGAGGGCCTATCCAAATTTGATGTATTATTTTTGGAATCTTATATGCTGCAGCTTCAGTTGGCTTTTTTATACAATTTTTATCATACAACTTCTTTAAATTATCGAGTAAAAGCTTGTTACTAAGATGTGTTGTAGTATTATACTTTGCTTTATATTCTATACTCGCTTTATTCATGGATACATCAAACTCTTTATATATAAATTTACTATTAAGAGTTTGCGTAACAATAAAGCTCAGTAAAAAAATCTTTAGTTTATTCATTGATACCTCGGCATAATGAATTATATCTCCCCATTATGCCAATAATGGACTAGCTTTAAGCAATAATAAAAAAAAATTAATGAACTATACCGTTTGTATTAATACTTTCTAAAAACTTTAAAGTTTTTTTTATAAAATCTTTGGATGGCGTAAAACCCATATGAGTAGTTTCAGTAGTTTTATGAAAAATGATGACAGTAGAATGATTCTTAAGTGTATCAATAAAAGTATTCATAGCAGCCTTATCATTCTCAAACATACCACATTGCAGATACATTTTTGGTAAGTTTTTATATTTTTTCACCAAATTATTAAGGTCAATCCAATGGTGTCTTAATTTTTCAACTAAAAAAAAACTTGCAGCATTTGCATAATCTATCTGTGGTCTAAAAGAAAACACTCCATTAACTTCTAGCATTATCCCATACAAAAGTGCCGCATAACCTCCCATAGAACTGCCAATAGTAAAGAGCTGTTTATGTGTTAATCGAGATAGCTTCATATAGTGATTAATTAAATTGATATACGATTTGACCAAAGAACCATCTTCACCGATATACCAACTGGTTGTATCGTCTTTTAAGAAAAGAAATGAGGTATCGGTCCATCGCTCATCATCATAAAACCACGACCACATCATATATCTATTTTTTGGCGCACCATTAAAAACAATATATAATCTTTTTGGGTTTCGAGCAGGAAAAAATAGATGCTCAAGATTAAACAAATTTTTTTCATATTTTTTTTTTATAGACTCTATTGAGCATACTTGTTGTTTATCTGTTTTTGGCGGTAATTTATATTCTTGGGCATACATGTTAATCATAATAGTAACGAATATTACCCCAATAACAGGACGCATCATCAAACTCCTACCCGGCTCATTACTTCAATGATGAATAATCTCCATTAATCACTATTTCCTTCATAATAAGTTTATTGTCTCGCCATTCAAAATCTAAAGGAAAAATAACTATTTTATGGTTTCCAATTAATTCTGCAACACGAGGAAAATAGGATTGGCTTCTTATTAATATATCAAAACGTGCCATATCACACACATCATCTGCCATCCGTTTCAAAATATCATCTGTATAAGCAGTTGTACTGTCATCAAAATAAACATTTGGCTCATGTACATGATTTTTTATTCTTTTTAATAAAGCATCAGGGTCTTGATCATCGGTAAATATACGAACAAATAATGAATAATTCGATAAATCTCGCGCAACCCTATTCAATTGATCTATATAAAATTGTTCTGGTGGAAATTTTGTTTCCCATCCATCTTGATTGTCTATTTGTTGTTTATTAGGGCGGTGAGGTTTGTTTGGTCGCGGACGACGAGCATAGGTGCATGCAGGATCAAATGAATAATAATGAAAATCTCTGTTATAGACGATTTTTACTTTATTGTGCAAATCAAATAATTGCTGCGATGACAACGCTCCATCATATTTTAAAGGATTATTACCCTTACGTATATGTACGGCTATGGTAACAGTATTGGTGGGCAACGGCGATAAAACAATATTTTTTTTTGGGCTTACAAGTTGTTTTAGTAAATTTATCCCATCTTTATTGAAAGATTTTACTTTAGTACCTCTACTCGTTATAAATAATATATTTTTTTTATTAAGATTTTTTTTTATATCATCTTCAGTTCGAACAAAAATTGTACGTTGTCCTTTAGGGATAGAAGGAAGAGTTGCTATATTAAATAATTCAACGTAAGGAAAAGCGGGATTGTAAAGCTTTAATCCAAATTCTTGTGACAAAAGAACTGCAAAAGCAAAGGAGCTTATATGTCCACCGATACCGCCCCCTATTCCCTCATTTTGGCTTGTAATACCATTTCCCGCTATTTCAAATTGCAAACAGAACAAAGGAATAATGATTATTCTATATAGCTTAACGAGCTTCATCGAATCCCTTTATACAAATCAACAATGATAGACATT
>Ga0206824_10361_pt1 | contig 10884 bp, 7 predicted proteins | sample Alteio_BWOrgCont_82_FD_152874 | JGI IMG/M metagenome (GOLD analysis project Ga0206824, IMG submission 152874) | Enriched cells from forest soil in Barre Woods Harvard Forest LTER site, Petersham, Massachusetts, United States -... | ecosystem: Environmental > Terrestrial > Soil > Temperate forest >...
TAAGGACAACCAGGGACGCGGGGAGAGCTTTTCTCCCACGGATCTGGTGGCGACTGCGCTCGGGACCTGCATACTGACGACAATGGGGATTCTGGCTCGCACGCTGCAGATTGATATAAGCGCGGCGACGGCGACGGTAGATAAGGAAATGACCAGCGCTCCGCCGCGAAGGATCGAACGGCTAAGGGTGAAGATTCAGATGCCAGCCGGAATCAGCGAAGAGAACCGGGTGAAGCTGGAACGCGCGGCGCATGCCTGCCCGGTGCATAAGAGCCTGCATCCGGATGTGGAGCTGCCGATCTCCTTTACGTGGGGATGAAAAGTTAAAGGTGACTAATGTGTGGAAATCGTGCCCCGTTCGTTACCGCTGCTGACCCGCATTTATCGCTCTGAATTCTCAACCATTTCCAATCTCAGCCGATTCAGCCATTGTTGAGGATGAGCACAATGGCTGAGAATTTCCAACTTGTTTTTCTTCTTTCTTCGCATGAACCGGACTTGCTGAAGACGGCTGAGGCAGCGCTGCGAGTGAGTGGCGCGCGAGTGGAGATTGCACTGAGCAGTGACGAGGTTCTGGCCCGCGTGGCTGCACCGGCTCCCCTTTCTCCTGTTCTGGATCTACTGCTGCTGGATCCGAGGCTGCCAGGCGCACCCACGGAGCAATTGCTGGCGGCCGTGCGCGGGGAGGCACTGGGAATGCAGCTTCCCATTGTGCTATTTACGGACAGTGTGACGCCAGCATGGACGGAGCGGCTTGCCGATGGCGTGATTGATGATCTGATTCCCCGTGCTTGTGGACCGGATTTTCTGCGATTGCGCGTGGAGCGCGCACTGCGATCGTTCCGGCAGAAGCGGGAGCTGGAACAGTTGCGCGAGCGCGGGCCGTTCCCCTGTGATTGTGCTGCGCGAGGCGGAAGAGGCTTTGCGGCTGGCGAAAGAAGAAGGCCCTGAGAACATTCGCTGTGCAGGGAATGACATGGAAGCGTTGGCAACGCCGGTGACGTTCCTTTCGCCTACGTCGGGTGAGGATTTGCTGGCGTGGTAATCGCGCGAGTTAATTGCGCGATTCGCGCATAGCGGGCTGTGCTTCGGTTTCTTCCATATTGAGCGACAGAAATTCCTGAAAGACATCGTTGGAGAGTAATCGCCCGCGAGGCGTGAGGCGGATGCGGTCGCCGTCTGTAACAAGGAGATCGTCGTGGGTGAGGCGATTGGCGGCTTCGAGTGCCGGAGCTACTCGGTTGTTGCCAAATTCGGCGGCTAAGGCAGCGGTGTCAACGCCTGAGTTCATGCGAAGGCCTAGAAACCAGGCTTCTTCATGGCGGCGATCCGGCGAGAGCCATGCGGTTTCAGGAGATTCGGTGTCTTGGAGATACGATTTGAGGTCGTCTGTGGTCTTGGAACGCAGCGCGTATGCGGACTCGGAATCGAGCAGCATGGAAGAGGCATCGAGGCCGAGGCCGAGATACGGGCGGCCCTGCCAATAGCGGATATTGTGACGCGAGGCAAGACCGGGGCGGCTGAAGTTGGAGATTTCGTACTGCGCGAGACCGGCCGCGGCGAGGCAATCTACGGCGGTTTCGTACATGCCGGCGATGGCGTCGTCCGAGGGGACAAGCTCGGCGTGATAACGTGCGCCGCCGGAGAGCATCTCACGGCCCAGGCGCGAATCTTCATCCACTTCGAGCATGTAGATGCTGGCGTGTGAAACGCCTGTGTCAAGGAGGACGGCGAGCGACTCGTCCCATGAGGCGAAGGTCTGGCCGGCGAGGCCTGCTATGAGATCGATATTGAGATTGGCTATGCCGGCGGCGCGAAGGCACTGCAGATCGCTGAGGACGGCGGCGCGGTTGTGAAGGCGGCCGCTGGAATGCGCTTCGCGATCAATGAAGGATTGCACGCCGAGGCTTACGCGATTGACGCCGGCTGCGGCTAAAGCGGCAAGGGTGCCATCGGCGATCTGCGCGGGTGCACATTCGACGGTGATTTCGGCGTTGGGCGTGAGGTTGAATTCGGCGCGAAGAGTAGTGAAAAGGCGCTCAATGAGGTGCGGTTCAAGCAATGAAGGCGTGCCACCACCAAGGTAAACGGTATCGACGGCACGCGGAAGATTGACGCCCATCTCAGCTGCCCAGACATGCGACCGGCGCATGTCCTCGATAAGGCGATCGACATAGCGGGTATGTTCGCTGGCTGGGTAGACGCCCGATGCAAAGTTGCAGTAGGTGCACTTCGAGCGGCAGAACGGGATTGAGATGTAAACGCCGAGCGCGTTATGCGGCAGTTGAGCCATACATTGCTATTGTTTCATGCGCGATAAGCGACGGCGCGGAATCCGGTGAGTCAATAAAGGGCGAGAATTCATGGCTTCCCTATTTTCTTTCCGGCATCATGAAGAAGGGGCTTCATAAAGCCAACAGTCCCTTGGGGAGACGCGATTGAAGGTTTGGCCAGCACTTGGCATTGTTCTCATTCAGGCCATTCTTTGCCTTGGTCACTGGTTGCTTTATGTGACGGCGGTGAGCTTCTGGCCCCTTGGAGCGGAGACGCGGCATTTGCTTGCCATTGTGCTGGCAGTGCTTTCTTTCAGCTTTGTGGCGGCTACGCTACCGAGCTTTCGCTGGACGAATGCGCTGGTTGGAATCTGCTACACGCTGGCTTCTAGCTGGATGGGTGTGCTGAATTTTCTGACATGGGCTGCGTGCCTGTGCTGGCTGATTGCGCTGCCGATTCACTGGATAGATGCCGCCAATGAGGCGCAGGCACGTATGTGGGTTGCGGATGCTCTGCTGGCTCTGGCGCTGATGGCGAGCTTGTATGGCTTTGTGAATGCGCGGCGGATTCGTGAGCGCAGCCTTACGATTGAGCTGTCGAATTTGCCGGACGCATGGCGCGGACGTAAGGCGCTGATGTTGAGTGATCTGCACCTGGGGCATGTGAATGGGGCCGGCTTTGCGCGGCGCATTGCGGAGATTGCGCGGAGACTCAATCCCGAAGTGATTTTCATTGCGGGCGATCTCTATGATGGCTCGAAGGTGGATCCTGCGAAGTTGGCTGCGCCGCTCTTTGAGATGAAGCCGCCGCTGGGGGTTTATTTTTGCGGAGGGAATCATGAGGAGTTTGGAGATGAGGCTGCGTATGAGGCGGCGCTTCGCGGGGTCGGTTTTCGCGTGCTACACAATGAGCTGACGGATGTGGATGGGGTGCAGGTGGCGGGCGTGCGGTATGCGGACACAACGTTTCCGCAGCGGCTGCAAGGGATTCTGGAAAAGATGAAGGTGGATGAGGGGCGCGCGGCGATTCTGCTGAACCATGTGCCGAATCGGTTGCCTATGGTGGAGCAGGCGGGGTTTGATCTGCAGCTTTCAGGGCATACACACGGAGGGCAGTTCTTTCCGTTTACGTGGATTACGCAGCGGGTGTTTGGGAGATTTACCTTCGGACTGCATGCGTTTGGGGAGCTGCAGGTGCTGACTTCAGTAGGCGTGGGGACCTGGGGGCCTCCGATGCGTATTGGGACCGCACCGGAGATGATTCTGATTACGTTTGAACAGGCTGTCGTTTAGGCTCGACCCGCGAACTCTCGTGTTTCGGTGTTGATCTTTATGGATTCGCCTTCTTTGACAAAGAAGGGCACTTGGATTTCGATTCCTGTTTCTAGTGTTGCGGGCTTGGTGACGGCTCCGCTGGCGGTGTTGCCACGCACTCCGGGTTCGGTGTACTGCACCTTGAGCTCAACCTGCTGCGGTAGTTGTAGGCCGATGGGATTGCCGTTGAACTTGTCGAGCTGCACGATGACGCCTTCGAGAAGGAAGTCGAGCGCGTCGCCTAGCTTGTCCGATGAGAGCGAGATGGTCTCGAAGGTGGTCTGGTCGAGGAAGTATGCTCCATCGCTGTCGTTGTAGAGGTACGAGGCCTCAACGGTTTCGAGATCCGGCACTTTGAACTTCTCGCCGGCCTTGAAGGTCTTGTCGAAGACGGCGCGGGTGAGCAGATTGCGCATTTTGAGGCGCACGAGCGTTTGGCCACCGCGGGCAGTGGGCGTGGAGATTTCGAAATCGAGGCACAGGTAAGGTGCGTTTTCGAACTCGAAGTACATTTTGCGCTTTACGTCGATTGCGTCAATCAGTGCTGCCATTGGTTCTGTTGTCCCTCTATGGATAATTCTTCCTATATATCGTAAATGGCGGATTTGGCTTAAGTTTTGTAAACGAATTCGATGAGTTTTGGCGAGGAAGCGGCAGGCATTGGTAGTATTGGAGCGTTCAAAACAAACGTTTGAGTAAGGGGATCTTATGAAACCGTCTCGCTTCCCTGCCCGGCTGGCTGTAGTTGCCGTGGCCCTTGCCTCAGCAGGCACGGTTCTGCTGTACGCGCAGCGTCCGCAGCACCCGGCCCCGCCGAAGGGTCCGTGGATGAATACCAGCCTTTCTCCAGATGAGCGCGCCGACATGGTGCTAAAGGAGATGACGCTGGATGAGAAGATTGCGCTGCTGCATGGCGTGGGCATGCCGACGGATGATCCGGTGACGCCGGAGAATGCGCCATCGAATCGCGGTGTGGGCTATGCGGTGGGCGTGCCGAGACTGGGGATTCCGGGCATTGATATGAGCGACGCGGCGTATGGCGTGCGGTCAAGCCAAGCGAACGGGCGTTACGCCACGGCACTGCCGGCGAATGTGGCGGCGGCGGCGAGTTGGGATCCGGATGCGGCGTATGAGTATGGCGCACTGATTGGCCGCGAGTTGCGGGCGCAGGGCTACAACATGACACTGGGCGGCGGAACGAACCTTACGCGCGAGCCGCGCAACGGGCGCACGTTTGAATATCTGGGAGAGGATCCGATTCTGGCCGGCACGCTGGTGGCTAGGCTGATCGAGGGAACGCAGTCGGCCCATGTGATTGGCGACATCAAGCACTATGCGTTTAACGACCAGGAGAGCGGACGTAATTCGGGGAACGTTTCGATTGACAAGCGCGCGGGACATGAGTCGGATCTGCTGGCGTTTGAGATTGGCGTGACGAAGGGCCATCCGGCGGCGGTGATGTGCAGCTACAACCGCGTGAATGGCGACTTTGCGTGCGAGAACGAATGGCTGTTGAAGGACGTGCTGAAGAAAGACTGGAAGTTTCCGGGGTTTGTGGTGTCGGACTGGGGCGGGACGCATTCGACGGAGAAGGCTTCCGCGGCAGGGCTGGATGAAGAGCAGCCGGGCAAGTTCTTTTACAGCGACAAGTTCAAGGCAGCTGTAGAAGCTGGCCGGATTTCCCAGGCGGAGCTGGACGATCATATTCACCGGATTCTGCGGTCAATGTTTGCGGCGGGTGTGGTTGACTATCCGCGGCAGCGCGCGGTGGTGGACCCGTTTGCGGGCTTTGAAACTTCACGCAAGATTGAAGAGAGCGGCATTGTGCTGCTGAAGAACAACAAGGACATTCTGCCGATTGAAGGAAACAAGGTTAAGTCGATTGCGGTGATTGGCGCGCACTCCGATGTGGGCATGATCTCCGGCGGCGGCTCTGCGCAGGTGGACCCGATTGGCGGCAACGCGATTATGCCGCCGGGACAGGGTGCGACGCACTGGCAGGAGCAGATCTGGTTTCCTAGCTCACCTCTGAAGGCGATCAAGGAGCGTGCACCGAATGCGAATGTGACGTTTGATGCGGGTGTGGATCCGGCTGCTGCCGCGGCGGCTGCAAGGGGTGCGGATGTGGTGGTGGTCTTTGCTTATCAATGGGAGAGCGAAGGGATGGATCTGCCTTCACTCTCGCTGCCGAAGTACAAGAGCGGCGATAAGGACGTGGACCAGGACGCGATTATTGAAGCGGTGACCAAGGCAAATCCGCATACCGTGGTGGTGCTGGAGACGGGCAGCCCGGTAACGATGCCGTGGGTGGATGGGCCGGCTGGTATTGTGGAGGCGTGGTACAGCGGAAGCGACGGTGCAAGCGCGCTGGGCAATGTGTTGTTTGGTTCTGTGAACCCGAGCGGCAAGCTGCCGAACACTTTCCCGAAGAGTGATGCTGACCTGCCGCATCCGGAGATCTCGAAGCCCACGAAGATACACTTTGACGGCGCGTCGACTCCAGAGATGTGGGCCAAGGGATTGCCGCCATTCCCGATCAACTACGACGAAGGGCTGAAGGTTGGTTACAAGTGGTATGACGCGGAGAAAAAGCCGGTGCTGTTTCCGTTTGGCTATGGGCTCTCGTATACGACTTATGGCTACTCCGATCTGGATGTGACGCCGGGCGACACGGTGAAGGTAACCTTCAAGCTGGAGAACAAAGGCAAGCGTGAGGGTGCGGAGATTGCGGAGATTTATGCCGAGCTGCCGGACAGCGCGCAGGAGCCTCCGAAGCGGCTGGTGGGCTTCTCCAAAGTGAAGCTAGCGCCTAAGGAGAAGAAGACTGTCACGGTGGAGATTGACCGCAAGTATCTTTCGATCTGGGATGAGTCAAAGGATGCGTGGTCGCTGGTTCCGGGCAAGTACACCTTCCTGGTGGGCGGATCGAGCGATAAGTTGCCGGAGAAGAAGACAGTGGAATTGCAGTAGATTGCTGGACAAGAAAGACCCGTATCTGCGGAGCGATGTTGGCTTGGCAGGTACGGGTTTTTCTTTTTGTTTTGAACAGATGAGTTTCAACAATAAAGGTGTGCCACGCTGAATTTGATTCGACCTTTCTGAGGCGCACTTCCTTGAACAACTCCATTTCTTCTTACGTGCCGGGTGCACGTCTTTCCGGGCCTCGTTTTCATGGCCTCGATACTCTGCGCAGCCTGGCGATTGTTGCTGTCATTGTTTTCCATCTGCTGGATTTCGGCGGCGACCATACGTTGCCAGCATGGCTTGAGCCCATTGCCGCGTACGGCTGGATGGGCGTGGACCTGTTCTTTGTGTTGAGCGGATATCTGATCGGCTCGCAACTGCTGAAGCCTTATGCTGCGGGTCAGAAGCCGGCATTGTGGGGGTTTTATCTCAATCGGTTTTACAGGATTCTGCCGGCGTACCTGGTGGTGTTAGCGGCGTATTACTGGATTCCGAAATGGCCTGAGTTCGATGGCTTGGCTCCGGCGTGGAAGTACCTTACTTTTACCTACAATCTCTTCATTCCGCCCGACCCACGTACCTTCTCGCATGTCTGGAGCCTTTGCGTTGAGGAACATTTTTATTTGATGCTTCCTCTGATTGTGCTGGTGCTCATGCGCAGGCCTGCTGCTTATAAAGCTGCTGCGGTTATCAGCGGCATTGTCCTCTTTGGCATTGCGATTCGTGGCTTTTTTGTTTTTCATACGCTGCAGCCGCTGGAGCGCGCGGGCGACTCGTGGAGCAATCTTTATATGACGCGCATCTACTACCCGACTTATAGCCGTCTGGATGGTCTGGTGGCGGGAGTGGGGCTGGCAGCGATTCGCATCTTTCGGCCTGTGTGGTGGCAGAGGATTGCGCGGCGCGGTCATGCGCTGACGTTGGCGGCTATTGGGCTTGTGGCTCTTACTGTTTGGCTGACGCATGACCGCTACGCTTCAGCGACGGGAGTGGCAGCGGTTGGAGATATTGTCGGATTCCCTATTCTGGCGCTTGGGCTGGTGTGTCTTGTTGCTTCGTCGATCAGCAATCACGGCTTGTTGAGCCGGTGGAAGATTCCGGGGGCGCAGTTGATTGCTACGCTGGCGTATACGCTTTATCTGACGAGCAAGGCGTTGATTCACATTGTTGATTTGTGCTTTCCGCAGCTGCACGAGGCGAGCATGGGTGGACGGTTGGCGGTGTATGCAGTTTTCTGCCTGATTACGGCGGGCACGCTGCACCTGTGTGTGGAGCGGCCGTTTTTGTGGTTGCGGGACCGGGGTGTGCAGACCAGAGTCCGTTTGCCTGTAGAGGTTCGATAATGAGATAAGTATATGATTACATTTAAGTTATTGCGATTTATGATATTTACTATTTAAATAACCGAACGATGTTACCAAATAAATAAAAAAATATGCACATCGGCCATCTAAAGCATTTATTCGCCTTGCTTTACGAGCAATTTTTGGTGCGCCCCGATGTGTTCGCCTTTTCTACGCTTCTGACTTTTCAGATGGAAAGAAAACGGCCCGATTCCTGTGAGGAATCGGGCCGTTTTCTCTGCTGATTATGAGTAAAGCATAAACGGGCATAATTTTATGCAAACTATTTGAGGGATTTTTCAGCACGAAAGGACAATGGACCAAAGTAATGTACAGGAGATAGAGACGAGGAGCTGGCTGTTGTGCTATCCCAGGTCTCAAAAACGAGACTTGGCACCCACTATCTCACCCTAGCCGCAAAAACAATTACGCGGGGAGGGTGTGGCCACCGGAACGCTGTGGCTTTCAGAGAGATGTCTAGCGCGGAATGGGTTGCATCCCGGTGATTTTGAACTCCTTTGAGATGATGCTTTGCGCGGCGTCGCCGTCTGGTTGGCTGCTGCCGAGGTAAATTTTGTATTCGCCGGGCGAGACGGCGCGGTTGCCAGCGGCATCGACCTGAGAGAGGGTGCGCGGATCGAGATGGAATACGACATGCTTTGTTTCGCCGGGACTTAACGACATGCGCTGGAAGCCTGCTAATGCGTGGCGTGGCGATAGATCGGTTTTGGGCGGGGCGAGGTAGAGTTCGGCGACTTCGTCTCCGGCGGCGGCGCCGGAGTTGGTCACGTCGGCTTCGACGGTGAGGGTGTCGCCGGCGTGCGGCGTGTCGGAAGAGAGCCTGAGGTGCGAGTAGGTGAAGGTGGTGTAGCTGAGACCGTCGCCGAAGGCGTAGAGCGGCTTGCCGGTGAAGTAGCGGTAGGTGCGGTTGGCCATCGAGTAATTGTCGAAGGGCGGGAGTTGGTCGACGCCGGTGTAAAAGGTGACGGGCAGGCGGCCTGAAGGATTGTTTTTGCCGCTGAGGGTTTCCGCAATGGCCTGGCCGCCGGCCTGACCGGGATACCAGGCCTCAAGAATGGCGCGGGCGTTCTGCTGCGCCCAGTTGACGGCGAGCGCGCTGCCGTTGAGCAGCACTACGACGAGGGGCTTGCCGGTTTTGACGACGGCCTCGAGAAGCTGCTGTTGGACATCGGGAAGTTCGAGGTCGGTGCGGTCGCCGCCGGAGAAGCCTTTGGCGTTGACGCGCATTTCTTCCCCTTCGAGACGTGGCGTAAGACCGACGAAGGCTACGACTACATCTGCTTTGCTTGCTGCGGCGACGGCTTGAGCTTGCAGAAGCTGCTGCGATGGCTCCCACTCGAAGGCGATCATGCTGCCCTGGATTTTGCCCGACTGAGAATATTCGATTTTGATGGCGTGGGGCGCGGTGTCTGCGAATGGGATGGCGAAGCGCTGGATGCCGCCGAAGTTGCGGCCGCTGGGGGGGAGTTTGCCCATTGCGTCTGTGGGTGGGGCGGTGGGCTCGAGCTTTTTGCCGTCGAGATAGAAGGCGTAGGTGAATTTGCCGTCGCAGCTTCCGCAGCGTGGCAGGCGAAGCTGGAGGTTGTATGTGCCGGACTGCGGCATGGTGATGGTTCCGGTCCAGCGGACGGAAAAACCCTGGGTGGTGGTGTCAGTGGGTTCGACCGGATTGGAGGAGTTCCAGTCGAAGTCGATCTCCTTGTCAGTGCGGGTGAAGGCGGGAGCACCGTCGAAGCCGGGACGCGGGAAGTATTCGGCGGTGAGGCCTTCAGTGTTGGACGCGCTGCGGAGGAGGGTGCGCGGGATGAGGAGTTCGCCGTTTGCGACGTAGGGTGAGCCTGGAGCGTAGAGGACGTGGTCCGCGCCGAACTCGGAAACGATGCCGTCAATGGGCAGGATGGGATGGAGCGGGATGGCGTTGTAGTTACCTTCAAGGCCGATGAGCGATGCAGCGAGCGGGCCTACGACTGCGATGGTTTGAGCGCCGGGTTTTAGCGGGAGTGTGTGGGCATCGTTTTTGAGAAGGACCATCGACTCTCGTGCGGCACGGAGGGCGAGAGCTGCATTTTCCGCTGAGTTGACGACGGAGAATGGGATGGATGAGAACGGGACCTGCACGGGTGGGTCGAACATGCCGAGTTTTATGCGGGCGGTGAAGAGACGCTTGAGTGTGACGTCGAGCTGTGCTTCCGTGATGCGATGGTTATGGACGGCGGCTGTGAGAGATTTGTAGGCGCTGCCGCAGTCGAGGTCGGTGCCGGCGAGGATGCCGGCGGCGGAGCCTGCTTCATTGTCGGCGGAGTAGTGGTGGCCGTGCGGCTGGCTGAAGTCGTCGATGGCGTCGCAGTCGGAGGTGACGTAGCCTTGAAAGCCCCAGTCGCCGCGGAGGATGTCGCCGAGAAGCATTTTGCTGGCGCAGGCGGGGTCTTTATCGACGCGGTTGTAGGCGCACATGATGGAGTCCGCTTTGCCTTCGGTGATTGTTGCGCGGAAGGCGGGTAGATAGGTGGCCCAGAGGTCGTGCGGAGTGGGATCGACGTTGGCTTCATGGCGCGTGGATTCGGGGCCGCTGTGCACGGCGTAGTGCTTGGGTGTGGCGATGGCGCGGTAATACTTTGGATCGTTGCCCTGGATGCCTTTTACAAAGGCTGTGCCGAGGCGGGCGGTTAGGTAGGGGTCTTCGCCGTAGGTCTCCTGGCCGCGGCCCCAGCGGGGATCGCGGAAGATGTTGATGTTGGGCGACCAGATGGTGAGGCCGTAGTAGCGGTCGTGGTTATCGTGGGCGAGTGCGTCGTTGTATTTGGCGCGGGCTTCCGTGGAGACGACGTCGCCGATCTGCTCGACGAGCGGTGCGTCCCAGGTGGCGGCGTTGCCGATGGCCTGCGGGAACATGGTGGCGAAGCCGGAACGGGCGATGCCGTGGAGGCCTTCGTTCCACCAGTTGTAGGCGGGGATGTCGAGGCGTGGGA
>Ga0206824_10346_pt1 | contig 10814 bp, 9 predicted proteins | sample Alteio_BWOrgCont_82_FD_152874 | JGI IMG/M metagenome (GOLD analysis project Ga0206824, IMG submission 152874) | Enriched cells from forest soil in Barre Woods Harvard Forest LTER site, Petersham, Massachusetts, United States -... | ecosystem: Environmental > Terrestrial > Soil > Temperate forest >...
GAAACTCCCGTAGTTCTCCGCGACGGTTACGCGACGCAGGCCAGCGCCTTCGTCGGCTCGAACGCGCGGAAGACGGCCTGCCGGAGATCGGCGTGGCTGGTCGGCTTGCCGAGGACAACGTCCACTTCCGATGGATTTCCGCCCATCGCCATCATTTCGTCGCCGAACCCCGTGAGGAGAATGACGGGCGTGTTGGGAGCGATTTCCTTGATCGCCCGCGCCAATTGCACGCCGTTCATGCCGGGCATCGATTGGTCGGTCACGACCAGATCGAATGATCCCTTGCGGAACTGTTCCAGAGCGTCGTCCCCGCGGTGGACGCAGGCGGTGGAGTGGCCGTCGGCGTGCAGGTATTCCGCGATCAACTCACAGATGATCTCCTGATCGTCCACCACGAGCACCCGCAGCGTACAGTCGATTTGTTCGGACTTCGGCGCCGGCGCGGCAGCCTCAATGGTCGTCGCGGGGAAATGAATGGTGAAGGTCGTGCCGACGTGCTTCTCGCTCGAAATCTCGATCGTTCCCTGATGGCGCTGCACGATACCGTAAACGACCGCCAACCCGAGCCCCGTGCCGTGGTCGCCTTTGGTCGTGAAAAACGGTTCGAGGCAGCGCTCGCATTCTTCCGGCGTCATCCCAATACCCGAATCTTGAATGGACACGGTGACGCCATCTCCCTCCTGACGAGTGCTCAGAGTAATCTTGCCGCCTTTCGGCATGGCATCGACGGCATTGAAGATCAGATTGGTCAGCACCTCGCGCAATTCGGCCGCGTTGCCGGCGATCGACGGGACTTTTTCCAGATTGGCGAGGACTTCGATTTGCACGCCGTCCGCGCGGCTCTTGCCCTTCCACTTGGGTGAGGTCATGGATACGACGCGCTCGACGACTTCACTCAGGTCCACCGGCAGGCGAATCTCGTTGTCTTCCGCGGGCCGATAAAACTCGCGCAACCGGCTGACGACGTGCGAGGCGTCGCGCGCGGCCGAGACCATGTGATCGAGATAGGTGATTTCGCGCTTCGTCCCGCGCTCTTCGATCCATGGATGCAGCAGCTCGCCGTAGCCGAGCATCATGGTCAGCGCATTGTTGAAATCGTGGGCAATGCCGCCCGCCATCATGCCCAGCGCCCGCAAGCGCTCCTGCTTGATGACTTGTTCCTGGGTGTTTTGCAGCTCCCGCAGAGTCGACTCCAGTTGGGCCGTGCGCTCGCGCACCTGCCGCTCCAGGTCCAAATTGCTCCGCTGCATACTGTGGTGCAAAAAGCGGTTTTCGACCAGGTTCCGAATGCGCAGGATCACTTCGGTGTGATCGAGCGGTTTGGTAAGAAAATCCTTTGCCCCGGCGGCCAGTGCTTTCCGTTTGGTCTCGACCGTAATATCGGCGGTGAGCACCAGGACCGGCAGGTAATCTTCCGTCTGAATCGCCGCCTTCAGTTGCTGCAGAACCGCGAATCCGTTAACGTGCGGCATGTTCAGGTCCAACAGGACGACATCCGGCTGGAAATCGAGGAAAAGCGGCAAAGTTTGCCGGGAGTCGGTCGTGCTCCGCACCTGTCGGCACCCCGCCAGGCCAAGAATGCGTTCCAACAGGCGCACGTTCGCCGGTTCGTCATCGACGATCAACACTCTGGCCTGGTTCAAGTAATCGGTGGTCATGCAGCGTCCGGTTTTCCGGACGCGCATAGGGACAGCGATCCCACTGGGGTGGGACGGCTGTCGCTTTCTTTCGGCGTTCGGAAAATTAAACGGGAAACAAGCGAAGCATGTGTTATGCCTTTTCTTCATTTTCTCCCGATTGATAGAACCTTCGACGCCCGCAATGCTTCCGCCTCCCTCGCCCACCGAAAGAAAAGGTTCCAGCGTGCAGGCGATGTTCGGCGCCATCGCCCGCCGCTACGACCTAGCCAACCATCTCCTCAGTGGCGGCCTCGATTTCCTCTGGCGGCGCCAGGTAGCCCGGATCGTTCGTAAGTGGCTACCGGAGAAGGTGCTGGATCTGGCAACCGGCAGCGGCGACCTCGCCCTGGCGATTCAGCGCGCGTGCCCGGAGGCGGCGATCGTGGGGGCCGATTTTTGCGAGCCCATGCTTGAGATTGCCCGACAAAAAGGTCTCCAAAACCTGGTCGCAGCCGACGCCTTGCAACTGCCCTTCAAGGAAGGAGAATTTGATGTGGTCACCGTCGCCTTCGGGTTGCGCAATATGGCCTCATGGGAGGGGGCACTCGCAGAAATGCGACGAGTGCTGCGTCCCGGCGGGCATGTTCTGGTCCTCGACTTCTCGGTTCCGGCACCTCCTCTTCGCTGGCTTTACCGCCCCTACCTGCACTGGGTGCTTCCCCGATTGGCGGGGTGGGTCACAGGGGAAATCCAGGCCTACGAATACCTTGGCCAATCCATCGAACAATTTCCCCAAGGCGCCGCCATGTGCGCGCTGCTGGAAAGCGTCGGTTTCCACCAGGCCAAACACCAATCGCTGAGCGGCGGAATCGTCAGCATCTATACCGCGGCTGTAGCGGGAGACCGGCCTACTTCGCGGGAGCCGGGGACGGCGTAGCCGCCGGAGCCGGAGCTGGTGTCGCCGGAGTCGAAGGGGTCGCCGAGCTCGATTGCGGAGCCGGAGGTTCCGGTTTCGGGGTGGCCGGGGTCTCCGGTTTGATCGGCGGGGCTGCCGGGATGGTTGGCGGGTTCGGCGTTGCAGTTGGCGTGGGCGTCGCCGAAGGCGCGGGTGTGCTGGACGCGGGTGGCGTGGTCGGCGCCGGCGAAGTCGCGGGTGTCGTGGTGGGGGCGGGCGTCGGTGCCGTTGTGGAAGGCGTGCCCGGTGTGGTCGACGCAGGGGGCGTCGTCGGTGCGGCGGGCGCACCTTGGATGAGGGGCGCCTGGAATGCCGTTACATCCGGCTCGCTCAGCGCGAAGGTGCCGGTCAGTCCTTCCGCCGAGGCATAGGTCAGCAAATCCTGCGTCTTGGTGCCGAGCAGAAGCTTCCCGCCACCACTGGCCGTCTTGAACGAAACCACGGTCTTGGGTTGCGAGAGACCTTGATCCGGGACCGTGACACCGACCCAGCGAACAGCGCGCAAAGTCGCCAGCGTATTGATCATGGATTCGACGTTGGTCTGATCCACTTTTCCGTCGCCCTTGGCCAGGACCCAATTCTTGTCCTTACCACGCTCGAGCGAAAGAGGCGGCAGCCCTTCATGGGTGACCTCCACGCTGGTGATGTCCTCGGGCTTGTTCTTGAAAATGGCCAGTTCCTGCCATTGAAGCGGGTCGGTCATCGCCACTTCGAGCACGGTCTTCGGCACACTCACCACAAAAGGCTCGTCATCCAGCTTCACGTAGATCGATTGACCTTCTTCTTTTCCAAGAAGGATCGTGACGATCGGTTTTTCTCCGGCCTTGGTCTCGGCGGTATTCTCCGAGGCGAACGAGCTGAGAGTGATCGTCTCCTGAGGTTGATCGAGTCCGTATTTCGCCAGATCCGTTGCCACATCGGAGACGAAATCGGTGACCTGCTCGCTTTGCAGCGTGGACAGCAGCCGGGTCGCGCCGGCCACATTGATGGCCACATCCTTGCCATCCGCCTTGCGCACCCACGATTCACCTTTGCGCGCGAGAACGATCTTCTCCTTGCCGGGGCTGTCGACGGTGATCCGGTCGACGATGTCGGCCGAAACGCGAATGAGGTTGCGGTCGCGCACCGTCGCGGGCGTGGTGTCGAGGAGCGTCTCGATGGTCTTCGGCACGACCATGACGGCGTCGCGCGTGGAAAGCTTCACGTAAATCTTGTCCTTCTCCTTCTCCACTGCCTGACCAATTTGCAGCACCACGGGTTCCTTGCTGCCTTCCGAGGTGAAGGCCACGCTGCCGCGCGGTTCGCGGAGGCCGTAATTGGCCAGGTCCGAAGTATCGACGACGAACGAATCGACCTGCGCATTGGCCGCCTGGGAAATGAGATCGTTCACCTTCGAATCGTTGCCGCCAACCCCCAGTGCTGATCCTTCTTGGTGAGTTCGATCTCGCCGCTCGTGGCATTTTTTAGAACGATTTTGTTCACCTGCGTCGTCAGCAAATCCGTCAGTTTGTGATCGCGGAAATCGTCGACCTTCTTCGTGATCTGGTTCTTCAGATCGTTGCTGACGACGTAAGCGGTTTTCGAATCCTCGGACCGCACGTAAAGTTTGCCTTCCACTGCGGCGTCCTTGCCGAAAAGCAATTCCACCGGCTTCTCGCCGCCCGTGAACGTCAAACGCGTCTCCGAGTTCGCCAGGCCGAACTCCTTCAGCATGTCCTTGCCCTGCTTGTCGGTCGGGATCGTGTCGTCGGCCTTGAGATTCTCCGCCGAAGTGAAGAGCTGATTCACGACCATGGAATCCGCGCGATCCTTGAGCGGGGCATCGAGGTACCAGACTCCGTCTTTGCGCTGCAATTGGATCTTCGTATCCGAATTCTTGATCGTGATCGCGGTGATCTTATCGCGGTCGAAGTGGACAACGCGTCCGACCTGCTCGGCGGCCTCCTTGGAAGAGGGTTGCTTGCTTTCGAAGAAGTGGATGAACGCGTAAATCGCGACCGCCACGACGGCGAGAATGAGCGTATTTTTCAGTTTCATGAGAAGGGAGCGAATCGAAAACTAAGACCGGCGCTGCCAGAAGACCACAATGCCGAACAGGGCGACAATCCCTGGAACGACGACTATGACCCCGATGGCGATGTTCCGCATTTGTTTTTCGTCCAGGCTGATGGTGAGCGTCTTCTTTTCCTTGGGCGGAATGCCGACCACCTCTTCCCGGTCGAGCAGCCAGTTGAGAATGTTCACCGTGAGATCCGCGGTGATGCCTTCCGAAAGACGATAGGCTTTGTTATCGAGGAATTCGGCATTACCGACGACCACCAGGCGTGAGCTGTCCATCTTCACGCGCTGGTCTTCCACTCCGCCTTTCTCCACGGCCATCGCGATATTGAGCGGTCCGATGTGATCTTTCTTCGGATCGAAGAACACCTGCTTATCTTCGCCGCCGGAATAATCCGTCGCGCCCCAGAAACCCTCCCCCGACTGGAGAATCGGGAAGATGTTCAGCTTGGCAATGGTCTCACGAGCTTTGTCGACCTGCAGCGATTGAGTGGGCCCGAGCAGTTGTTTGCTCACGTCCTCGAGGTCTTTGGTGATGCTCGTATGGCTGTTCAAGACGACGAACGCCGGGTTGGGAATCACACCCGTGGTGAGCTGCGGACTGCCGTCCTTATCCATCTTTAGGAATTTTCCGGTGCGGATAATGCGATCGTCCTGTGGCACGATTCCGCGGCCATTCAACCAGGCAGTGAGATGCGGTGCTTGGACGAACGGATTCAGGAGCACCAAGATCCGGCCTTTCTTGTCCCAAAAATCGCTCAGGAGCTTGATCGGCACGTCCGACAAATCGGATTTGGGTCCGTTGATGATGATCGCGCGTGCGTCGTCCGGGATCGCGCTGACGTTGAGCAGCGTGAGCGGAGCGATCTGAATGTTCTGCCGCTTCAGACTTTCATTCAGAATGTTGAGATCCTGCGATTTGAGGTCGGCCTCGCCGTCGCCGGTGACGTAATAGACTTTGCTCGCTTTGCCTTCGGTCAACTCGATGAGCGCGCTAGTGATCGCTTGCTCGCCCTTGAAGTCCTTGATGCGCGGCTGCGTCTGGCCGGTCATCATTGCCATCTGGTCGGGCATATCGAAATCCGCCATGTCCGCCGCGTTCACGAATTTGCTCTTCCCACCACCAATGTCGAGAATGAGGATGTTCTCGTTCGCGCCGAATTTATAGGTGGTCTGCAATTCCTGGGCGCGGGTGAGACTGCGGAAGGGATCGACCACTTCGACTTTGAATTTGCCGTTGGAGGCGAGCTCGTACTCACGCAACAAGTTGCTCACGTCGGGGCCGATCTCCGCGGCGCTGGAAAAGAAGATGATCGCCTTGACCGGCTTTTGCAGGTTCTTGAGCACGTTGATCGTCTGCGAGCTCAAGGCATACTTTTGGTCGCGCGAAAAATCCCACCTTTTGAAATGGCGGAAGCTCAGGTAATTGAACATCAACACGATGCCGAGGACGACGAGCATCTGGACGATTACATTTACGCCGATTTGAAAACGATGAATCGTCACGATTTTCTTCGGTGTCGGCTCGGCTTCGGAAGGAGAGGGGTTGGCCATGGGAGAAAGGTCCGGTTGAGTTTCAGTTGTCGGCTATGCCTTCCATTTGCGGAACTGGAAGACCTGCAAGGTGAGAAACGTCATCAGGGCCGTCATCGAGACGTACCAAACGATGGGCCGCGAATCGATGATGCCCTTGCTGAAATCCTCCATGTGTTGCGTCGGCGAGAAGTAGGCGAAAATGTCGCGGATGGCCGGCGAGGTGATGTTCATCACCATCGGGAGGAAGGGTATGAAGACGCAGAGCAGGATGATGCTGAAAGAAATGGTCGCGGCGATGATCTGATCCTGGGTAAGCGCGGAGGCCAGCAGACCGACGGAGCAGAAGAAAAGGCCCATCAAAAACAGCAGCAGGAACGTGGCGTAATACGCGCCGGCGGCATTGGCCGCCGTGTGGCCGGTAAAGTATTGGAACGTCGCGAAAGAGAGGAAGCTCGGCGCCCAGAGGACGCAGTAGAAGAAAATAACCGCACAAAATTTCGCCAGGATGATCTGGAAGTCTTTCACCGGCGCGGTCGTCAACGTCTCCAGCGTGCCCATGCGATATTCCTCGGAGTAAACGCGCATGGTGATGAGCGGAAAACTGAGGATGAACGGGAACCAGAACTGCACGTCTCGAAAGATGACCTCGACCATGGTGAGTTCGACCGGATAGCCGTTCACGATCTGGATTTGGAACCAGAAGTTAACTCCCGCGAGGAGCAGGAAGTAGAAGAGGACGACGTAAGCGATTGGCGAATAGAAGAAGGCTTTCAGCTCTCGGCTGAAGAGGGTGAAGAAGATTTTCATGTGGCGATGAGGGAAGTTTGAAATGTGGGAGAGGCCATCGCGGTGAAACAGCGGAATGGCGACCGGCAGCGACGGCGCGAGGGCCGCGTCAACTGTCGGAGTGAGTCAGTTCGACAAAGACGTCTTCGAGCGTGGGCCGGCGTCGGGTGATCTCGCGGACCGCCCAATTCCGGTTCGAGGCCAAACGCATGACCTCTTCGCTCGGGTCGGCGTTGGCTTCGAGGCGTAGCTGGAAAACGCTGTAGTCGCCATCCTGCTCTTCGGTCACGTCCTTGACCCCGGGGATCCGTTGCAGATCGGCGACCGCATTGTCCGAGCCGACCTTGGCTTCCAGACGCATACTCCCAGCGGTTCGCTGATTCTTCAGCAGATTCTCCGCAGTGTCGCTCGCCCGGATTTTGCCTTTGTGAATGACGATCACGCGCGAGCACATGATCTCCACCTCGGGCAGGATGTGGGTGGAAATCAGCACGGTCCGTTTTCCCCCGAGGTTTTTGATGAGTTCGCGGACCTGGCGAATCTGGTTTGGGTCGAGACCGATCGTCGGCTCGTCGAGGATGAGGAGATCCGGATCGTGCACGAGCGCATCGGCGAGGCCGACACGCTGGCGGTACCCTTTGGAAAGAGCGCCGATCAATTTGTGTTCCACGTCGCGCAGACTGCAGAGTTCGAGCACGTCGCCCACGCTCTGCTTCAGTTTGCGGCCGGGCACGCCTTTCAAGTTCGCACGGTAACGCAGGTACTCGTTGACCCGCATATCCATATAGAGCGGCGTGTTTTCCGGGAGGTATCCGAGCCGCTTGCGCGCTTCGACCGATTGCTCGAAGACATCGAATCCGGCGATGGTCGCGCGTCCGGAGGAGGCAGGGAGATAGCTCGTGAGAATCCGCATCGTTGTGCTTTTCCCGGCGCCATTCGGCCCGAGAAAGCCAACGATCTCGCCCTTCTCCACTTCGAAGTTCAGGTTATTAATTGCGGTAACGCCCGCATATCGTTTGGTCAGGTTTTCGACTTTGATCATGGGGAAAAATTCAGCGCGCGGTCAGGGTAAACGATTGCACTTGCTGGATCGCCCGTCCGCGGAGGCGTCGCACGACACCTACCGAAAAATCGACAATCGAGCCCGTATCAATCGGGAGCAGCAGATCTTCGATCTGCTTGGAGGACGTGACTGGATAGCGACCGACTTGGCTGATGACAAGGCCTCGTTTCAATCCCGCTTGCTCAGCCGGCGATCCTTCCTCGACATCGGAGATGAAAACGCCCGTGCCCGGATCATAGCCCAGCGTTTCCGTGACCGCCGGTGTCAAATCCTGCAATTGCAGCCCAAAGAATTTTCGCGCCAGCAGGTGTTCCGGTTTCGCCACCTTTTTGCCGGCCGCGATCTTCCGAAAATCGTCGACTTTATCCCGGACGATCTCACCGGGGATGGCGAAGCCCAGGCCTTGCGTGGGGACCCCCTGAGGCGTGAAAGCCATCTTCACCGAACTCACGCCCACCAGCTTGCCGCTGATGTCGACGACCGGGCCGCCGCTATTGCCCGGATTGATCGCCGCGTCCGTCTGTACCAGGTTGTGGTACTCCACCTCGTCCACGGTGACGGTGCGGTTCTTGGCGCTGAGAATGCCGCGCGCGACCGAACTGCCGTAGCCAAGCGGATTGCCGAGCACGAGGACGGTTTCCCCGAGCAGATTGGGCGAGAGTTCGCTGAGATTAATAAACGGAAGCGCCGCGGTGCCGTCGATTTTGAGGAAGGCGAGATCGGCTTCCGGCGAGCCCGCGACGTAGTGCGCGTTGTAGGTTTTCCCATCCGTCGTGGTGACGGAGATTTTCAATTCCGCGGCGCGCTGCACCACGTGCTCGTTGGTGACGATGTAGCCGGCGGAATCGACAATGAAGCCCGAGCCGAGGCTCTGCACTTTTTGCGAGAGCACCCGCGGGCGCCGCATCTGCCCGCCAAAGAATTGGTTGAAAAGCTGGTCGTAGGGATTCTGCACCGTCCGCTGCACCACACGTTCGGTATTGATATTGACCACCGCGGGCATCGATTTGGCCACGGCCAGGACCGAAGGCTCGGCCGCCGGGTCGCTCTGGCCGCGAGCAACCGCTGTCACGAAGGCTAGGGCAAGGAAGGCGAAGAGCTTCGGATGGCGGGCGGTCATTGGTGAATCTGGGGGAGGGTCTGACAACGGAAAGCGCGTTGTGCTCAAAATTTTTACGGAGGCGGGTGGATACGAGTAATGAATCCCGGGACCCGTGCAACTCCGTAGATTAACAATTGTTTTTCTCCCAAGATCGGCGCGGAAACCGGGTATCCTCCCACCACAGAACCAAAACCTTCGATGAAACGCTTCCTCGCCACCTCTCTCCTCACCCTCGCCGCCGCTGCGGTTTCCCTCGCCGCTGAGAAAGTCGCCGCGCCCGTGCCGCCCGCCCCCTCGCAATTCAAGCCCCTAGTCGACGGCATTGATCTCAAGGACGGCGACACCGTCGTTTTCCTGGGCGATTCCATTACCCACCAGTGCCTCTACACTCAGTACATCGAGGACTTTTTCTACACGCGCTACCCGAAGGTGCACATCCGCTTCCACAACGCCGGTGTGGGTGGCGACCGCGCGAAGGATGCGCTGACCCGCTTCGACGAAGACGTGGCCGCCTACAAGCCAAAGTATGTCACTATTCTCCTCGGGATGAACGACGGCACCTACCGGGACTTCGACAAGGCCGTCTTCGATACCTACCAGCAGGACATGAGCGCGCTGCTCGACAAAATCGCCGGCATCGGCGCCACCGCCGTGCCGATGACGCCCACGATGTTCGACAGCCGGGCCAAGCGGATGCGCAACGACAACCTCGAGCCGCGCAACACCTACTACAATGGCGTGCTCTCCCTCTTCGGTTCCTGGCTCCGCGAGCAGGCGCAGGATCGCGGCCTCGGCTTTGTCGATATGTGGTCGCCGCTCAACGACCTCACCATGGCGACTCGCAAGAAGACGCCGAATTTCACGATGATCCCCGATGGCGTGCATCCCGCTGCGCCCGGACAGGTCGTGATGGCCACGGCCATGCTCGAGGACGCATTCGCGCGCTCCCAGTGCACGCAGATCGTCATCGATGAGAAGGCCGGCAAACTCGCGCCGACGGCGAACGGCGGCAAGATCAGCGATTTCAATGCAGGCGACGGGGTCAGCTTCACCTTCACCGCCGACCGTCTGCCGTGGGTGCTCCCGCCCGATGCGGTGGATGGCTACAAAATCGCCCACGCCGGTCACCATTACTCCAATGAGCGCGTGAGCGTGCGCGGGCTCAAGCCGGGCAAGTACGATCTGAAGATCGATGGCGAGACCATTGGCACCTATCCCGCCGGGCAACTCGCCTTCGGCGTCGAACTCGAAGAAAACGCCAAGACGCCGGAGTATCAGCAGGCGCTCAAGGTCGCGCTACTCAACAAGGAGCGCAACGACGTCGCTTATCATCCGCTGCGCGATCAATACAGCCAGCTCAAGGGCAAGCGCCGTGACCTCGCCAAGATCGACCCGAACTCTCCCGAATATACCGCCAAGAAGGCCGAGTTCGACCAATGGTACGAAGGCCAGAAGTCGAAAGTCGCCGAATTGCTCGCCAAGGCGAAAGACTTCGAACAGCAGATCTACGCCGCCAACCAGCCGCCGGCCCACAAATACGAGATCACGCCCGCGCCGTAAGCGGAACGGAGCTTGGCGCCAAAGGCGCTAAATCATTGAACCCAGGGCTGGCGCGAGACGCCGGCCCTGGGTTTCTCTTTTCCAAAATCCACGCCCGGCCTTTTGCGATTGCGCGAAGAATCCGCGTGCCCTCGG
>Ga0206824_10362_pt1 | contig 10814 bp, 7 predicted proteins | sample Alteio_BWOrgCont_82_FD_152874 | JGI IMG/M metagenome (GOLD analysis project Ga0206824, IMG submission 152874) | Enriched cells from forest soil in Barre Woods Harvard Forest LTER site, Petersham, Massachusetts, United States -... | ecosystem: Environmental > Terrestrial > Soil > Temperate forest >...
TGACCAAATATCACATTTAGTTAATATTACATTTTCTGAAAAAATCAACCCAATACTTATAAAGAAGACTGCGACAAAATTAGGAGTTAGCGAGTATCTTGTAAGAAAAATAGTTGAAAGTTCGTATTATAAAGAAATGCTGAGACGTAGCTTATTTATTGGAGTCAGCGATGGCTCAAGAATAGATTTGTTCCGAAGAAGTAAAAGAGAGATAAGTAATGAACAAGTATTCCCATCTTATTATATTTCAAAGCCTAAAGCAGAAGATATGGTAAAGGAACTTAATAAAACGCATGCAGGGAAATTCAATTCCATCTTTTTGATAGATGATTTTACTGCCAGTGGAAAAAGCTATTTCAGATTAAATGAAGGTGTTCCAGAAGGGAAAATTCATAATTTTTTAACTTCTTTATTTATAGATGACCAAGATAATGCGTATAAAACTCTTGTTAATACGAATGAGAGCTTAAATATTCATATTATATTTTACATTGCTACTTCTGATGCATTAAACACAATTCAGGGAGCATTGAATGTTTTTCTTGAATCACATCCTAACAAAGACAAGCTTACCTGCAGTGTCAGTGCAGTTCAAGTTATAGAAAAGCAAATAAGTGACAATGTTAAAGTTCAATCTGATTTCATAAAATTGATAAGTCAAGATAAACACTTCGATAAATCAATAGTTGACAAACATTATATGAAAGGCAAATATGATAGCCCTTATTTAGGCTTTAATGAATGTGCTTTGCCTATTATCCTTAATCACAATACTCCAAATAATTCGTTGCCTATACTGTGGTTTCCTGAGGATTCAACAAGTGTAGGACTATTTCCAAGAGTAACAAGACATAAAGATGAGTAGAATACGCAATCCCTTTACTATGCGTGCCTCTGAAAAAATCGAATCAGCAGGTAATTTTCTACGGTTATACAGCCCAACAATTATAGATGCATTAATTGATAAAAACAAAAACGATAAGCTATGGAAAAATGTAGTTTTCATACATAGTTCTCCTGGGGCTGGAAAAACTTCTTTATTGAGAGTATTTGAACCAGCATCTTTAAGATTATTATTCAACAGTAAATCTTCTCCTGAATATAAAGAAGTATACAATAAACTTAGAGAGCTTGGGGTTATTAATGAAGATAAGATTGAATTACTCGGCGTAACTTTAGTTTGCACAAGAAATTATGAAATATTAGAAGATCTTGATGTTTCACCGGGCCAAAAGGTAAGATTCTTTTTTTCATTATTAAACGCGAGAGTTATTCTTGCAACATTAAGGGCAATATTGCAACTATACAACAAGCAATTCCCAGAGGGCTTAACAGATATTAAATTTAATTATACTGATGAATCTAATCACTTTTTAAACTTAAAAGTTCCTTGTAATGGGAAAGAGTTATATGATTGGGCATCTACTATTGAAAGAAAAATATATTCCGCAATAGATAGCTTTTTACCTCTTTCTGAGATTGCTCCAGACGGGCATGATGAACTATTTGCATTTTCTGTTCTTAAGCCGGAGTATTTCGTTATTGATGGCCAAGAGTTATTTAGCAAAATTCTATTTATGCTTGATGATACTCATAAACTATCATATAATCAGAGAGGAAAACTTGAGAAATACATTATAGAACGGAGAGGAAATTTCAATATCTGGATATCTGAAAGATTAGAAGCTTTGGAGCCGAAGGAAAATTTAGGGTCATATAACGAACGTGATTATGAGGAAGTTAATTTAGAAAGGTTTTGGGATGGTAAAGAAGCTAAATTAAAACAGATCCTATTAAGTGTTGCTGATAAGAGAGCAAGCTTATCAAGTGAAGATATCAACTCTTTTCAAGATTATATTGAGACTAACCTGGATGAAGAAGCTTTTAAAAAGGATTTTCTTGAAATAATTGACGGTACCAATGCTGAAATCTCAAAAATAACTGAGCATACAGATAAGTTTGACGAATGGATAAAGTATTTTTCTGCCTTTGAGGGCAATCCCATGGAGAAGGCTATCTTACTCAAGAAAATAGAAATTTTGATTGCGCGACATTTAAATAAAAATCAACTCTCAATTGATTTCTCATATACCCAAGAAGAATTAATAGGCAAGTTAAAATCTGATTTAGAAGCCCCAGCAAAACTATTCTTGTCAAAGGACAACAAAATCCCATATTACCATGGGATTTCAACAATAATAAATTTATCTTCTAACAATATAGAGCAGTTCCTGTCTTTTTCGTCTGATTTATATGAAGAAATGTTATCAAATAAACTTACTGGAAAGGACATTACCTTGGATTCACAAAACCAAGAAAAGATAATAAGGAGCATGGTAGACAAAAAATGGAATGAGCTGCCAAAATTGATTCCGTATGCTACTGAGGTAATAAAGTTCTTATCTGAATTGGGGGAATACTCTCAAAAACAAACATATCAGAAAAATGCTCCATACGGCACTGGTATAAATGGATTTTCGGTAAAAGAAAAAAAGGAACTAAAGTTAATTTCTGAAGAAGAATGGATAAAGAATCCCATTTACGAGCCATTAATAAATATTATTGCTACTTGCGTAGCGTATAATCTATTAGAAATAAGAAAGACAAAGCAAGGCGAGAGGGGGCAAGTATGGGATGTTTACTATTTAAACAGGTGGCTATGTGTGAGATTTAATCTTCCACTGTCTTATGGAGGATTTCGACATAAAAGCCCCGATGAATTAATCAGATGGATAAAAAGATGAGCACTAATAAATGGAATCCCTATGTACAGTTACGTGGCGAAGAAACGTTAAGTTTTTTTAAAACGCACTTTAATAACAGTAATAAAAAACTGTTGTTTATTCTTGGAAAGGGATTTGACGTTCGAATGAACATTGTTATTGCAAAATTATTAGAAAGTTGTCCAGCCATTAATATACAATGTTTGCTTATAGAATTTAATGAAGGGGATTCTTCGCATTCCCACACATATAAGCCTTTAGTAGATGAGAATCTTACAGAGCTCACAACCCTTATAGGTAGCAGTAAGATTATTAGAAAAAGCATTTCGCTATTTAATCGGGATACGAAAAATAAAAAAAGAATTGGTGATAGACAGGCTGCAACAATTATAAAAGATTTTAGCGAATTATCTGCCTTCACTGATGTAATACTTGATATTAGTGCTTTGCCTAGGGGCGTATATTCTTCTCTGATCGGAAAAATATTAAGTATTCTTGACGGCGAAGAAAATAAAACAATGCCTATTAATTTTTTTACATCTGTGGCTGAAAATGCAGAAATTGATATGAAAGTACAAGGATATGGTTCTGATAATGATTTAAACTATTTGTTTGGTTTTGGAGGCGGCATTGAGCTTAGTGCAGAGAATGAAAAACCTATAATCTGGTTTCCAATACTAGGAGAGAATAAGGTAGAACATTTCAATAAAGCATTTACATACATAATAAGTTCGCAGAATAGACCCTATGAAATATGTCCAATTCTCCCCTTTCCAGCTAAAAATCTGAGACGCGTTGATTCTTTGATTATAGAATACCACAAAGTATTATTTGATAAGCTTTTGATTGAATCTAAAAACATTATGTATGTACCGGAACAAAACCCTTTCGAAGCCTATTTAAGTCTAAACAATACTATAAAAAATTATAATACGTCATTGGGGCCATTAAATGGGTGTAAAGCTGTCATCTCGAATTTTTCTAGTAAATTGCTCTCGATTGGCACTATATTAACTGCGCATGAATTACAGCAAGAAATTGGGGTTGGGATTTTAAATGTTGATTCAGAGGGATATAAAATTAATAATATTGAAGAAATTAAAAACTTAAAGAGCCAAAGCGAACTTTTCTTATCTTGGCTGTCTGGAGATCCATACAATGACTAAACTAAAAACAATCAAAAAAAATAAGCCAATATGCCTTGGATCCGGCCTAGTGGCTTTGGATGTTATCCTAAATGGCACTCCTGCAACTCCTGCTAAATTATGTGCAGGAGGTTCTTGTGGAAATATAATTTCTATTTTATCTTATTTAGGTTGGAATTCTAAACCGATTGCACGGCTATCAAAAAATAACGCTACTAAGAATCTTCTAAAAGACCTGAATAGTTTCAATGTAAATACGGATTTGCTTTCAAAAGCATTAGACGGCAGCACACCAATTATAATTCATAGGATTTTAAGGGATAGGGAAGGAAACCCTAAGCATAGATTTGAATTTAGAGTGCCGGGAACAAGTACTTGGTTACCCAGTTATAAACCTGTATTATCATCTACAGTAGAATCAATAACTAAAGAACAAAAACAAGCACAAGTATTTTATTTTGATCGCGTATCAAGATCATCTATTGACTTGGGAAAATACTATAAAGAAAAGGGCGCTTTAATAGTATTTGAACCTTCGTCATATAATGAAACTAAACAGTTCCATGAGTCCTTATCTATCGCTGACATAGTTAAGTTTTCATCCGACCGAATTGGCAATTATTCTGAAATATTCCCTACACCAATTGCCCCATTGGAAATTGAAACTCGGGGAAAAGAAGGTCTCCAGTATAGATTACAATTAGGAACTAAAAAAGGGTGGCAAAAAACACCTCCTTATAAATTAACGAATATTATGGATACTGCTGGCGCAGGAGATTGGTGCACTGCTGGCATAATTAATGAATTGGGGCAAAATGGAGCAAAGTCTTTCTATTCAGCCGGAAGGGACCAAATAGAAAGGGCATTGGATATTGGTCAAGCGTTAGGTGCCTTAAATTGCATTTTTGATGGTGCTAGAGGGATAATGTATAATATGGATCGCAAAATATTAGATGGAGTCATTCCAAAAATTATATCTAAAAAAGAGATTTCTAATATACCTGCTAATACTACTAACAGGATTATCACTATTAAAAACTTCCATTTTGACACTCTTTTGCAGTAATGTTAGAGTTACAGATTTCATAGAAATTATCACGTTCTGCATGATTATAAAGCGTCACGATATAGAAACAGAGCAATAATTTAAGAAGTAGGGTTTTCCAAAGTTATATTAAGGGGCTTACGTATAGTTTTTAAAATCAACCCTAATTCCTTCTTCCTTCTATCGAGTATCTGCTGAATATGGGGTCTGCGTGCTAAGAAAATTTACAATAAATTTACTTCCTCAAAAAACATACTTTAAGTATTATGGTTACAGCAGAGTTTAATTTTCATCCAATTGGGCAGGGATCTTTCTACTCAGGTTTAATATACGAATATAAAAGCCCACACCATTATTTTAATTGTGTTTACGACTGTGGTGTTAAAGGAGGCAGTAGTAGATTAAATGAAGAAATAGAATCCTATAAAAATAGTTATAGAAGAGAAAAATTAGACGTTTTATTTTTATCTCACTTGGACGATGATCATGTTAATGGTGTAGTTCAATTACTTACGGGAATAAGATGCAGCAAAGTTTATTTACCGTACCTAACTCCAATTCAACGATTGTATGTTGCAATAAGAAGCGATGCTGAAGGCAATGACGATAATAACTACTTAGGTTTCATTGGTAGTCCGCATGACTATTTACTTCAACAAGGAAACATTGATGAAATAATATATGTAGGCGAGAATTCTGAGCGATCGTTTAATGGTATTGAAGAAATTACTAATCCAACAGGAAATACTACTACTGTATATGATAATTTGGAGGTGATTCCTGAAAGAGATTTTTCCGCAGATATGTCACAAATTTCAATTGGTGCAGGTAATAAGGTGAAATTTAAAAAAGGGAATGGCAGAATTTCATTTAGACAAGTTTGGGAATTTTATTTTTATCACAAACAAGCCTCAATGGATAAGGTGCATCAACTTGTGGATAAAATAAATGAACTTTATGGTATGACAGTCACAGAACAACTATCAGAGGTAGATTTGATTCGAATATTGAATAATACGAACCAATTAAATAAGCTGCGTGGGGAATTTAAAAAAGTTTTCGGGGATATTAATAGAGCAGGATTACTTATTCAACATAAACCAATCAATTATAAGAGGGCTGAACTATTTAAGAATTACCAAGTCGCACCATTTTTTCATCATTTTTCCCCATTGTATCGCAGATTTAGTCGACAAAGTTTCAAAATTCAAAATCCGACTAATGAACATAAATGGGGCGTTACATTATTGACAGGAGATATTGGATTGAATCAGATTGATGATTCAACATACATTAATAAAAATAAAGAAAGTGTCAGAGTCTTTCAAATACCGCATCACGGATCCAATACAGGGTGGGATGCAAACTATTTGGAACACTTAAATCACAATGGACTTACTTCCGCTATTATAAATTTTGGATATAGTAATACACATGGGCATCCGACATATAAAGTGCTTTCTGATTTGGAAGAACGTAATTTTGAAATATGCTTTTGTAATCAATTTGAAGGATTTAATTATGAATTTGTTATAGACCCGAAGAAATGAGTAACACAATATCAGCCAACACATCAAGCATAGTTCAAAAAGTATGGGCATTCTGCAATACCCCTGCGAAATGATGGGGTAGTAGCGTGTGTTACTGCTATCGTAGAGAGGATCGCATTGCCATCTTAAAATCGAAACCCCGGCAGTCTCCGAGATAAAAGGGCGTCCATATACCTACCTACGCCGCGTTAAACGCATCAGGAACACTACCTGTCTTATTGCAGCTTCCTAATTTTCCTGGCGCAGCTCATTGTGTGCCGGAGTAAAGGAACGGTCATCAAGTTAAAGAAAGTGCTTTCCAAAAAACCATGATCTATTTATGATAATTTATATTCGCATTTCCTTCCCAAATCTTTGGCAGGACAAAGTTTTGAGTAATGGTTGGATTTTCTGGATCACCCGTACCAATAAATATTTGTCCCGGTTCCCAAGTATTAATTACTTTTTGAAAAAGTTGTTGAGCCTGGGTTCTAATACTTACTTTTTGAATGATCGGTGTACGTTCCTCATATTTATCACTCATAAAATGGAGAAATCCGTTGCATTTATGTAAATGCGCCATATAGATTGTTTCCAAATGATAAGAAAGATTAAAAGCTACCGAAGGGGATTTTGGATTAATATAAATTGAACCGATTGAAGCCTTCTTCCAATCCTTGGATGTATAATGTAATGCTACGTTTTTGTCAAGGACAGTGGACAAGGAATTGGAGCAACAAGGGCAACGCTCTACTTGAAGTGGCTTATTAATGATTGATAGCTTTACATTCTTTCCAAGCCATGACACCTCTTCTATTATCCTATCTGTCCATTGGTCAAGTGTACCAGTTAGTAGATGGTATAATCTTTGGTAGATTATTTTTCCATCAATATCTTGCACAAGAAGACGGACTGAGTGTATACTATCATAAGTTCCATAACCGTTAACAACCGCAATAATTTTAGGGGTGTCCGATTCTGCCTCTTCAACTACTTTTTCCCATTGTCTTTTTAATTCTCTTATTTTTTCAACCCCAAGGTCGAGGTGCTTGGCTTTATCATACGCGTTTGGTCTATGAAATTGGTCATGTTCCTTTACGCACAATAATGCAATATTTTCTTCATCATTATTTGCATTATTCTCATCTAAATGATGAAAGTTTAGACCAAGACCACGTTCCTTACAAACACAACATACACCTTTATTCTTTAGGTTAATATTTTTCTTTATTGCTTGCGGTATCCTCTTTCTCCGTTGCATTCTCCTTGTATGTTTTAAACAGTGTCATTAAAAGTACTGCCGGAAATAATTCCTCGTTTCTTCGTGAAGAAATGCTGCATTAACTGTGCCATTTCTTCCCCAATTCCAGCTATAATCATCACCATTAAGATATAAAAATTCAACTATTTTTTGACTGCTATTTGGTTCAAACTCAGCGATCAGATTTATTTTTTCCTCTCGAGTTATTTTTTTATTTACGCCAAATACATCATGTAATTCAAGCATTATAGGGGTCCATTCAACGTATTCTGGGTCTCCAAACGTGTATAGGTGAATTCTATCAAGTCCAATAAGCCCAATTCTATAGTTGGCGCTTGGGTGAAAATCAATTATTAAAGAATGTGAATCTAAAGTACATTTTTCATCATATTGCCGCAATATGTCATCAGCAGTGATTGTCCAACCTTGTTCTGTCGGCTTTCCTCGCTTTTCCCATAGCGGATATATTAACCCTGAAGAATTTCCAGCTAAACTGTATCCCTTATTTTCATTCAAATAAAACAACTTACCATCACGTTGTTGTTTTTTATAAAGCATGAATGCCATATTCTATAGTATTATGTATAAAGTTTGTACTTGCGAATTATTCCTATTTTATTCTTCCTCATCATATTCATAATCTGGGGTACATGTGCGCAATTCATAGTCAGGGACGAATATGGTATTATTTTATGATGTACCACCAAGGTATCCTTAGTAAAGTGATTACAACTTCTGCATAGCGGTATAATATAGCAGTCGTCGCCGTCTTCATCTTCCCGATAAACATGGCCGCCAACTAAATCTTCATTAAGACATCCCATAACGGAACATCTTTCTGCATCAGATCCTTTGTTGTTTTCCCAATGGAGTAACCAAGATGGCAGCCACTCTCGCATCTTTCATCCGACGAATCAATGGCGTTACTTATTATAATTGCCATAACACTATTCTTTTAAAGTTGTTTTACAATTCAAATGTACGGAATAATATCCGTCACTACTAATTTTCATCCAGTATAATATATTTTTAGCAGCCCTCGAAAACGTCAGTTTTTACACAGCCTATTTTCCATCCTCTCACGCAGGAAAATTTCATACCCCTGCCACCGCTCACATTCAGAAACATATAAAGTTTTCCCGCAACAGACGCGCAACAGCGCGATATATAGGGTAAACCTCTATATGCACTACTTCTTACCGGCTAACCTCAACCTCGCCGCCCTATTGGCAGCAAATCCCCCGAAATTCAAGCACAATATTGATTGTTTTACCTATATTATTGGGCAAATTACCGGCGTTGCCGCCAGGTATAAAGACCTGATTGACGAGCAGGGCTACGTCCCGCTGCACGCCCCTTTGCTCAAACTGCGAGTACATAATTATTTCTCTTACATGAAATACCTCATAGAGAATGGCGTAATCGAGTGCTCCGGCAAGTATGAACCCGGTGCTCGAAGCAAGGGCTACCGGTTTGCTGAGCACTACCGCACCAGCCCTATCATATCTATAACCATCACCAAGCGCACACTAATAAAGAGCATCCAGAGCAAGGACAACTGGACACGGAACATGGAAGCCAAGTACCATTTCCTACATCGGTGGTTTGATGATAAACTTAGCATTGATTATGCGGCGGCCACGGAAATGAACGAGCAGATGAAACTCCATAGCATTGAAAGTTGCGACAACAATGCCTACCTCCGCTTTAATGCAAACCAAGCAAACATCATCCGCCTGAAAGAGCACGATTATTATTTCAATGTGGATTGTTCTGCCGGCAGACTCCACACAAATCTGACAGCATTAAAGAAGGAACTGCGGCAATACGTCCACTATGACGGACAGATTCTTGCCTCGGTCGACGTGGTAGCATCCCAGCCTTTTCTAATTGGCAACCTGCTGCTAAGCCCGTATTTCACCGAGAAGGAGAATAAGAGCGTGTTAAGTTACCATAGCGTGTGGGGACGCATCCGTAAAGAGATGGATTTGGCGCAGATTCGGAAACATACCCAGAACTTGGATGATGATGCCGCTTTATTTAAACTGGACTGCGCAACTGACTTTTACTCCGCCTTCATGGATAGGATTAAACTTGCCGGCATAGAAATCTACCTTGACCGCGACACTGTGAAGAAAGCCACATATATGATACTCTACTCGAAGAACGGCTACTTTTCGCAGAACGGGGCAGAAATGAAGAGGATATTCAAGGTGCTGTATCCGTCGGTCTACGCGCTTTTGGAAGTTTATAAGAAACGGACGCATACGGCGCTTCCGGTGCTCCTCCAGCATGTAGAGGCTCAGGTAATTCTTTCCGGAGTTGCCAGAGGTATCTCAAAACGCAAAAAAGATGTGCCTTTGTACTCGCTTCACGACAGCTTAGTATTACCAGCATCCGAAATAGCATTATGTAAAGAAGCGTTCGACGAGGTATATTCTACTCTGGTAGGCGCCGTTCCCCCGCTCAACACGAAACTGTGGGCTCCCGAACAATAGGACTCTCACCTCTCACGACAGTTGCCCCCTCACCATCTACTATTCTCTTTCTTTAATTCACGGGTGTAAGAGCCGTGTAACGGGGTTAACAACAGTTCACGGGGTTACCCAGTTACGTCAGTTAACTTTATGTAAAATTAAATAACGGGAAAACTCTCCCTTCCCCTCCACCAAATGTTTCTGAAAATTAATAAAAGTGAACGGTGGCATGTAAACGGGGTTTACTGTAATTCGGCTTACGCGCGTGATTCAGTTAACAAGATAACCAAGTAAATAATACCAATCTGAAAACGATAAGAATTATATGGCATATAGGTGCATTTTGTTTCGAGTCAATGAAAAAATGAACTTTTATTCCCAGGAATATAAGTCAAGGATATACATCTATTATATAAGGCCCAATACTTGAGAATTGCAATACGGCACGCCTGCGCCTCATTAAACGCATTAGGAACAATTGACAATAGAAACACCCTGCTAAATGTCCCCTAATCATTATATGGATGCCATAATAGCTATTTCAGGGTGCTAACGATATGTTAGAAAGTTTATCCCTAATAAATTGCAATAACAATAAAGGATAGCGCTATACTCGATAAGAAACAACAACTAA
>Ga0206824_10363_pt1 | contig 10786 bp, 11 predicted proteins | sample Alteio_BWOrgCont_82_FD_152874 | JGI IMG/M metagenome (GOLD analysis project Ga0206824, IMG submission 152874) | Enriched cells from forest soil in Barre Woods Harvard Forest LTER site, Petersham, Massachusetts, United States -... | ecosystem: Environmental > Terrestrial > Soil > Temperate forest >...
ATAGTTACGTTACAATCGTAAGGAATGGTCACCTCAATGCAGTCAGGCTTGGCTCAATGAATGCCAAGTGCAATTAGCTTTGCGTGTGATTTGAGTCACTTGCAGAAGAATCCTGTTGCCGAAAACTGAGTCTAATGGATGTACTGTTCAGATTCCGCCAAGCGGACTGAACCATTGCATTTGTTGAATTTCTTGTAAAGTGAGTGATAACTATGGCACATACCCGATGCAGCGATCCCGTGGTTGGCGCAATTCTCGCCAGCTGGCGCTATGACATTTCGGGAATTTCGCCCGAAATGCGACGCGACTATGAGCAGCACTTTGTAGAGTGCAGCCACTGCCGTGCGCGTCTCAAGTTTCACCGGTCGCTGGATGTTTCCCTCGCCGTGCTCACCTCGCTGGCTGTCATGTTCTTCCTCTTCGCGCTGGCAACCATCATGCACGTCAAGCCGCTAGAGCATGTGGCGATCAAAATCCTGGGCCTTGACATGGGGTCCATGTACCAGATGTTCGTTTCTGCTGGCATCGCTGGCGTCTGCTTCTCTTTCATCGCATTCTTGCTGGTTCTCACGGCCACCCCGGTTCCAACGTACCTGACCGAGCGCGTCAAGCTCCTAGAAGAGCACCTGCCGGATACGATCCGCTCCCTCCGCTCACGCTAAGATTTTCGTATTGAAACAGAAAAAGCCTCCCGTAACGGGAGGCTTTTTCATTGCTCCGGGTTCAGTAGATTGCCATCCGTCTGCGAAAAGCAGGGAAGTACCGCCAATAGCAAAATCGACATCGCCATCCACTTGCAAATGACCTTTGTCGTGCCCGTCATCTTAACCCTTCACAGCTTTTCCAGTCCCTTAGTCCCAGAGTTCCTCATTCCCTGCTTTTTCCATTAACCGCACAGGTTCCTTTCGTATTTCACGCTGCGGTTTCATGCACCAGTGCGCCCCATAATGGGGTCTGGCGAATCTCACGCGCCGTGCTCAAAGGCGTGAATATCGAACGTATCAACCAAACCGGCACCCTCCCGTGGGAGGACGACGCGCCTAACGAATCGCGCTTCCGGCGCGCTCGGCAGGCACCGTCTCCTGCAGCTCGCTCGCGCCGTGCTCCCGATGCTCCGGAGGACGACGAGTCCGATTTCACCCGCCCGCGCAAGCGATTCAAAGGTCAATCGCGCCCCTGGTGGCGTCCGGCGAGCAAAGCTGGCCGCGTCTTCCTCGCTCTCGGCGCACTGGCCATCGTGATCGGCGGCATTGCCTGCTGGCTCACAGCAAAACGATACCTCGAGCGCGACTCCCGCTTCCGCATCGCCGGAACAGCCAATATTGAAGCCGCCGGCCTCAGTCAGGTCTCCCGCGCAGACATGCTTCCAGTCTTCGGCGAGGACGTCGGCCGCAACATCTTTTTCGTCAATCTAAGTGATCGCCGCAAGAAGCTCGAACAGATTCCCTGGATCCAGCGCGCTTCTGTCATGCGCATCCTGCCTGACCACATTCGCATCAGCGTCGTTGAGCGTACCCCAATTGCCTTCGTCCGCCAGGGCCAGCAGATCGGTCTCGTCGATGCCGACGGAGTCCTGCTCACTATGCCTTCGGCCACAATGACGCAGCATCATTACTCGTTTCCTGTGGTCACAGGCATCGATGCAGGCGAGCCGCAGCCCTCGCGTAAGGCGCGTATGGTTGTCTATCAGCGCCTTGTGCGCGACCTTGATTCAAACGGCCAGCATCTCTCCGATCAGATATCCGAGATTGATCTCACCGACCCGCAGGATGCCCGCATTCTCATGCCGGAGCAAGGCCGCGACATTCTCGCACACTTCGGCGACGATCATTTTCTCGATCGCTACCAGCGTTACAAAGCGCATATCGCCGAGTGGCGTCAGCAGTACCCGCATCTTGCCACCGTGGACCTGCGCTATGACCAGCAGGTAGTACTGCAAATGGCCTCCGGTGCTACAGCCGACGCCGACAACGCCGGCGCCGCGCAGCCCACCACCGCCAATTCCGCTTCGGCAGCAGATCATCCGCAGGCTCTGGCAAAGAAGCCTCAGGCCAAGTCCGCGCATCCAGCGCTGAAAGACCAGAAGAAGCATCCGCAGATCCGACGGGTGGCCGTAAAGACGCCGCCTCAAACCGCAAACCACACCGCGCACACATGGGACCAGTGAGCCAACGATGAGCCAGACAGAAGAAAACCTGATCGTAGTGCTCGACGTGGGCAGCGCTGAGACGCGCGTACTCGCCGGTGACCTGAACGAGGGCGCATTGCGTTATCGCGGTCATGCCACGCTCCCTTCTGCAGGAATGCGCAAAGGCATGGTTTCCGACCTCGGACCCGCGGCAAAAGTCGTCAAGTCTGCCGTTGAAAAGGCTGAAATCTCCGCCCGCGTCAACATCGATTCCTGCGTTGTTGGCGTCGGCGGCCCACACATTCGCGGCGTCAACTCGAACGGCGGCTTCGATCTCGCTGGTCGCATGCGCGAGATTACCCGTGAAGACGTCCGCACTGCCGTTGAACGCGCCCGCGCCGTGGAGCGCCCGGCTGACCGCGAGATTCTTCACCTTCTACCGCGTCAATTCATCGTGGACGATCAGCCCGGCATCTTCGATCCCATCGGCATGATCGGTGCGCGCCTCGAAGTCGATCTCCACATCGCCACCTGCTCCGGCTCCGCGCTGCAGAGCACCGTTACCTGCGCCAATCGTGCTGGACTTGAAGTGTCTGAAGCTGTTCTTGAATGCATCGCCGCCGCCGAAGCCACGCTTTCCGTTGATGAGCGCGAACTCGGCGTCTGTCTCATCGACATCGGCGCGCACTCCACGGATCTCATCGTCTTCTTTGAAGGCGCAGTTGCTCACACAGGTTCGGTTCCCATCGGTGGCGGACACTTTACCAACGATCTCGCCGTCGGCCTGCAGTTGCCGGTAACTCAAGCCGAAGATCTCAAGCGTCAATACGGCCACGCAGTCGTCACCGCTGTTCCGCAGACCGCGGAAATTGAAATCGCAAACCCGCAGCCGCAACTTCTGCGTCTCCGCACCATTGCGGAAATCCTGGAGCCGCGCGCTCGCGAGCTGCTGTATTTCGTTAAGGAAAGCCTGCGGCAGGGTGGTGTCTTCGATGCACTTGGGGCCGGCTGCGTCCTCACCGGCGGCGGCGCAAAGCTTCCCGGAATGCTCGACGTGACTGAGAGCCAGCTTCGCGTGCCCGCTCGCACCGGCCTGCCTGTGCGGCTGTCAAATATGCCCGGCGATCTGGCCAGTCCTACATACGCCACCGCTATCGGACTGCTCTTATACGCTCACCGAACGCGCGTTTCGCGCGCGGCAGAGAAAAATGGTTTACGCGCCAGGCTGCGCTCGATCTTTGCAGCCAGCTATTAAAAAGGGAATCAATGCACCAGGGAGGCAAAGCGGCTATGGATCAAGTTAGAAACGAAGCAGGCGAGATGCGGATTCACTATCACGATGAGACGCCGCGTGGCGCTCGCATTAAAGTCATCGGCGTCGGCGGTGGCGGCGGCAACGCCGTCAATCGCATGATCCAGGCCAAGATGGAAGGCGTTGAGTTCATCGCTGCCAACACCGACGTTCAGGCCCTCAAGCTGTGTCAGGCTCCAGTCAAGCTCCAGCTCGGCGTCCGCCTGACCGCCGGTCTCGGCGCAGGTGCAAACCCCGACGTAGGCCGCCGCGCCGCCCTCGAAGACTCCGAAAAGATCATCGAGGCCCTCGAAGGCGCGGACATGGTCTTCGTCACAGCTGGCCTCGGCGGCGGAACCGGCACCGGCGCAGCTCCCGTCATCGCCTCGCTCGCCAGTGAAATGGGCATCTTAACCGTCGCTGTCATCACGCAGCCCTTCGGCTTTGAAGGCAAGCGCCGCCTCCAGCAGGCCGAGCGCGGCCTCAAGGAGCTGCTTGAGAGCGTCGACACCATGATCGTGATTCCGAACGAGAAGCTCCTCGCCGTCGCCAAAGACGCCGGCTTCTTCGAGTCCTTCCGCATCGCTGACGATGTCCTCCGTCAAGGTGTCCAGGGCATCTCGGACATTATCACCATCCCCGGTATCATCAACCGCGATTTCGCCGACGTAAAGACCACCATGGCCGGCATGGGGCACGCCGTCATGGGCACCGCCGTTCGCTCCGGCGAGAACCGCGCCGTAGAAGCCGCCCAGGCTGCCATGGCATCGCCCATGCTCGAGCAGGGAGCCATCGACGGCGCCCGCGGCATCCTTATCAACATCACGGGATCGAGTGCGTTGAAGCTTTCGGAAGTCAATGCGGCCTCATCGCTGATTGAATCCTCTGCGCACGAAGACGCCAACATCATCTTCGGCGCTGTCCTCGACGAGCGCATGGGCGATGAAGTCAAAATCACCGTTATTGCCACCGGCTTCAAGGACCAGATGCCGGAGCGCAGGGCCCGCATGTTGAGCGTAGAAGACGCCCCGGTCTTATCAGTTCCAGTAGTCGCATCCGACACCTGGCTCCGTGAGCCCATCATGCCGGCTCAGGCAGGCACGTCTACACGCGTCGAAAAAGCCGTTCCCGTCGCCGAACCGATCCGGGTTTCTGAACCTGAGCCCGAGCTTGTTATGGCCCACGCCGCCGAGCCCGCCCGCCCACGCTTCATGAGCGAAGACGAAGAAGATCTCGTCCCCGCCATGCACGCCACAGCGGCCGAGGCTGCCTACGACGCTCAAGAGGTCATCTCCATGCACATGAACGAAGCCTCATTTCACGAGTCAATCCCTGTCGCGCCAAAATTTGCCGAAATGGCGGAGGCCCATGCTTCGCTGTCCAACGGCAACAGCCTGAACCATTCCTCAGCCCTGGAAGAGTGCCGCCCGCTGCCAACAGGCGCGCTCTTTGAAGAAAACGCGGACCATGAGCGCGATCTCGAGGTCCCCACATTCATGCGCCGCTCGCCTCTCTTTTAGCGGCGGCGCAGGACAGCCTTTGTGACCGCAACAAGTGACAAAAAATCGGTTTATATCCGATAATGAAGAGAGAGCCTGAACAGTCTCCGGTCACGGATTGTACGACTGACACGAAACACGCAGATCATGATTTTTAGGGAACTCCGGCGCGTTTTTCGTCGATTTTCGGGCTTGCATAGAAGCCACTGCACTGTATAGTGCTTCTAGATCAAGTAACTCATTCGGTTTGAGTGCCAGAGCAAGAGAACTAAATGCCTTCGTAACGGCTGTCCGTTTCGCTGTGTGGATACTGGATAGTTTGTTACGCGCTAAAGGTGCCATTTGGGGAACGTTTTCGTCGCCCATGCACTATTTGGCAGTAAGACTGAAAGGGTTTGCGGGCCACGCTGTTGAAGTACGCCTCGCAAGCCGATAGCTGAAACAAGCTGGCGCATGTGAGCAGCGCTGGATGGTTCGGAACTCGATTTTTTTGCAGAGGTTGCTCCGGATGAGAATTTCTCACGCCACTTCATTTCTAGCTCTTGCCGTATGCGGTACAGCTGCCGCATATGCGCTTAATACGCCGCATACGCTGCATCACAGCAAAACTCCTCATCTTGTTGCGCCTCATAGCACAGCACATCATGCAACTGCAGCTGCCCATGCTCCGGCAGCTGCTGCGCATCCTGCCCCCAGAACATCCGCTCACGCCTATGTCCGCATTGCCCACGGCAATGCCGCAATCCGCACCGCAAGCCTGCGCACCACGCATCGCTCGTATGAGCGCTTCACTGGAAATTCCTTCGCTACGTCCGACATTTTTGCGGGCGATGTCACCACCGGCGAGGATCCCGTAGTTCGCCAGGCCGCGATCGACGCTTTGGGCGGCATGAACGGCACCGCCGTCGTTATCAATCCCGCCAGTGGCCGTATCCTTGCCATGGTCAATCAAAAGCTCGCCCTCTCGCCCGGCGCCGAGCCCTGCTCCACTATCAAGATCACCGTCGGCATGGCTGCCCTCTCTGAGGGCATCGTCACGCGCGATACGATGGTTCAGCTTGCCGGCTTCCGCATGAACATGACCCAGGCGCTGGCCAAGAGCAATAATCTCTACTTCGAGGCCCTTGGTCGCCAGCTCGGCTTTGAGCGGGTTGAGCATTATGCTCGCGAATTCGGCCTTGGCGAACTGGCTGGCTATAACATTCCCGGCGAGCAGCTCGGCACTTATCCAGACCAGCCGCTCCCTGAATCCGAAGGCGGCGTCGGCCGCATGTGCAGCTTCGGTCAGGGTGTTTCGCTTACCCCGCTCCAGCTCGGGGCCTATGTCGCTGCTCTGTCCAACGGCGGCACGCTCTACTATCTGCAGCACCCCACCACGCCGGAAGATGTCGCCGCGTTTGCACCCAGAATCAAGCGCCAGCTTGACATTGCCAAGTTCATCCCGGAGCTTCAGGAAGGCATGTCAGGAGCCGTGGAGTACGGAACAGCCCGCCGCCTGAGTGCCAACTTCAAGGAGTTTCCGGTATTCGGTAAAACCGGAACATGCTCCAACCTCGGCACGCGCCTCGGTTGGTTTGCATCTTTTTCGCAGACCCCTCAGGGTGGCCTTGTTACAGTCTTCCTGCTGGAAGGCGGACGTCCCACCTTTGGCCCCCGTGCAGCAGAGCTCACCGGAGCCTTCTACCGCGCCCTCTGGGATCACAACTACTTCGTCAACAAAGGTATACAGGCGACAGCCTCTCAGCCGGTCGCGATTCAGCAGGTTGTAGATACCGCCAACAAGTAAAGAATTTGCACTCTCCAATAAGGCCACCCGCGCGGTGGCCTTATTCTTTGTATGAAACTCCAGACGAACCCAATTCACTTCCTGCTCATCGAATAGGCATGCAACTTCATCTAAGCTGGTGAGAGAACCATTGATTTGCACTCTAAGTTGTAGTCCAATTCTTTGCGAGGTCTTCTAACAGGGCCATGGAGCTGCCTCTTCACATCCTGCACGTTTACGGCTATGCGGTGTTGTTCGCGTGGGTCCTAACCGAACAGATTGGCATTCCATTGCCAGCCGCCCCTGTGCTTCTCGCAGCCGGAGCGCTCTCTGCACAGCATGAGCTCAATTTCTGGCTCGTTCTTCTCGCAGGCATCACCGCCTGCGCCATTGCAGATAGCTCATGGTTCTTCATTGGCCGCCGCTACGGAAGTCGCGTCGTCCGCCTCCTCTGTAAGTTTTCGCTCGAACCGATGGTTTGTGTACGTAAAACAGAAAACTCTCTTGGCGGCCGTCGCCAGATCACTATCGTCTTCGCCAAGTTCGTCCCCGGCGTGGCCACCGTCATGCCGCCTCTTGCCGGTCGCAGCAGTATGCGCTATGCCGAATTTATCGCTCTCGACGGGCTGGGTGCGGCAATGTGGATCACTACACTTCTCGTTCTCGGCAGGCTCTTCGGCGATGCCCTCAAACGTAACCCCGGCCTTCTTGATACCGCTGGACGCTTCTCCGGCGCGTTGCTCGTCACCGGCGTCGTTGGCTTCTTTCTTCTTCGTCTCTGGCGCCGCCACCGTACGCTTCGCCGCCTCGCCGCAACGCGTCTTGACCCCGAAGAGCTCAAGCGTCACATCGATTCCGGCGAGCCTGTCTACATCATCGATCTCCGCCACCCGCTTGAACTCGCAGAAGACCCCTTCACGCTTCCCGGCGCGCGCTCCGTGGCCGCCGAGGCTGTTCGCAAATGGGCCGGTGACGTCCCTCACGATACGGATGTTGTGATCTTCTGCGCCTGTCCCGGTGAAATCTCTGCGGCCAAAGCAGCTCTCGAACTCCAGAAGTTCGGTATCGAACGTGTCCGCCCGCTCAAGGGCGGCTACGATGGGTGGAAGCGTCTCGGCTATCCCGTCGATGCAGTGCCGGGCATCGCTCCTGTACAGCTCGTTCAGCTTGGTCCGGCCCGGGTCGCCAATTAAGGTACCCGTAGCTGGGCAGACGCTATTGCGCCAACTTCGCCAGCAGGTCTCGTGCCTTCCGCCGAACTCGCCCCATCAGCGTCTCGTCATTGGTAATCTGCTCCAGCTCCTCGCGGATTACCCCGACTTCAGCTGCGCGTCCATCGGCCGTCATCTCAACGAAATTCTGCATCTCCTGGTCCATCCCCAGCCGGTCGTGCTGACGTAGTCTCTCCAGCCGCGCACCCTCGATGATCGTTGTTGCCACAGCCTCCAGCGAATCGCCCAGCTCCTGGATCGATTTGTCCTTTGCATAATTAAAACTGCATGCGCCGTTGCCATCCGGTCCTGTGTAACTCAGCCGCTTCGTGCCTTGGAACGCAACCTTGGCGTGGCTCTCGCAATCCACCTGGAAGTAGCGCTCCGTCGCCGCCGTCTCAAAAACATGTGCCGCAAACGCCGCACTCACCCGCACATCCTGGTTCAAATCCGGTGGCTCCGTCCATCCCATCGAAACCTGTGGCGCGCTTCCGCGCTCGGAATGAAAATGTCCACTCCCATCCGGATGCAACTCCAGCGTCCACGTCGCCGGAATCAGCCCTGGATTCGAGAATTCGATCCGCACCGTTCGTTCCGCAGCGCCATAAGCACACACCGTTCCCGTCAGCACCATAGCTGCCCACGCAAGCTGTTTCATCGCGCCATCCCGGCAAGCGTCTGCGCTGTATGAATGTGGCAGATTGCAATCGCCAGCGCGTCTGCCGCATCCGCCGGCTCCGGCAGCTCTTTCAACGCCAGCAAACGAGCCACCATAAACTGAACCTGTTCCTTTTTCGCCAGCCCATAGCCCACCACGCTGGACTTGATCTTCAGCGGCGCGTACTCCGCCACTGGAAGGCCCGCGCAGGCAGCAGCCAATAGCGCCACGCCTCGCACCTGTCCCAGCTTCAACGCGCTCTTGGCATTCACGGAGTAGAAGACCTCTTCCACAGCCACCACATCTGGCCGGCATCGCTCAATCTCATTTGTCAGCTCGCGGTAAACCTGTGCCAAGCGTTCCGGCAGAGGCTTATTCTTCGCCAGCCGTATCCCGCCCATACCCTGGCATACCAGCCGGGACTCGTGCCCGCTCTCGTCAGTCTCCACCACGCCGAAGCCGGTAATCTCCGTCCCGCAATCAATGCCAAAGACCCGCATGGGGGCCAGTGTATCGCAGCGCGTCGCTGCCGCACTTCACCCGTTAGCTATCTGTCGAAGAAGAAGCGCCTTCGGCTTCACTCCCTAACATCTCGCTCAAACTGTCGAGACGCAGTTCCCAGAGCGTGCGATGATTCCGAATCCACCTATCGAGCCTATCGAAGCCTCGCTGATCGATACGACATGTCCGCACCCGCCCCACTTTTTCAGTAGCCGCTAATCCCGTCTCCTCCAGAATTTCCAGATGCTGAACCGCCGCAGCCAGGGATATCCCGGCCGCGCGCGCCAGTTCGCTCACTGTCATCGGACGCAGCGCCAACTGCCCCAGCAGCAGACGACGCGTCCTGTCGCTTAATGCAAAGAAGAGCCGGTCTGTATCAATTGGCGTGCCTGCCACCCTTACGCCTCACCGGCTGTGACCACGGCCTTCAGCCGGTCGAGCAGTGTATTCCACCCACCCTCGCGCATTGTCGGTCCGTCTGAGCCCGGCAGGAAAGCTCCCTGATGCGTAAAGATCAGCTCCGTCCCCTCGCTCGTTGGCAGAAGCTCAAAGGTCACCTGGGTTACCGAGATTCGCCGTCCGCCGATCTTCATCGTCGAAGCGATAACGACCCGCTCGTTCGGCACAATCTCCTGGAATCGACCCTCGTTCTCAAGCGCCACTCCGGGGAAGGGCGTCTGCGGTCCCATCTTGTAAACCATCTGCTGGAAGCCTCCTTCATGAAAGTCTTGTGCAAATTCTTCCACTTCGCTCGATCTGTCCGCTGCGTACCAACGCCTCGCCTTCTCCGGATCTGAAAATGCCTCGAATACCACCTTCGCAGGCTGCTCGAACTTCCTCTCCAATACAAATGTGTTGTGCACTACCTTTGGTTCGCTCATGATGTCCACCTCTCCTGACTTGACTCGCCCTGTTAATACTTAAGCGGTAACTTAACTATTAAACCCTAATAAGGTATAGTCAATAGGAAAATTAAGTTTTCTGTGGAAATCTTTTTGTCAGCGCGAGTGCCTCGGAAAAGAACATGGCGACGACTGGTTTGCCGTCGCCATTTCATTTCGTGCATGTGTTGGGTATGTTCTATTCCCAATGGGCGACGAAGGCTTCGGGGCCGACATACTCAGGGTAGGAGAGAACTGAGCTGCCTGGCTCCATATCAATCGGGGCACCGGTGCTGATGTCGTAGAAGACGTTGCTCTCGGTGTAGCCATAAGAATCCCAGAAGGGAACTTCCGTGTAGTCCACGATAGTCGCCAAACTGCCGCCAACGGTCGGAGCTTCCACCACCCACTCGGCTGAGTTGCCTTTGAGAGTCGTGCCTGCAGGAGCCGTGAAGCCGATTTCGACATACTGGTCGGTACTCTCATTCACCAGGTAGGCATACCCCTGCGTGGCTGAGCTGTGCCACACTTCCACGAACATGTCGTCGCCGGGCGTGACAGGCAGGCTGGAAATGCGTACTTCGCCATAGGGATACCACTCATACCACGCCGAGTAATACGTCGACTTGGTCGAGCCGGAGCAGTAGGCATCAAACTCAACGCCCGCCTGTAGCACGTCGCTCGAATTGAAGCCGTCAATGCCATTCCACGCCGATCCGTAGGCCCAGCCGCCTGTGCACCCGCTCTGTTTTGCAATCGGAACCACCATGTCGTTCACCGTGAAATAGAACGAGGTGCTTCCGTAGCTGCTCGCGCCGCTGAGGTCAACATAGCCGCTCCAGTTCGACGAGT
>Ga0206824_10359_pt2 | contig 10781 bp, 9 predicted proteins | sample Alteio_BWOrgCont_82_FD_152874 | JGI IMG/M metagenome (GOLD analysis project Ga0206824, IMG submission 152874) | Enriched cells from forest soil in Barre Woods Harvard Forest LTER site, Petersham, Massachusetts, United States -... | ecosystem: Environmental > Terrestrial > Soil > Temperate forest >...
GTTATGGAAAGCCAGAAGATGTCTGGCAGAGTTCCGCACCTGGGGCTGCGGCGCAATTGGAGATAACGGCGGCAGCAGCAACGGCAAAGGGACTGACTATTTTCGCTGCATCCGGCGATTCGAGTTCTTCCTTGGGAGGACCAGCGTCGACCCCGCGTGTCAGCGTGCCGTCCGTGTGCCCACATATCATCGCCTGTGGCGGCACGATGAAGACATTGTCATCTGAAGTCGTTTGGGGTGATGGTCATCCGGATGATTCGGGAACAGGTGGAGGATACTCGACAATTTTCCCGATTCAAGCGTTTCAGGTCGGCGCCCCATTGGCACCGAAGGGACTAGGTCGCATGGTCCCCGATGTTGCAGGAATTGCTGCGGGCGGCTATTTAATTGCGCTTCATGGAGAGATCGTTGGAATTGGCGGCACGAGTGCCGTGTCTCCGTTGTATGCCGGGCTGTGCGCAGCCAGCGGACGGAAGCTGGGGTTCATCACACCCACGCTTTGGAAGCATCCAAAAGCCTTTGTCGACATCGCCCAGGGTTCCAACGGCGCGTACAGCGCAGCGGTGGGGCCGGATCCATGCACCGGACTGGGCGTCCCCAACGGAGCCACCTTCGCGGACTTGTTTTCGTCGACCGGCCAAACATTTACGTTGTCAGTCACTGATGCGACGTCCGGGAACTACAACGCCAATCTTTCGTTCAACAATCCTGTGCTCGGGCAATACTCGGTCAACAAGCAAGGATTGCAGTCGACAACGGGCACAGGCTCTTACACTCAGGTTCCGCCATCGGGAGTCGTGACGATTGTTTCCGGAACGAGTAGCACAGGGTCTCAACTGTTCTTTGGAACTTATGCCGCAGTCATCATCGACTGGAAGGCAAGTGGAATCCCGTTCATTTTTGACAACACACGTGCCACGATTTCCGGCGCGGAATTCGGCCTTAATTTGTCCAAACGTCCCGAGTTCTATTTCTTCTCCGGTCACGACTGATCCACGCCGTCACGGTACACCGGTTCTGCGTCTGCCATCGCTACCGGCGGGTCGCCAAACCGCCTTACGATCTGTTCGACGTCGTAAATCATCAGCAGATTCCGCCGATCACTCGCAGTGATTGGAGCGGTAGACTTGATGGTCTTTTCCTTCTAGCTGAGAAAGTTGGCTGCTGCAGAATACTTATCCGGAAAAGCCGCGTACATCGTCGCACAATCTTATCACGGCGATTCTTCTTGACGATTTTCTATCCATCATTGTCACAAATCGTGCCACTTCGATACGCACCCCGACCGGCCCACAGATTATTCATCGCCCGCAGGAACGCACTCCGCGTTACGATACGGGACTCCGCCACAGGCATTCTTGAACGTGCTTGCTCATCCTTGGCGCAGCACCGTGCATCATATTTCGCTCCGCTAGACGCTTTAACGGTCCAGAAAGGAATCTGCATCATGCGCCATCAAAGCTCCGTCCGAATCAAAGCCCTTTCAATGGCTCTTATGCAATTGTGTATTGTTATGACAATCGAAACGGGATATGCCGCTGACGAAGAGGAGCAAATCAAAGCTTTGAGCATCCTTCTGGAGTCAGATATGCCCGCCGCATCTGAACTTATCCCAAAAGCGACCGAGGCGCGTCCGGTACTCCCGACGTCCGGCGCGAAGGCACTGTTTCAGAGCTTGGCAGAACCTCCCATTCCACAACAAGAATACAGTGAATTCTACGATAATGCCCCGACACGGGAGCGCCTTCAGCGTTTCCATGACCAGCACATCAATGCCCCGGCGCGAATCTCCGTGAGAGCGGGCCAAACCGCACAAGACAATCACCACAGCGAATTCTCTACAAGGGCACATTCGACCGCGGTATGGAACCGCCACATTGATGAGCTCAACAAGCTCAAATCTGACCTGTATACGCGAGGTCTCTCTTTACAGATGCTGCTCGACTCTAAAGCAAGTGAAATCAACAGCCTGCATGACAGTATCGCAGATGCGACAACGAAGCTCGACGGGGCAACCACTCAGCGAGAAATAGATGATACAACGAACCACATTCAGAAATTGCGACAGCAATTAGCCAAACTGAAAGCAACCGGTGGGAAGCTGGCTCAAAACGTCCAATCTCTCTCCGATCAAATCAAGACGAAGGAACTGATGGGACCGACTCCTGCTTTCGCAGAACAAGGATACATTACAGCAGGAGCACTTGGTCGAGCTGCCGTGATTACCGATTCTGCTCGCATGGGCTCAGCATCTCCCGCAACATTTCAACCTTCACAGATACCCGTCTCTGGGCAGCCCTTTTTTCAATCACCGGCCCAAACAAACGTGCAAGGTTCGGGAAGTCTGTTGACTCTGCAAGCCGGTACAAGCACTGGCAATTCAAAAAACGTCGCCGCGACGACCGTATTTACGACAAATGTTGATATGCTAACTGGAAATACGTCATTGAACACACAGCAGGCATATCTGCAATATGATTGGTTGATGGCCGGGCTCGCGGAAACAGGATTCGCAGACAACGATGCTCTTCCCGAGACACTGGATCTTGCCGGTCCAAATGCACGTGTTACCGTGTTCGAAAACGGTTTGGCAAGCGGCCAGGCTCGTGCAACGGCCTTTCTTTTTAGCCCCGAAGACCACGGAGCAGGAGCCACGGCATTCTTAAGCGTCGAACAGGCTGTTCCTGAGATACAATCAACGGTGAACGCAAAAGGGAGCGCAACCAGCAACGTATATTCGCGAATACCAGACTTTATCGGTACATGGCGATATGTCGACGGAACGGGATCCGGTAACAGTTTCGATGAATGGGGACATGTTCAGGTATCGTCACTCGTGCGGGATCTAGGCCAAGAGTTTAGCAGTACCGCAATCGGAACAAACTCCGATATCTACGGATGGGGATTGTCGCTCAGTGGACATCGGAAATTCGTGGTCGATCCAACTCTTCACTCGCGGGATTCCGTCTACTTCTCCGTTACAGGAGGTGAAGGTGTCGCACATTATATTAACGACCTCCACAGCCCGTCGCTGACAGCGTTCGGAAACGACGACGCCATCAACTCTCGTGGACAATTGGCGGCGATTCCTGCTGTGGCATGTTACACGGGTTATACGCACAATTGGAACGATCGTTGGAGATCAACGGTCACATATAGCCGCGTAGATTTGAACAGCATGCAGTCCCAAGGCGCATTTGCTTACAAGAGCGGGCAATACGTCGGAGCGAATCTTCTCAATCATGTTCCATTGAATGCGAGCGTGAAGGGGTCGCAATCGATTGTTGACGGGTTTTACTGGGGAGTTGAGTATCTGTATGGCGATCATACGACACTAAATCATGCTTCCGCCGACCTACAGCGAGTCATGCTTGTTGTGTCGTTTAACGGGAGTCAGAAGGCTTCCAAATGACTAAATTACCTGAATCCACTCGACCACGAATTGGTCCTCTTTTGCGATGAGAAGGTGCAGATTCAAGCTCGTGATCGCACGCAAAACAGCCTGCCGCTATTTCCTGATCATGAATCTCACGCCCAGCCACCGCCCGAAGTCGTGTTCAAAGATCCGTTTTGTCATTTCTACTCTCAGCGACAAACTGACCGATATGTTGATCGCGAGGGAATTGGACACAGCAACTTTCGAATTCGCCCCGATCGGATTGATGAGATTCCGAAAGGCCGTTGTCTTGTGGCAGAAGGGTCAGGAAGACTTCTCCGTGCATCCATCCAAACACAGCGACGGCATCAAGGACCGTCAATCAGGGGAGGTGGGTTTTGGACTACCTTCACTGATCCGTAATGTCGTGACCTCCAATTGTGCGGTTACTGAGTTACTCACAACTTTGATAAGTGACGGAACGGGTCGAGGTCAACTGGGGTTTCATGGGTCCGGCTCAATCTTGCAGATTGGCAATGCCTTCCGAAGCATCGCTCTGCCTTTCGGCGTTGTTTTCGTGTTGTCGAGATAAAGTTCTTTGAGGCTCGTCAGTCCCTTCAGATGCTCTAATCCAGTATCGGTGACCGACGTACTTTGGAGAATAAGTGCTTCCATGTTCGTCAGCCCCTTGAGTCGTTGTAGCTCTGCGTCGGTGATTTGGGCGTTGGCAAGTTCAATACCTCGGAAGTGGTGTGTGAGCGAAGCCAAATCCGAGATCACGTCGAAAACAAACGGGCCATCTTCGCTCCAACGACGAACGAAATGGACCGATTCGATTCGATCAAACAATGCCAATCGTTTTTGGATGGATTGCGGAATCCAATTCGGCCCGCAGAAGTAGAAATAGACTCTTCCATCGACAGAATCAACTTTCCGTGCGATCCGTTGCTCCCGCTGATATGTGGAATAGACGCAGATGGCCCAATAAACCGCCGCCACCAGAACCGCACCGATCACGATCCGCAGGGCATTCACTCGAATGAATCGCCATGTCATCACGGGTTCTCTGGTGGTCTCATCCATTGCGACACCGTCATTTGTCAGTCATCCGCACAACGAACGACTATGATACCGGCGAAAAGTTGGAAACAAACGAAACTCGAAAGCCAGTGCTCGCAATCGCATTTTTTCCAAAGCCCTCGCACGGGACTTTTTGACTTCCACCTTTTGACCGGTCGCCAAATACGCCGCCAATCAAAACGCACCAGAATTGCTGGTGTTGCAATCGAGGCACTGGCTTCACGTTAATCGCCCATGCGTTGGTGTGGCACGTGTGGTGAGTGAAAACAATCTGGTGCATCAGCAGGCAGTGAGTCGGTTTCAGTACTCGCTCCTGGTGGTAGAATTACGCCGGGAGACGAATCGTGGGCGAGTTCTTTCACGGATGGCGACGGAAAGTGGGGTGTATCCTGCTGGTGATGGCGTTGGCGTTGACGGGTGCGTGGATTCGAAGCTTCTGTCGTGCGGATTGGTTCGCATGGTTCACGGTGAATACACAAGGACGACGACAACAGAATGGGTTAGTGATTCTGGTTCTTGCTATGGCATTCATGGGAGGATGGTTGAGGAGCTACGTGAATCAGTATGATCTTCTCTTGGAAGTCCGTGGCGACGAATCTCAGCATCTCCGTTCGCACGATGGAGCAATCTGCTGGGTTTATCGTGTTTGGTCTCGGATAAACGGGGTTCGTGAAGAGAAACTTTTCTCCATCCCATATTGGTCCATCACCATACCTCTGACCCTTCTCTCCGCTTACCTGCTGCTCGCCAAGCCCCGACCATCGAATCAAAAGAAAATCAGCGAACCCGTTCCTGCCGGGGGAGCGTGAATCATGGGCGAGTTCGACTACGTTGTCGACTGGGGCTCGACCGGCGATCCTCAAGGTAACGTATCCAACTCCCCACAAACGGACGTGATGAACCAAATGCCGCGTTAAAACCGGCATAACCGTGAGAATCGGGGATAATGGGGAATAGGCAATTTTTTCGACGCCAATTCCGAAGTATTGGAATATCATTTTCTGCGTATTCCACCCAAACAGCCACGCCGAGTTTCGGCGTTTGATCTGCCAATACTTAGGAGCAAAGCCCGTGAATCGAAAATTGACCTCTCTGATTTGTGCTTCCCTCGCCTTGTCATGTGTCGTTTGCAATGCCGGTTCCCTCCAAGCCCAAGACTATGGCGCCGCAGGAAGTGCTAACACTAGTGGCAGTAGCACCACAAGTAGCAACGGCAGCATCAGTACCGGTACGCGCGGCAGCACCAGCCCCCCTTTCCGCATTGGCAGCGGCAGCTATTCAGCCAACACCAGCAACCTGAGCGCGTTTGCCAGCAATAACATGAGAAACAACACCGGGTACGTCTGCGTTCCCGGCTATGCCATGACCGCTTATGCGTCCGGCGGATGCTCAACCTGTGGCATGCGTGGATGGTACGCTTCCAACTTTGGACCTGGATGTGGCTACGGGGGATGTGGTGGTGGCGGTTGCGGGTTGCTCGGTGGATTTGGTGAGGGGCCCTTCGGTTGTAACTGTTGGGGGTCCGTATGTTGCGGTAGCTATGTTTATGGAGGATATGCTCAATCCTTCGGGCACGGGGGCTGTGGTTATCGACGAGGATGCTGCTGCGCCGTCGCCCCTGTGATTGCTCCCGCCTGTTGCAGTCCTGTGGCAAACTGTTGTGGAATGTCCTGTGGAGCCGTGTCGACCCAACCCGGAACGGTCATCCCAACGCCAGGCGCCCCTGCAGCGCCGCTCAACACTGTCGCTCCCGATCCGGCTCCTTCCGATCCGGCGCCAGCGGCCGAAGCTCCCAAGCCGAGTGCCTGACAAACATGAATCTGCCGCGCCAAAATGATTGGTGAGGCGATCAGACTGGAACGAAGGTGTCGTGAACCAAAATTCATTTGGTTCACGACACTTTTTTTGTTATTGCGTTGCCGGATTGTGGAAGCCATCGCCAAAACGTCAGCCAGATCAACCAAACAGAAACTTCCCGGGATGTCGATTTCGTCAAAGTCTGTTCGACTACGTGGTGCATGGCCGCGAGCCTGACTGATCCGAAGTTCAAATCTTGTCAAAGGAAAAGAGTATGTCCTCGACTCAAACCGTCAACCTTCAACCGATCCCTTATCTCTCGTTCGATGGGAATTGTGCGGACGCGATGCGGTTTTACGAACACGTGCTGGGAGGAAAAATCAAATCCATGATGTCGGGAGGTCAGTCTCCCATGGCGAGCCAGATCCCCAAGGAATTTGCAGACCGAATCCTGAACGCTCAACTGGAACTTCCTGGCGGCAGCCTTCTTTTTGCCGGCGACGCTCCGTCTCACATACCCTACGAAGGGATCAAGGGGGTGTCGATCACATTGAATTTCAGTTCTGTCGAAGAAGCGGAAGTCATTTTCAATGCGCTGGCTGAAGGGGGACGCGTGACGATGCCGTTCGCCCCGACCTTCTGGGCGAAGAAGTTCGGCATGCTCGTCGATAAATTCGGAGTCCCCTGGATCATCAACGGCCATCTTCACTCGATGTGAAGTGACATTGGAACCCTCCACAGGCTTTGCCCATCAAAGCTTGACGTAACTTTCAAAACAAACACCGAAAGAACTTGGCGCTTGGGGGGTGAATTTTCCCGGCGCTTGTCTTTTCGAATGGGATCTTCGCAACCGATGATCAGTCATAGGCTTATTTCAGTTTCGTTCTTGCCGGCAACTCGGACTCGAAGAATGCGACATTCGGCGTAACACAAGCCATAATTGTCAGATACGGCTTAACCCGCGCAAAACTCGCTGGTTTGATCGCGTCAACTCGTAGTTACGTCAATTCTCCGGGTCCGAACGACAGCCCCGAATTAAGAAACCATTTGTCAGATTTCCGGCGCCCGTTCCCTGTGATTTGGCGAAAACTGTCAGACGAAGCCCAGGCTTCGACCAACCGTCCCGTCAGGCATCCCCGCAATTTACCAAGCCCGCCCACAGAACGCCTTCTTCCTGTGCTTCCTGTTCTCGCCGATTGACGACAATATATATAACACGTAACGAACGAACAGCATACACAAATTCGTCCGTAAATGCAAGCTGTCAATTCGAAAGAACAGAGGAATCACCGTCGGCGCGGGTCGTTAGAAGATGGTCCACCCGCGGCACATCTTTTTGACTCTGGACGATTTCGATCAATATGGCCCCGGCTTTTCCAATCGTTGATGTGCTATTGCATTAGCATGTGCTATCTGGTTAGCATGTTGCTCGATGGTGGCTCGCCGTTGAGGCGGGTGCTTGTTTCCATCAATGGCAACGGTCCAAATCGCTCAGGCTCGACCAGCCGGTATCCATTCAGGCGATCAGGAAATCCGGATCTCATGGCGGCACAATCACCACTCAATCTTGGTAAGCGGGAACGACAACTCGTCGAGGCGGTGTATCGCCTGGGTGAGGCGAGTGTCGCTGAGGTGTTGGCAGAGCTTCCCGATCCACCGAGTTATTCGTCAGTTCGCGCCATGCTGACAATCCTGGTGGAGAAAAAGATTCTACGCCAGCGGCAAGAAGGGAAGCGGTATCTCTATCGCCCCGCCACGTCTCGGGAAACGGCCCGCCGTTCGGCCTTTCATCAACTGCTGCGGACGTTTTTCAGCGGAGAACCGACGGCGGCGCTTGCCACTCTATTGGATCTGTCGGCGGGAGAATTGACGACGGATGATCTGGATCGCATGAAACAAATGATCGAAAAATCGCGAGAGGAGAATCGCTGATGTCACCGGCTCTGGAATCCATGCTGGAACAGTCACTACTTCTGCTGTTGACGATTGCCATATCGTCGACGGGAATCTGGCTGGCGACAGGGATTGCGATTCTGGCGTGGCGTCGCACTTCTGCGGCAACACGACATCGTCTGGTGGCGCTGTCGATGATGGCTGTTCTGACGGCGCCGGCGCTGATTTCGTTCCTACCGATTCCACGATGGACCACATGGGGACGTTGGCATGTGCTGGCGGCAACCACGACTGCGTCATTTCGACCGGATCATGGGGAAGTCAACGCTGTTGTGGAACCTTCCGCAATTGGCACAGAAACAATGGGGCCAACGGGACCTATGCGTCCCATAAGTCCGATTGGTCCCAAAATCCCAATCGGAGTCGATGATCAGCCGAATGACCTTGCCGCTCGCAGCACGGTGGTGCCCGAACAGGTTTCAAATGTCATTGCGGCGGCGACAACTGGCAGGACCGCCGACACTGCCGTTCCCCCTGGCGACGAGCGACGACTGCCATCACGGGATCAGTTCCTGGCGATACTGGTCTGGACCTGGATCGTCGGGGTCGTGGCAAGCACGGTACTGCTCGTGAGCTCTCTTTGGCGAGTCCAGGCCTGGCTTCGGATGGCGATTCCGATCGAATCAGGGGTTGAAGTTGATCGATGTGAAGCGCTTTGTCGAAGCCTTTCCATCAAAACCGCGATTCGAATCGTCATGTCACCGGATGCCATGGTCCCATTTGTGTCAGGTTTCTGGAGACCTGTCCTGGTGCTGCCGACTGGATTCGGACAGTGGTCGGCGGATCGATTGAATGTCGTGCTGGCTCATGAGCTGATGCATGTCCGGCGAGCCGACGTGCTTTGGCAGATGATTGGTCGCTGTTGCCTGATTCCCGCATGGTTTCAACCGCTGGGCTGGATTGCGATGCGGTGGCTGCGGATCGAATGCGAGCATGCGTGTGACGATGCGGTTCTGTTGAACGGCGAACAACCCTGTGACTATGCAAGTCATCTGGTCGATCTGGCGGCGGGAATTCGGCAGCGTTCGCAATCACTCCCGGCGCATGTCGTCGCGATCGCCAAACACAGTCCGGTGGAACAACGAATCCGTTCCATACTTGACCCGGCAATTTCCCGCCAACCGGTCAGCCGCGGGCGCACGTGGTGCGTTTCCCTGGGGATGACGGCGGCAATCCTGTTGCTGGCAGCGATCTCGCCAACTCGTAGCGAATCGAAGCCGATTGAAAAGGGGGTTGTGGAGCAGTCGGTTGCGGACGGCGGAGACGACAAAGTCAATTCCCCTCCGGTGACCAGGGACGTTCGAGTCGATTCGCCTCCCAAGGTTGCAGCAACGCGGATCGAAGCACTCCTGGATCAACCAATGACCGTTGAGTTTCCCGAAGGAACACTGCTGGTCGATGTCATGAAATCGCTGGTGCGAAAGCATCGAATAGCGGTTTCGCTGGACGAATGGTCGTTTGAAGCCCGCGAGGCCCTGTTCGACCGGGTAACCACTTTTGAGGGCAAAGATGTCAAGCTGCGCGATGTTTTGAAGTCGATCACCGATGCGGAATTGAATCCCAAGGAGATCACACTCGATCTGACGGAGTCGCATGGGAATCTGGAGATCAGCGCGAACGGAGGAGTAAGGCATCCTGAATACGAGCCTGCGTCGCTGGACTGCTGCGAATGCGACAAATCTCCCGTGATGCGCCTCGCGGGGACCGTACACGATTCCAGTGGCGTCCCGGTCAAAAATGCGCTCGTTGAGGTTCGAAATGGATATCATTTGATCTTTGCGATTGCAGACGGTGCAGGACGATTTTCCGTCGAGACGGAATACATCAACTACTTCGATCTTCGCGTGATTGCCACGGACGAAACGACGGGTGACAGTGGCGTCTGGTGGTATCGTCGCTTTCCCAAGGAGCCGATCCCGGAGGCATTGCCCGTCGCCCTGATCGTGAAACCACCTCGACAAGTGACGATCGAAGTTCTGAATGCCAACAACGTACCCATTCCCCAAGCGACCGCGGGTATCTCATACGGCGATACGCCCATTAGAGAGGGGCTTGAGGGGCAGACCGATCAGAATGGACGGGCGACGTATTCACTGCCGCAAGACATTCACGTGAATTTGGCCTTCGCCGCAGGATCGGGAAAAGGATTCGACTATGTCTGGTATGGGGATGGAATACGCAACGATCCCGAACATAAGCTACCGGCCCAGCCTGCCGGAAACGTTCGATTGAAACTTACGGGGGCTCGTAAAGTCACGGTCAAGATGCGGGATGAAGAGAATCGAGCGGTCGCCGGAATTCCAGTCGAGGTGACAAATCTGTATCGGCCAGAGCACGATTTTCCGGTGAATCTGGCACTTCCGCGATGGTTCGGCCGAGAAATCACGAATCAGCAGGGGAATGCGGTTTTCGATTGGCTTCCCACCTGGCACACCGGTAGGCACCACATGGAATTCTCGCATAGCTCTCCACAACATATCACGAAGTACATCGAGTTCGATCCCGCCAAAACTGGTGAAGGTCCATTGAACTTCTTGCTCGAAGAGTATGTCCAGGTCTCCGGACGAGTCGTCGA
>Ga0206824_10301_pt1 | contig 10721 bp, 10 predicted proteins | sample Alteio_BWOrgCont_82_FD_152874 | JGI IMG/M metagenome (GOLD analysis project Ga0206824, IMG submission 152874) | Enriched cells from forest soil in Barre Woods Harvard Forest LTER site, Petersham, Massachusetts, United States -... | ecosystem: Environmental > Terrestrial > Soil > Temperate forest >...
ACGCGAGCACCGTTACTTCCGTCGAAACTCTCATCCAGGCCTACGGCGCCGATCGCTCGCGCGCCGACAAGATTTACAAGGATCAAAAGATTACCGTGCACGGGATTTTGGGCGCGTATCGGGCGGACCCCGCCGATCCGAAGGCGTATCAGATCTATCTCACCGGCAACTCGGTGAATGGCTGGGTGCAATGCGTCTTCTCCGCGCCGGAATTCCATTTCCGGGAGGAAAAAGGTTCCTTCGGTGCCGTCACTCTCGTGATGTTGAACAAGGCCGGTGACGCTGTTGCCCGCCTGCAAAAAGGCCAGGCCGTCGACGTGCGCGGCCGTTGCGACGGCTTCGACGACGTCGTGCACCTCACGCGGTGCGATCAGATCAAGTGATCGGATTTTCGATTGCCTCCGTTGCGCCATAGGCGTCTCGCTGCGCTCGGCTTTGGATTGCGGGATTTTCGATTAGTGGCGGCACTTGCACGTTCATCGCAGACGCAATCTGCCGGCGAAGCCGGAGAGAATTCTTTCGATATGACTCCAATGTCCGAGCGTCGCGGGAGAGCGGCGCTGGGCCGCTAATCGAAAATCCCGCAATCAAAAATCGAAAATCCTAAAAGGTGTGTATGAAGAACCCCGATCGGAGTTTCGGTTCGAACCACGTGCTTTTCGGCGGCATGATCTGGCCGGCGTCGGCGATCGCCATCAGTTGATCGACGGTGGTCGGGTACATCGAAAAGGCCACTGCGGCTTTACCTGAATCGACCAGCTTTACGAGTTCGTCGGTGCCGCGGATTCCGCCGATGAATTCGATGCGCTTGCTCGTGCGCGGGTCATCGATGCCAAGCAGCGGGGCCAGCAGACGATCCTGCAAACCGGTCACATCGAGCTGCGAGATCGGGTCGGCATCGGGAGCCGGCTTCCACGCGAGATCGTACCAGGCGCCGTCCAAATACATCCGAATTTCGCCCGGATGCGCCGGGGTTGGAGGACCGTTGGGCTTGAGCGTGAAGGCGCGTCCGACCGCTTCGAGAAAGGCTTCCTTCGAGTGCCCATTGAGATCCTTCACCGCGCGATTGTAAGGAAGGATCTGCAACTGGCTGGCGGGAAACAGGACGGCGAGAAACCAATTGTATTCCTCGTGGCCGGTATGTGCGGGATTGGCCTCGCGACGTTCGCGGCCCACGCGCACGGCGCTTGCGGTGCGGTGGTGACCATCCGCCACGTAGGCGACGGGCACACGGCCAAACGCTTCGACAAACGCCTGCGCACCGGCAACGCGCCACACGGTGTGCTGGATGCCATCGGGCGCCGTAAAATCATAGACCGGTGCGCCTTTGCGAACATTCGCCACCAGACCATCGAGGCTCGCCGAGTCGCGATAGGTCAGAAACACCGGGCCGGTATCGGCGCTCAACGTGCCGATGAGCCGCGTGCGGTCGTCCTCTTTGTCGCGCCGCGTTTTCTCGTGCTTTTTGATGATGTCGTTTTCGTAGTCTTCGATGTGACATACTGTAGCGACGCCCACCTGCACGTGCTGCCCCATGCGCTGCTGGTAGAGATAGATGCACGGTTCGCTCTCGCGAATGAGCGCGCCCATTTTTTCGAGGAGCTGAAAATTTTCCCGAGCCTTCGCGTAGACCGCATCCGAATAAGGACCGGTCTCGCGCGGCAAATCGATCTCCGCCCGATCGACGTGCAGCAGGCTGTAAGGATGGCCATTGGCCAGAGCCGCCGCTTCATCGCGGTCGACGACATCGTACGGAACGCAAGCGACCTCCGCGGCCAGCGGCGGCGTGGGACTGAGACCTTGGAAAGCTTTGATGCGGAGCATAGGCGGGAGAGGAAAGGGGATCGGTGAAGTCGGGGCAAGTGCTTAGTGCTTAGTTCTTAGTGGAACGAAGCACCAACTCCACATGGGAGCGATGTTGAAAACGGTGCACTAAGGACTGAGCGCTAAGCACTAAGAACTAGGCACTAAGCACTCTCCACCGCCACTGCCTCCGCTTGCTCCCGAAACAACTGTCGGATCACCTCTTCGACCGGCGGTTCTTCGACGTTCAGGTCGGTGACGTGGCAGGCGGTGAGCACTTCGCGGCAGGTCTCGGCGACTTTCGCCCGCGGCACCTTCAGCCGTACGCTGCCCGAGGTCCGCTCCACGATCTCGCCGAGGCCGGCGAAATCGCAATCCACGCCATTGGCGAAGGACAGGCTCACGATCTTGTGCGTCGCAAAACGATCGATGATCGAACTGAGCGGCCCATCGAAAAAGATGCGGCCGTTGTCGATGATGATCACGCGCTCACACAGTTCTTCGATGTCCTGCATGTAATGGCTGGTGAGCATGGTCACAATGGGACGTTCGCGATTGTAGTCCCGGAGAAATTCGCGCACTTTTTTCTGCGAACTCACGTCCAGGCCGATGGTCGGTTCATCGAGAAAAAGCACGCGTGGTGAATGCAGCAGGGCGGCGATCAGCTCCATCTTCATCCGTTCCCCGAGCGAAAGCTCGCGCACCATCACATCCAGTTTGTCCGCGCAATCGAGCAACTCCGTCAACTGGCCGACGATCCTGGTGAAGCTGGCGCGGTCGATGCCGTAGATCGATCGGTTCAGTTCCAGCGATTCACGCGCGGGCAGATCCCACCACAGGGCGTTCTTCTGCCCCATCAGCAGGGAGAACTGTCGCTTCATCGCGTCCTTGCGTTCCCACGGGACGAAGCCGAGGACCTGCGCTTTGCCGGAACTCGGATTGAGCAGGCCGGAGAGCATTTTCAGCACGGTGGTTTTGCCCGCGCCGTTCGGTCCGAGGAAACCGACAAATTCGCCTTCATCGATCGAAAACGAGACGCGGTCCGCCGCCCGCACTTCCTGATACTCGCGCCGGCCCAGGCCCTTGACCGCGCCCCACAAGCCCGGCGCCTTTTTGTAGGTGCGGTAGACTTTGGTCAGGTCTTTTGTCTCGATTGTGGGCATGGGGTGGGGTGGGTGGTGGGAGACAATCAGACAATCAGACTTTCAGACAATGAGACATTCAGTGCGGAAATCTCAATTGTGAGCGAAGAAGAATCAGATGCGCTCTTCGCGGCGAGCGCTGCGCAAGGCTCGCTCTGATGGTCTGACAGTCTGATTGTCTCGACCAGTCGCCAGGCTACGCGACCCGTTCCGCTTTCGCCCCCTCCACCAGTTCCTTGAAACGGTTCATATTCCGTCCCAGGCGTTGCTCGACCTGTTTACGGTTGTGCCAGCCTGTTTCGGGGTTGTAGCGCATCTTCAGGGTGACTTCCGTTTGTCCACCCCCAAGGTTTTGGAAGCAGGCCACGCCCGAGCAGTCCGGCCCTTCCAAGGTCCGCCAAGCCATGCGGCGCTCCGGGATACGCAGGGTCAATTCGCAGAGCGAAAGGTAAAATTGGCCGTCGTTCTCCGACTTGAGGCTGAACTTTTTGTCGTCCAGCCAACGAATTTCACGCACGCCTTCCATAAAGGACGGAAAGTCTTCCACGCGGCACCAGCGCGCGAAAACCTCGGTAATCGGAGCCTGGATCACCACGCTACAATCGATCGAAACGAAAGGGTTTGGCGATGGCGGAGCGTGATACATGGAGTGGAAAAAGAATGCCCCGCAATAAACCGCATTTTGGCCGCGCAGACAACCGGAATTGCGCTCGCAGATTGGTAATTTTGGCCTCTTCAGGCGGTTTCGAGCCAGCACTTCGATTGACCGCTGCGCCGGGCACGCGTAGGCTCGCCGCCCTTTTCCTTATAGCCGCAATGAACTACAAAGACACCCTCCTCCTGCCGAAGACGGACTTTCCGATGAAGGCAGACCTCGTGACCCGCGAGCCGGAGCGGTTGAAGATTTGGGAGGAACAGGGGCTCTACGGGAAAATCCAGGACGCGCGGAAAGGAGCGCCGCTTTTCGTTCTGCACGATGGGCCGCCCTTTGCCAATGGCGATGTCCACATGGGCACGGCGCTGAACAAGGTGCTCAAGGACCTCATCGTGAAGTCGAAAACGATGGCCGGCTTCTGCTCGCCTTATGTGCCGGGCTGGGACTGCCACGGGTTGCCGATCGAATTCAAGGTGGTGAAGGAATCGCGCGGGCTTTCGCCGGTGGAAGTGCGGCGCAAAAGCGAGCAATACGCCCGCAAGTTCATCGACGTGCAGCGGAGCCAGTTCAAACGGCTCGGCGTCTTCGGCGATTGGGAAAATCCCTACCTCACTCTGGACCCGGGCTACGAAGCGGAAATCATCCGCGCCTTCGCGCAATTCGTGGAGAAGGGGCTGGTCTATCAATCCAAAAAGCCGGTCTACTGGAGCACCGGCGCGCAGACGGCCCTGGCGGAAGCGGAAGTCGAATACGCCGACCGCACCGACCCGGCGATCTACGTCAAATTTCCGCTCGTCACCGGCGAACTCGCCGGCAAGGCCAACATGGTCATCTGGACCACGACGCCCTGGACACTGCCCGCCAACGTCGCCATCGCCGTTTCCGCCAAGCAGGAATACGTGCTCGTTACGCTCGGTCGCGACGGCTGGGCGGAGGATTTCTTCGTCGCGCGACCGCTGCTCGAGAGCTTCGTGCGCGAGACGGAACTTCAGCTCTACGGCGAAGTCGCGTCGGTCCGTGGTGAACAGCTCGCCGGCCTCGAAGCGCAGCACCCTTTCCTCGACCGCAAGTCGCGCATCATCACGACCGATTTCGTGACCATGGACGCCGGCACCGGCCAGGTGCACGTGGCGCCCGGACACGGCGCTGACGACTACAACGCCGGCAAACAGTACGGCCTGCCCATTCTCTCGCCGGTCGACGACGCGGGCAAGCTGACCGAGGAAGCGGGCATGCCGGCCTGGACGGGCAAGTACGTCTTCGATGCCAACGCCGATGTTGTGGCGCATCTGCGGTCGATCAAGGCGCTGCTCGGCGAGCAGAAGTATCTCCACAGCTATCCGCACTGCTGGCGCTCGAAGACGCCGGTGGTCTTTCGCGCGGTCGAACAGTTTTTCATCAAGATAGACGCCCTGCGCGGCGATGCTCTCAAAGCGATCGACGGCGTCACCTGGTTGCCGCATTGGGGCCGCAACCGTATCTACGGCACCGTCGAATCGCGTCCGGACTGGTGCATCTCCCGCCAGCGCACGTGGGGCGTGCCGCTGCCCGTTTTTTACGACATGAACGGCCAGCCGATTCTCGACGCCGCGCTCGCGCGCAAAGTCGCGGACCTCGTCGAGCAGCATGGGACGAATTATTGGTTTGAGAAAAACGACGCCGAGTGGGTGCAAATCCTCGGGCTTCCCACGGGGACGACCCGGCGCAACGACACGCTCGACGTGTGGATCGATTCGGGTGTTTCCCACACCGCCGTCGTGGCGAAGCGCCCCGAACTCGGCGGCACCAGCGTCGCGGATGTGTATCTCGAAGCGACCGACCAGCATCGCGGCTGGTTCCAGTCGTCGCTCATGACGAGCATCGCGCTCTACGGCAAGGCGCCGTACAGGACGGTGATCACCCACGGTTTCGTCGTCGACAAGGACACGCGCAAGAAAGTCTCGAAGTCGCAGCAGGACACCTACGTCAAGCCGATGGATGCCCAGCATTTCGTCGGCAAATACGGCGCCGATGTCGTCCGCCTGTGGGCGGCGAGCGTGGATTACCAGAATGAAGTGCCCTTCTCGGAGGAGAGTTTCAAAGTGCTCACCGAGGCGTATCGCAGCTTCCGCAACATCCTGCGCATTCTCGTCGCGAACCTCTTCGATTTTAAGTCGGGCGGCCCAGGCGCCGGTCAAGTGCCGGAGGGTGCGACGACCATCGATCGCTGGATGCTCTCGCGTCTGCAAGAAGTGATCGCGACGTGCCGCGCGGCGTATGCCGAGTACGATTTCCGCAAGGTGTTCCAGACGCTCAATCAATTCGTTACCGTCGACGTGAGCGCCCTCTATGTGGACATCACCAAGGATCGCCTTTATTGCGATGCCGCCGGTTCGCCGCGGCGTCGCGCGACGCAGGCCGTCATGGCCGCGGTATTGGACGCGCTCGCGCGGTTGCTCGCGCCGATCCTGGCCTTCACCGCGGATGAAGCCTGGCAATATTCCGGTAAACCCGCCTCGGTGCATCTTGAGCTTTTCCCTGAGGCCGATGCGGCGGTGCGCGATGCGGCGCTGGAATCGCACTTCGAACAATTGCTCCAGTTGCGCGGCAAGATCGGCCAGGCCGTCGAAGCGGCTCGCGCCGAAAAGCTCATCGGCAACGCGCTCGAAGGCGCCGTCACTTTGCAAATCGTGGACGCCGATCTGCGCGGCAAACTCGACGGAAACATCGCCGAACTGGAGGAACTCTTCATCCTGAGTGACCTGACGATCGTGGCTGGTCCGGAAACCAGTGCCCGCGTGACCCGCACATCGCGTCAGAAGTGTGCGCGTTGCTGGCGGCATCGTGTGGATGTTGGTGTGAATCCGGCGCATCCGGAATTGTGCGGTCGTTGTGCGGAGGTCGTATCGTCGCTGTGAAATTTCTCGCTTCCATCACCCTCCCGCTCTACGTGCTCGACCAGGCGACCAAGTGGTGGATCGTCCGTCACTTCGAATTGCATGAGATTCGTCCGGTGATCGCGAATTTCTTCGACCTCGTCTACTTCGCGAATACCGGTGCGGCCTTCAGCGCCTTCACCGGAAACAACACTTTCTTCATCGCGCTCTCCGCGGTTGCCTTGGCGGCGCTGCTCTATTTCTTCCATCGCGGAGCGTTTAAGGACCGGCCATCACGCTGGGCGGTGGCGCTGCTTGCCGCCGGCATTCTCGGCAATCTCACGGACCGACTCGCCCACGGCCACGTGGTGGATTTTCTGCTCTTCAATCTGCACGTGCGCTACGCGGAGCCGTGGCCAGCCTTCAACGTGGCGGATAGTTGTATCTGCACCGCCACCGGCCTCTTCATCATTTCTGCTCTGTTCGAGCGAAAACCCGCCGCCTCAGAACCCGCGAAGTAAGCGGCCCAAGGAGCGGCGGTTTTAACCGCCGAGGGCGCTGGCAAAGCGCCCCTTCCAGTTTAACGAGGCAACGTCGCCCGATACACGCGCCCCCCTTCGTACAGCCGAAGCAAGGGCATAGAAAGATCACACTTATGCTTCACTATGCTCTTGTTTTCCTGATCGTCGCCTTGGTGGCGGGTGTTTTGGGATTTGGCGTTATTGCCGGTACCGCGGCTTACATCGCCAAGATCCTTTTCATCGTCTTCCTGGTGCTGTTCCTAATCTCGTTTATTTCGGGCCGTCGTGGGCCAATTGCTTAGCGACGCGCAGCGCTACTTACTTCAAGCTCGCGAGCTTGGCCTTGATCGCCTCGAAGTTCGGCAGTTCTTTGGGAGACGGCGTCTGTTCGGAATACTGAATGACGCCGCTCTTATCGACGACGAACGCAGCACGCGCGGAAACGCTGCCGAGGCCGATGAGGTCGTCGAGCAACACTTCGTAGTTTTTGGCCGTCGTCTTGTTCAGGTCGCTGGCGATGGTGAGGCTGATGTTCTTTTCCTTGGCCCACGCTTCCTGCGCGAAGGGGCTGTCCCCGCTGATCGCGATGACGTCGGCATTGAGGTCTGCATAGCCGCCGATTCCGGCGGTGACATCGCACATTTCCTGGGTGCACACGCTCGTGAAAGCGAGTGGGAAGAAAAGCACGACAGTGTTCTTTTTGCCGAGGTTGGCACTGAGCGAGACGTCGCGCAGCCCATCCGCGCCTTTGGATTTGAGAGTGAAATCGGGAGCTTTGGTGCCTACGGAGAGAGCCATGGGAAGGGGTGTGGTTTGGGTTGGTGCTGAATTTGGCGTTGGTGCCCGTGCCCTGCTAAGCTAACGGAAGCGCGGCGCGGTCCGCAATGAACCCAGCATCCCTCTTCCAAGTCAATCCGTCGTTGATGCCCACCCTCTGGTGGTCGCTAACGATTGTACTGATGACGGTCGGCCTGATCGGGACCATCATTCCGCTGCTGCCGGGGACGACGATCATTTTTGCCGCCGCGGTGATTCACCGCCTGATGCTCGGTGAGCAGCACAGCGTCGGGTGGTGGACGTTGGGAGGTTTGCTAGTGCTGACGATCATTTCGCACGGACTCGATTTCTTTAGCGGCTCGATCGGGGCCAAGAAATTCGGCGCGACGCGCTGGGGCGTCTTTGGCGGACTCGTCGGCACGGTCGTCGGAATGTTCTTTTTTCCCTGGGGATTGCTGCTCGGTCCCGTCGTGGGCGTGCTCACCGGCGAACTCATCGGTGGAAAGCAACTGTGGCATGCCGGTAAATCGACCTGGGGCACCGTGCTTGGCACCACCGCCGGCATTGTGGCCAACGGCTTCATCGGTCTGGTGATGGTGACGTGGTTTCTGGTGGTGGCCTTGGTGCGCTGATCGCCTCGCCGGAATGTGCCAAGGGAGCGCGGCGCGTTCTTGCCAAGCGCCTCGCACTCCGCTGTGCTCCACGAACCCCATTATGTCGAATCTCTTTGATCTCTCGCAGGAAGTCGCCGTCGTCATCGGTGCCACGGGTGTGCTCGGCGGCGCGCTCGCCGAGGGTCTCGCCGCGGCTGGCGCAAAGGTGGCGGTGCTCGGACGCAATGCCGAACGCGGTGAAGCCCGCGCCGAAGCCATCCGCAAAGCCGGTGGAAAGGCGCAGTATTTTTCGGCCGACGCCATCGACCGCGACTCGCTCGGCCAGGCACACCAGAGCGTGACCAGCGCGCTGGGGGCGCCGACGGTCCTCGTCAATGCCGCCGGTGGGAACGATCCGAAAGTGACTGTCACGCCTGAACGGACCTTCGAGAGCATTTCGCTGGAGGATTGGCGCACGAATTTCGAGATGAATCTCGTGGGTGGGGTGTTGCTGCCCTGCCAGGAGTTCGGCCCCGGAATGGCCGCGCGTGGCAAAGGAAGCATCATCAATATCGCCAGCGTCTCCGCTCATCTGCCGCTTTCGCGCGTCGTCGCTTATTCGTCGAGCAAAGCGGCCGTGATCAGCCTCTCGCAATTTCTGGCCCGCGAATGGGCGACCAAAGGCGTGCGGGTCAACACCATCACGCCCGGCTTTTTCCCGGCGGAACAGAATCGCAGGCTGCTCTTTAACGACGATGGCACCCCGACGGCGCGCACGAAATCGATCTGGGGCCACACGCCGATGAACCGCTTCGGCGAGTCCCAGGAATTGATCGGCGCCGCCGTCTTCCTCGCCGCCCCCAAGGCCAGCAGCTTCATCACCGGCACGGATATCCGCGTTGACGGCGGCTTCCTTAGCCAGACGATTTAAGGCGCGGCCTGGTAGATCGAGGGAGAGGAACCACGGATTTCTCGGATTTCTCGGATTTGCTTTCCGCAGTCTTGCGCTTTTTGCTCTCGGAACAGACCGAAGTAGAAGCGGCATTTGCCCCCGTTGCACCTTGGGCGTCTCGCAAAGCCTCGGCTTTGCCGCTTTCGGCACGACGATTTGCTCAGCGTCCTGGTCTGATACCGAACGCTTTTGAATGTGCCTTTGCCCGATTGCGCCTTTGTGGTTTAGAGTTTGCGCATGTCGACGCTCTCCCAAATCGCTTCCCCCGGCACGTATCTTTCCGCGACGCAGGCTCGTGAACTGATTGCCCAGGCTTGTCCCGCGAAGGATTACAAGGACAAGAAGGTATTGCTGATTGTGCCCGATTCCACGCGGACCTGCCCGCTGGGTGTGCTGTTTGCCGGGCTCTTCGACCAGATCGGTGCGGCGACGAAGCATTTCGATGTGATGATCGCGCTCGGCACGCACCAGCCGATGAGCGAAGAGGCCATCTGCCAGCGGCTGGAGATTTCGCTCGAAGAACGCCGCGCCAAATATGTGGGAGTGCGGTTCTTCAATCACGAATGGGACAACGACGCCGCGCTCCGGAAGATCGGCGAATTGACGCTCGAGGATACGCGCGAATTGACCGGCGGCCTTTTCGAGATGGAGGTGCCGGTGAAGGTCAACGCCCGGATTTTCGATTACGACCAGATCATCATTTGCGGGCCGGTCTTTCCGCACGAGGTCGTCGGTTTCAGCGGCGGAAACAAATATCTCTTCCCCGGCGTGAGCGGCCCCGAAGTGCTGCACTTTTTCCATTGGCTCGGCGCGGTCATCACCAACCCCATGACCATCGGCAACAAGTGGACGCCGGTACGGAAGGTGGTCGATCGTATTGGGGGAATGGTCCCGGTGCCGAAGTTGTGCCTCTGCATGGTGGTCGATCATGCGCAACTCGCGGGACTTTTCATCGGCAGTCCGGAGGGCGCGTGGGATCAGGCGTCCGAGTTGTCGAAGAAACTGCACATCGAATACAAGGACCACCCGTTTCACACCGTCCTAAGCTGCGCGCCCAAGATGTACGACGAAGTCTGGGTCGCCGGAAAGTGCATGTACAAGCTCGAACCGGTCGTGGCCGACGGCGGCGAGTTGATCATCTACGCGCCGCACGTTCACGAGATTAGCATTACCCACGGCGATTCCATCCGGCGGATCGGTTACCACTGCCGCGATTACTTTTTGAAACAGTGGGACAAGTTCAAGGACGTCCCCTGGAGCACGATGGCGCACAGTACGCACGTTCGGGGCATTGGCACCTATGAAAACGGCTTCGAGAAATGCCGTGTGCAGGTGACGCTGGCCACGGGTATCCCGGAGAGCGTGTGCCGGGAGATCAACCTCGGCTACCGCGACCCGGCCACCATCAATCCGGCGGATTACG
>Ga0206824_10364_pt1 | contig 10715 bp, 6 predicted proteins | sample Alteio_BWOrgCont_82_FD_152874 | JGI IMG/M metagenome (GOLD analysis project Ga0206824, IMG submission 152874) | Enriched cells from forest soil in Barre Woods Harvard Forest LTER site, Petersham, Massachusetts, United States -... | ecosystem: Environmental > Terrestrial > Soil > Temperate forest >...
CGGGGTGGGCGACGATGAGGCCGCCGCGTTGCGGGTCCTGACCGGTGTCGGCGGTCTCAGTGAGGGCGGTGTAGCTGGGGTCCCAGGTGTCGAGGAAGGAATGACCGCGCTCTTCAACCCAACCGTCGAAGTCGGCTGTGGTGATGGGGTTTGGTGTGCGGAGGATCGGGTCCTGTGGCGCGAGGAGCTTGACTGGCGCGCTCTCGTCGACGACATTTTCTGGCCGTGATCCGAGGTTGAGCGGGACCGGGGCGGGGAAGTTTGTACGCTGGTACTGCACGATGAGATTGCCGCCGTTACGGACGAAGGCGTCGAGGCGAGGTTGATTGGAGGCCAATTCGGGGCGAGTCTGATAGGCGCGGATGCCGATGACGATTACGTTCCAGGCGGAGAGATCGGCTGTGGAGAGCTCGGATGCGGAGAGCATGTGGGGCGTGATGCCGAGGGATTCGATGGCTTCTGGAACGAGATCACCTGCGCCCATGACGTAGGCGATTTTTAGGCCCGGTGAGAGCTTGACGTCGATTTTGCGGGTTTTGAGCTCGGCAGATTTGTAGAGGTTGTAGGGGCGAAGACCGGGGTAGCCGATGCTGCGCCAGCCGCTGGTGTAGGTTGCGTTGCCGGATTGGACGACCGCCTGGACGGTGTATGCGCCGGACTGTGCTCCGTCTGTTAGCCAATATCCTCAGCGCCGGAGCGAATCGCTAACCGCTCCGCGCGCCACAAAGGTTAAAGCAGTGTAAATCTTTTATTGTGAGTCTGTTACAACTATTAAATTCTTATAAATTCGTCATATTTTCATCTTTCTTTGCCACTCTTAAACCTGAAACAACCGGAAAGCGACGGGACTTCTCGTCGCACATACACTCTCTGCGCCTTCGCGATGGAAGCGCATAGCGGGCATCGGGGGAAGTACAAAAATGCCCGGCATAAGCAGTGTGTGAAAAGCAACAAGCCGTATTTAAAAAGAGAGGCACAATGAACTGGAAACTTAAATCGGTTGCCGCAATAGCACTGGCAGCCAGCGCAATTGGCAGCTTTGCCTATGCGAGCGACGCTACCCCGCCCAAAAAGCACAAGCCCGCGGCAAAGAAAGCTGACGCGCCTTGCTGCGCTGCCACAGAAGATCAGATTAAACAGCTGCGTCAGGATCTGCAGAGTCAGATCGACGGCCTCAAATCCGATCTGGCCGCCAAGGATGCCGCACTGCGCGATGCGCAGCAGAAGGCAGCCGACGCTCAGGCCTCAGCCGACAAGGCGAATGCCGCTGCAGCCGGTGTGGCAGACAACGCCGCAGCAGTCAGCGCACTGCAAGGCACCGTCAGCGACCTGAAAGCCAACCAGGCGTCTCTCGCTACCACGGTTTCCGATGAAACCACCAAGATCAAGCAGTCGATTGAGAGCCCGAACGTCCTTCATTACAAGGGCATCGCAATCACTCCCGGCGGCTTCACCGCGGCTGAGACCGTGTGGCGTTCGCACTCCACCGGATCGGACATTCCAACGCCATTTACCGCCATTCCCTTTCCTCAGGCTGAGGCCTACCACCTGAGCGAGTTCTACGGCACGGGTCGCCAGTCGCGCGTCTCGCTGATGGCTGAGGGCAAGGTCAACTGGGGCACCATCCGCGGCTACTTCGAGGGTGATTGGCTCGGCACCGGCGTCACTTCAAACAACAACGAGTCCAACAGCTACGTCTTCCGCCAGCGCGTCATCTGGGGCCAGGCTCTTACCAACAGCGGCTGGGGCTTCGCCGGCGGCCAGATGTGGTCCTTGGCTACGGAAGACCGCAAGGGACTCTCCAACCTCTCCGGCGACATCCTGACACCGCAGACCATCGACCCGAACTATAACGCCGGCTTCGTTTGGACCCGCCAGTACGGCTTCCGCGTCACCAAGTCCTTCGGCGACAAGCTCGCCATTGGCGTCTCAGCGGAAAACCCGCAGGTTCTCTCGCCCGGCGGCACCATCACCCTCAATCCCGGCACCAGCTATATCTGGGGCAATCCCGGTTCGGGCGCAGGTCTCTACAACGGAGCCATCAGCGGAGAAACCTGCACCTCTACCAGCACATCCACCCCGGTCAGCGTCACTTGCATCCCGAGTTACCTCACCACCTACGCCATCAACCCCGTTCCCGATTTCATCGCCAAAGTCGCTATCGATCCCGGCTACGGTCATTATGAAATCATCGGCATCACTCGCGCCTTCCGCGATCGCATCTATGAAGGCACGAACGGTACACCTTGGAACGACACCCAGTGGGGCGCTGGCATCGGCGGCAGCGCGCGCGTGCCCGTCACCCATATGCTCGACATCGGCGTGAAAGCTCTCTACGGCCACGGCACAGGCCGCTATGGTTCCTCCACAATTGCGGATGTCACCGTCGGACCCGACGGCCGCTTCAAGCCTCTCGAGAGCCTTTCGACACTCGGTACGCTCGAACTTCACGCCACACCCCGCCTCGAAATCTACGCCGATTACGGCGCAGACTACATCGGCAAGTGGCTTTACGAGAACACAGCCGGCAAGGCAGGCGGTTACGGTATCGGTGAAAGCAACTCCGGTTGCGCCACTGAGAACCTCACGCCCACGGCGCCCACCATCCCCTCCGCCGGGGCAAGCTGCACCGGCGTCAACCGCGACGTTCAGGAAGGTACCCTCGGCTACTGGTATGACTTCTACAAGGGACCCCATGGCCGTCTGCGCCAGGGCATCCAGTACAGCTACTCGAGCCGCGTAATCTGGGCCAACCTGCCCGGCTACGCTCCCAAGGGCATCGAGAACATGTTCTGGACCTCCTTCCGCTACTACCTGCCGTAGTCCAAGGGCAGCAAACAACAGAAGGGCAGTCCGCAAAGGCTGCCCTTCTTCTTTTGTACCGGCTCTACACCAGCGGCGGCGGACGAAACCCAAACTCCCGATCCACAACCCCCGCAATACCCAGCGCGACTTCATCCTCAAAAGGCCGCGCCGCAATCTGCACTCCAATCGGCAACCCCTCTGCCGACCTTCCCACCGGAACCACCGCCGCCGGACAAGCCAGCGCATTGAACCATTGCGTATAGCGCATCGCATCCAGATACGCCACAGTCTCTCCCTCGACATCCCACAAGCGTTCCCCATGCCTCCACGCAGGCACACTAGCCACCGGGCACAGCAACACCGGAAACTCCCGCATCGCCTCAAGCGTCTTCGCCCGCAGCAAATCCAACTCCGCCCACGCATTCAGCAGCTCGGTCGCCGTTAACGGTCCTGCAGCCTCCGCCATGCTAAGAAACTCCGTGAAAATCGGGCTCAACCTCTCCCGCTTCCCACGAATCGCAGGCTCATAAAACATCGCCCCGCACTGCACGAAAAAGACATTCCACAGCTTCCGCAACCGCTCCAACGTATGCGGCCGAAATGGCTCCACGCGAAATCCCGCATCTCGCAATGCCTGCGCCGCAGCCTGCACCGCCGCACGCGTCTCTTGCGTCACCGGCACAATCCCATCGTCCTCAAAATATCCAATCGCATACTTACGCAGATCCTCCACTGATGGCTGGCGCAACTCCACCGGCGCACTCACCGGATCGCAAACATCCTGCCCGCTCAGCACGTGAAACAGCAGCTCCACATCCTCCATCGTCCGCGCCATCGGCCCAATCGCACCCAGAATCGAAAACGGCCCCACGCAAGGCGGCAGATGCCCGCGCCCCGGCACACGTCCCGGTGTAGGCTTAAGCGCGCAGATCCCCGTAAAGTGTGCCGGCACCCTCACAGACCCACCACTATCGCTGCCCAGTCCTGCCGCCGAAAGCCCCGCCGCAATCGCCGCCGACTCCCCACCGCTCGACCCGCCCGGAGTCCGCTCCATATCCCACGGATTCGACGTCCGCCCATGCAGCAGGTTCGTCGTCTCATATGCCATCAGAAACTCCGGGCAGTTCGTCGTACCCAGAATCAGCGCTCCCGCCGCACGCAGCCGCGCCACAACCTCCGCATCTTCACGCGGAACCTCACCCTGATCCAGCAAGCTCCCAATCTCGCACCGATACCCCGCCGTAGCAATCGACGACTTCACCGTCACCGGCAACCCATGCAGCGCCCCACGCTCAGTAGCAGTCTCTAAAACCCGCACCTGCTCCCGCACCCGCTCCGCATCAAAATCCGCAAACACATTCAGCCGCGGATTCAGCCGCTCAATCCGCGCAACATGCGCCTCGGCCAACTCCGTCACGCTCACCGCACCCGACCGCAACAACTCAAGCTGCCTCACCGCCGAAGCAAGCGTAATCTCACTCACGGCCTCACCGCTCCCGTGCCATTCGCCCCATCTTCCTTCGGCGTAGAAGGTAGATCGCGATACTCAAATCGATACGATCGCACCGGCTCACCAGAATCAAAACGCGTATTCCAGTCCAGCTGATACTTCAACGCACCCGCATCATCCGGAAACATCTCCTGCGCCCCATACGGATACGCACTCATCCCGTGAAACGGCAGCGGAGCCACAGTAAACGGCACAGCATCCCACCAGTCCATGTCCTTCACATATCCATTCGCATAGAAGAAATAATCCCGCTTCCATCCCACAGGCAGCACAGGCAGTTTCGCCGCATCAAACTCCGCTGCAATCTCCTCACCGCTGCCAAAGATCACATAACGATCATCCACGCCCTTCACCAGCTCCGTCACATCACCCATGCGGGTATAGTTCCCGCGCTGCCGCTGAAACGGCCCCGTCAAGCTCACTCGGTTGTAGTCATAATCCAGATCGCCCGAGCTCGCCCTCTCAATCTGCTTCGGATAACCGCGGAAATGCAGCGTAGCCTGCGCCATCGGCGCCTCAGTCGTACGAGCCTCTGCACCACTGCTCTGATCCACAAGCACCTGATCCCAGAAAATCTCTAGGTTCGTCATCAACCGAATCCGCCTTACACCCGCCGGAATCTTCCCCGTCAGGTCCACAACAATCGTCCGCTCCAGCCCCGCCGGAAATCCAACCTCATCCGTCACGCGCCGCCACTCACCAACCGGCATCTCAGCCTCAACATACGGCGCAATCGGCTTGATTCCCGCCTGCCACGCCGAATACAGGGATGTCGCACTGAAGTAGTTCACATACCCCGTCATCAACAACCGCAATGGAGCCTTCGCATCCACCAAACCCAAATCCAACGTCAGCGCATGTAAATTCGCAAACCCGTCATAAGCCGTCGCCGTAAACCCACTCGCAAACTTATGATCGCTGCTCGTCAGCGCATCCATCGCATCGCGCCCCGCACCATCCCACGCGCCCACCGGCAAACGCGCACCCGCAGAAGCCACCACACGTCCCGAAGCAAACGGCGGATTATCCAGAAACTTCTCATCCGGATTCACTTCCACATTCGCCGGATGATCGACAGCGATAAGCTTCAACTGATCGACGTAATTCACCTCTTCCATCGGCTCAATAAACCGCAGGCTCAGCTTCCCATCCACCGCCTCCAGCCGATCGCCATCCACCTTGATCCACTCCCCCGGATTCGGCGTATTCCTCCGCGTAGGCGTAAACCAGTGCCCCACCACCGCCGCGCCAATCGCATCCGTCACCAGCCTGTATTTATGCCCATCCCACGCAAACAGCACCGGGCAAGAGCTTCCCCGCCGATCCGCTTCCTTCAACGCAATCACCGGCTTCCGCGGCAAATCAATCTCATCCTGCAGCACGCCCGTCGGCCACAAAATCCGCACCAGGTCGATCCCTTCAGCTTGTCCCAACCCCACCATCACCTGCGGAGGCCCCTGCGTTGCAAACCCACTCGCGCCCGCAACCTCAAACTTCTGCCAGCCGCCATCCGCAAAGACTTCCACCTTCGCACCCAGCGCCGTCTTGTTATCCGCCAGCCCCGTCAAATCAATCCGCGCAAAATGATTCTTGTTCGCGCCCACATTTTTGAGCAGCACAGGCGCAGCACCCTCCTGCGTCACAATCAAGTCCGCCGCACCATCTCCATCCACATCCGCTGCAATCAATCCGCGCGGAGCCTTCATCATCTTGTCGAGACCCAGCCCATCCGTTATATCTGCAAAGCTTCCATCTCCCTGATTGCGAAATACTCGGAGTTCGTGTCCCAACGGCGTCTCCACAATCACCGCCAGGTCAATCCATCCATCGTTATCAATATCGATTGGCGTCACTCCCCATCCACGCAGCGCACCCTTCAACGGCAGTTCCACACGTTCAAACCGTTTCCCCTCCACATTCCGCCACAGCGTCACACCCGGCGCACCATCATGCGTCACCGCAATATCCATCCAGCCATCTTTGTTGAAGTCAAAGACAGCAATCCCCTCACTCGCCGGCAGCTTCGCGTCATACAGCGCCTTCGCCGGATACTTCCCTTCGCGCGGATTCACATAAATCACCGGCGAAGCCCCATCGCCCGTCACTGCCAGATCCACCGCCCGATCATTATTGAAGTCCGTTAGAATCGCCGCCGAAGTCTTCCCGCTCCCACCCAATCCGGCAGACTCAGTCCATTCCGTAAACGTCTTATTCCCGTTATTCCGCCACAACACATTCGGAGCCCCACCCGCAGCCAGCGGAGCACCCGTCAGCAACAGATCCAGATCTCCATCATGGTCATAATCCACAAACGTGATTCCCGTTGGCCGGTTCTTCGCAAGCAATCCCGCCTCCGGCGTCACATCCTGAAACTTCCCCTTACCCAGATTCCGGAACAGCCGCACGCCATCCTCAAGCGCCACCGCCAGATCATTCAATCCATCGCCGTCATAATCACCCACAGCACAAGCCACCCCACGCCCCGCAGCCTTCAACCCCGCAGCCTCAGCATCCAGCGCCTGCCACTTCCCATCCGCGCCCTGATGCAACACTGCAATCGCCTGCGCACCCGCCTGCATCAACACCAGATCCATCGCACCCGATCCAGTAGCATCCATCATGCAAGCCCCACCAGTGGCTGCCTTAGCACCGCCGCCGGGTGCCCCAGGTCTCGATTCTGAGGCCTGGGAAACCATTATCTCCGCCGCAAACTTCACCGGAATCATCGCCCCAGCCCGCGCCGCGCCAAACTCCGCCGGCATCACCAGCGAAAGCCGTCCCTGCTCCCCATAAGCCAGCCCAATCGCCGCCGAAATCTTCGCACTCGTCAAATGCTGAAATCGCTTGAAGTGTCCCTTAGCCTCATCCGTTTTACCTTCCCGCTGCAACGCCCGCGCCAATCCAAACTCCCCCGAAGCATGCATCGGATCGATCTCCAACGCCTTCTTCAGAACCGCAATCGCCTCGTCGTATTGCTTCAACTCCTGGTAGCAAGCCCCCGCAAAGTAATACGAGTCCGCATCCTGCGGATCAAACTTCGTCGCCTCCAGAAAACTCTTCAGTGCGTCTTCCATCTCGTTACCCGCGTGCTGCGCCAACCCCAGGTTGTACCAAGCCGCCGCGCTCTTCGGGTCCACTTCAATTGCCTGCTGCAGCGCAGCCTTCGCCTCATCCAGCTTCTGCAGAGTCATCAGCGCAATGCCATCGTTGATCGCCGCCCGCGCCAGCTTGGGGTCCGCCTTGCGCGCCGCCTCAAAGCTCTCCGCAGCCTTCGCCGTCTGCTGCTGGCTCATCAGCGCCACCCCGCGATTGTTCAGCCGCACAGCCTCATCATGCGTACCGCTCTGCATCTGGGCCTGCGCCACAACCGAAGCCATCACAGCCGCAGCAACAAACACCCAAACCGCGCTCTTCCCCACTTTCACCGTTCTCAAATCCCTCTCGTAAAAACCCTACCAGTGTATGCGACCAGCAATCGCTATACTTCCCCTGTGAATCTCCCCGCCACAATCAACGGCACTCACAAACGCCGCATCGGCGTAATCACCACCTCCCGCGCAGACTACAGCCATCTCTACTGGCCGCTCCGCGAACTCTCCGCGCGCCCCGACATCGAACTCGGCCTCTTCACCCTCGGCGCGCACCTCTCCCCCGCCTTCGGCAATACCATCCGCGAAATCGAGCGCGATGGCTTCTCCATCCAGTCGCGCATCGAGTGCCTCCTGAGCTCTGACACGGACACCGGCATGGCCAAAACCATCGGCCTCGCCATCCTCGGCCTCGCCGACGCCCTCACCACCTGGCGTCCTGACATCCTCCTCCTCATCGCCGACCGCTACGAGATGCTCGCACCCGCCTCCACCGCGCTCGCACTCCGCATCCCCATCGCCCACATTGAAGGCGGAGAAATCTCCCAGGGCGCCATCGACGACGCCGTCCGCAACGCCCTCACCAAGCTCTCCCACATCCACTTCACCTCAACCGAAATCGCCCGCCAGCGCGTCATCGCCATGGGCGAAGAACCCAGTCGCGTCCATCACGCCGGCGCACCCTCGCTCGATCACCTCCGCCGCTCCACCCTCCTCAGCCGCACCCAACTCGAAGCCAATCTCAACCTCTCTTTCAACAAACCCACCATCCTTGCAGCCTGGCACCCCGTCACCATCCTCACCGACACCAATACCGAAGCGGACGCCTTCTTCTCAGCCCTCACCCAGCACTCCGGCCAGCTCCTCTTCGTCTACCCCAACTCCGATTCCGGCAGCCTCGCTCTCATCCAACGCACCCAGGCCCTCGCCGCCACCCGGCCAAATACTCACCTCTTCACCAACCTCGACCCAATCACCTACTGGAGCCTCCTCGGCCAGGTAGACGCCATGATCGGCAACTCCTCCAGCGGAATCATGGAAGCCGCATCCTTCGCCCTCCCTGTCGTCAACGTAGGCATGCGCCAGCAGGGCCGCGAGCGCGCCCGCAATATCCTCGACGCACCACCTGACACTCAGCTCATCCTCGACGCCCTCCGCCGCGCCCTCTCTCCAGACTTCCGCGCCACACTCCACAGCATGGAAAACCCCTACGGCAACGGCACAGCCTCGCAAACCATCGCCCGCGTCCTGGCGGAAACACCGCTTGAAAACGTTCTCATCAAGCAACCCACACCGATTCCCATCCGTTGAGACATCACGCCTCACAACGCGAACGCCATCGCATCCCCGCTCGTCTAATCCAATAGACAGGCCATCGACGCTCGCTCGCAAACAAGAATTCGCGTTGCACCCCAAATGCGGCAACCTCACTTCATAAGCCCGCATCTATCTTTAACGGCACGCATGAATAACAAGTCGCCTGTGGGGGCCTCCAATACCGGACTTCCGGTGTTTCGAATTACGGCATTTGAACATACCCATTACAGGCACGCTAGTTTCTGCCGATAGCTCCTGAACCCCAATGAATCGTTGAAGGCAGGTTTTGCCATGATCGTCGAAGCTCAAAGCAAAGGTCTCGGCCGGTGCGGTTTGTATGTAGGCGCGGAAAATGTCCGCCTTTACTTCCCTCGCAATCTGTCGGCCGTCGAATTCAATCTGGGGCATCTCAAGATTGAATGCAAACTCAACCCTGGTTTCTGGCAGGGCGAACCGGAGATTAACGATCCCCGGCTCGGTGCTTGGCTGGACGCCAAAATGATGCACGAAAATCGTCACCGCAGCGCCGTACGCCTCTCCATGGTTCCCACCGGTGAGAACGCTTATAAGCTCCAGCCTGCCACGGCTGAACTGTCAGCCATGCAGGCGCGCCCGCAGCTCCGCGCAACAGTTGCTGCAGCCTGAGCCTCTCTCAATCCCGGCACTGACCAGACATGCCATCCTTCTCGCGCTTTTTAAGAGAAGGATGGCCTAGCCTCCCTCCCGCAGCTCGCCCTTTTGATCTCGCCCGCGTGTTCCCGCCCTTGTAATCCAGGTTGATAAACTGAAGCCGGTATGACGACCCCCAAAATCCTAGAAGAAGAAATCCAGCGCCACTTCGCTGCTGGCCCCTCCGCCGTTGCAGACCCCTCCGCTCACGACGCCTTTTCCCAGTTCCGATCCGCTCTCGAACGCGGCGAAATCCGCGCCGCATCCCCCGATCCAACATCGCCCACCGGCTGGCGCGTCAACATCTGGGTCAAACAAGGCATCCTGCTCGGCTTCCGCATCGGTACACTTGCTGAATCCTCTGCCGGCTCACTCTCTTTCGTCGATAAACACACCTATCCGGCCCGCGCCTTCACCCAGGGCGACGGCATCCGCCTCGTCCCCGGCGGCTCATCCATCCGTGCCGGAGCTTATCTCGCAAAGGGCGTCGTCTGCATGCCGCCCATGTACATCAATGCCGGCGCTTACATTGGCGAAGGCTCCATGGTCGACTCACACGCCCTCGTCGGCTCCTGCGCCCAGATCGGCAAAAACGTCCACCTAAGCGCCGCGGCCCAAATCGGCGGAGTGCTCGAACCCATCAACGCCAGCCCCGTCATCATTGAGGACAACGTACTCATCGGCGGCAACTGCGGCGTCTATGAAGGCGCAATCGTCCGCACCGGCGCCGTCCTCGCTGCCGGAACCATCCTCACCCGCGGCACTCCCGTCTTCGATCTCGTCAACGGCACCGTAATCCGCGCCACCGAAGAGCTTCCGCTCATCATCCCGCCCAACGCCGTCGTCGTTCCCGGCTCCCGCGCCGTCACCCGCGGCAAAGGCGCAGAGTGGGGCCTCAGCCTCTACGCGCCGGTCATCGTCAAGTACCGCGACGAAAAAACCGACTTGAGCACAACCCTCGAAGATCTGCTGCGATAGCGTCCCAAAATTAAACGTGCTTCGCGGCCTTTGGACAGCGAAGCACGTCTTCTGATATGGGTTGATGC
>Ga0206824_10353_pt2 | contig 10709 bp, 7 predicted proteins | sample Alteio_BWOrgCont_82_FD_152874 | JGI IMG/M metagenome (GOLD analysis project Ga0206824, IMG submission 152874) | Enriched cells from forest soil in Barre Woods Harvard Forest LTER site, Petersham, Massachusetts, United States -... | ecosystem: Environmental > Terrestrial > Soil > Temperate forest >...
AAGTGTTCATTCTACGGGCTTTTAAGTCTAGTGATTTTGGAAGTGTTGATTTGGGAGAAGTTACGGGTCTCTTTTTCGGAAGTGTTGATTGTGGGAGGGTTAGGTGAGGTAGAGGCGACTGAGTCGCGGCCGTTGACGACGGCACGGGACAGATTGAAAAAGAGAGGAAAGGTTGAATTTCGAGGCTCACGACACACAATAACATAAAATAACCAGAAGGTCAACTAGTATTACTTATCAGTGATTCGAACCGATGGGTCGTTCGAAGAAAAGAAGGACCCACCCTCCTACATCCGAGGGTGCGTCACCAGCTTCCTACTCAACATTGGCTAAGGGGGCTTGTTGGGTTTCGGTTTGGTCAGGGGATTAGCAGGAGTTTGCCGGTGGTTTTGCGCGACTCGAGGTCGCGATGGGCATGCGCGGCGTCGCGCAGCGGGTAGATGTGTTCGATCCGCAGCTTCAATTTTCCTTCGGCCATCCATCGGAAGACGTCGCCGGCGCGCTGCTCCAGTTCCTCATGCGTGGCGATGTGATTTCCCAGGGTGGGCCTCGTCAGAAACAGCGAGCCTTTTTGCGAGAGCAGTGCCGGATCGAACGGCGGCACCGGCCCGCTGGCGGCTCCGTACAGAACCAGGCAGCCGCGAGGCCGCAGGACGTTGAAGTCGCGGTCGAAGGTGGTCCTTCCCACGCCGTCGTAAACCACGTCCACTCCCTTGCCGCCGGTGAGGCGCCTGGTTTCGACTGCGAAATCCTCATGCGAATAGAGGATCACTTCGTCGGCGCCCGCAGCGCGCGCCAGTTGGGCCTTTTCCTCGGTGCTCACCGTGGCGATCACGCGCGCGCCGATATTGTGGGACATCTGCACCAGCAGCAGGCCGGTGCCGCCGGCCGCGGCGTGAATCAGCGCGGTGTCGCCCTTCTTCAAGGGAAACGTGGTGTAGGCCAGATACTGCGCGGTCATCCCCTGCAGCATGGCGGCGGCCGCTTGTTGTTCGGTGACGCCTTCGGGGATGGGTACCAGCCGGTCGGCCGGCACTGCGGCGTATTCGGCGTAGCTGCCGAGAAGGTGCGTGTAGGCCACGCGGTCGCCGGGTTTCCATCCGGTCACCGCGCTGCCGAGTTCGCTGACGACTCCGGCGGCCTCCTGTCCCAGTACGAAGGGGGGCTGCGCAGGGTAGCGGCCCTCGCGGTAATAGATGTCCACGTAGTTGACGCCCACCGCGGAAATCTTCACCACGGCTTCGTTGGGTTTGGGCTTCGGCGTGGGAATTTCACTCAGTGTCAGAACTTCGGGGCCGCCGTGCTTTTGCACCAGGATCGCTTTCATCGAACACCCTCCGTGAAAAACCTGCCGGATTTATCTCGAATGCAACGGTTCGCTATTGTGCGTCAACTTTTCCGATTCTCCCAGCTTTTGGACCTCAAAAACCATCGCCGGTGCAAAAACTTGAATCGGAGCCATCCAAATTTTGCATTTGTGCTTTGCCGCGCCTGTCCCTAATGTACCGCCGAGGTCAAAGAAGTCAGCAAAGTGCGGTCGTGCCAACTCTTCCATGTCGAAGAGCCCGGTGCGGCAACCACTTTCGAGATCTCGTCCAATCGGGCACCACGTCGTGCCTAGCCAATCCAGGACATAAGGGCTCCACGAAGAGCCAAGGCAGTTAGCGCGGATCAGCTCCGTCTGTTTTTGCGGACGCTGTGTCCCGCCGCACGGGAATTTTTGTTCCCGCGGAGCTTTGCTCCATGCGGCAGCCGACTCCCTTGGTGATTTTTTTGTCGGCACAGCGGTCAAGGCTCGCCGGCCAGGCGCGCATGGCGAGTTTCTTAAGCACCCTTCATAGCGAAGTCGAAAGGTCAGGCACGGAATAAAAACGGCTAGCGATAACCAAAAACCAGATTGGATCTCTCGAAAGGGGAAAACGGAATGGCCAACTTAGCAGCCAGCAACAAGAAGAAATTGTCGTTCGTACAGAAACTTACGCGCTTGCGAGGCCGCATGCGCGACCCGGAATGGAGGCGTTACGCGAAGTTAGTGTTCGCCGGCAAGGGTTTGGGCCTGGGACTCTGCCTGTTAATCATGTTTGCGGTAACCGGAATTTTCTTCACGCATGTGTACGCCGCCGACACGGAGGTCAAGGCCGCGGACATCGTCAATCCCGTCAACACCACCTGGACGCTGGTAGCGGCGTTCCTGGTGTTCGGTATGCAAGTCGGGTTCACGATGCTGGAGGCCGGTTTCTGCCGGTCGCGTGAAACCGTCAACGTGCTCATGGAATGCGTGGTGGATACCTGTCTCTGCGGCATTCTTTTCTATGCCTGGGGCTTCGCCTTCATGTTCAGCCATGGAAATGGCTTCATTGGGTATCACTGGTTCTTCCTGCAGAACGCCCCGGTCACCTATGAGACCACTGGCGTGGCCTTCCTCGCCGTGTGGATCTTCCAATTCGCCTTTGCCGATACCTGCTCGACCATCACCTCCGGCGCGATGATCGGCCGCACCGGATGGGTGGGCGACCTGATTTACAGCGTGGGCGTTTCCGGATTCATTTATCCGATTATCGGCCACTGGGCATGGGGTCCGGACGGCTGGCTCGCCAACATGGGGAGCTCCGGCAATTTCTTTCCGTCCCTGGGCACGGGCTTCCATGACTTCGCGGGCTCCACGGTCGTTCACACCATCGGCGGTTTCATCGCTCTGGCCGGCTCCATCGTTCTGGGGCCGCGGCTGGGCAGGAAGTTCAAGCGCGACGGCGGCGCTCCCATGCTGCCGCACGATCTGACCATCGCCGTCTCCGGCGGATTGATTCTGTGGTTCGGCTGGTACGGCTTCAATCCCGGCAGCACGCTTTCGGCCATGGACTTCGTCGGCATCGGCCGCGTTGCCGCCAACACCACGCTGGCCGCCTGCGCCGGCGGTTTGACCGCGATGTTTTACGCCTACATCCTGAGCAAGAAATGGGACGCCGGCTTCACCACCAACGGCTTCCTCGCCGGCCTCGTGGCCATCACCTGCCCGTGCTACTGGGTCAGCCCAACGGGCGCCATCCTGCTCGGCGGCATCGCCGGAATCGTGGTCGTCGCCGGAGTGGAGTTCCTCGAATGGTGCCGCATTGACGATCCCATCGGCGCGGTGCCCGTGCACGGATTCGCCGGTATCTGGGGAACGCTTTCGCTGGGCCTTTTTGCCAGCGGCCAGTTCGGCGCCACCGGGCCAATCTCACCCGATAACTCCGCTCCGCTAAAGGGTCTCTTTTACGGCGGTGGCACAACGCTGCTGACGGCGCAGTTCATCGGCAGCGCTGTGATCACCCTGGCCACTTTCGCTTCGGCGATGGTGTTGATGCTCGCCGTGAACGCCACCGGGCTGCTGCGCATTTCCGAAGAAGGGGAACTGTACGGCCTGGACCTTCACGAACACGGCATTTCCGCCTATCCCGAATACATGATCACACCGTTCGCCTCGCCCAGCGGCCTCTCCATGCAAAGCTCCGCTGCCGAGCACACGTCCACATCCTTCGTCGGCAAACCCATAGCCCGCGGATCGAACGCCGACTAGCGTTTTGTTCCGGCCAAACACGCGTTCTTCCGGCGTCCTCGCGCCATTTGGTTCGAGGACGCCGGGGAGGCGCCCAACCTCGGACGGAGTCGCGTTATCCGTGAGGGGTTGGCAAGCCGCATGAGTCGGCCGACTCGGCCACCCTGCTCATCGGAGGAGCCAAAACAATGCGTGCGCACAGCCAACGCAGGGACAGGAAACGAATCAGATCCGGCGCCACCAGAGACATGCACCGTCGCAACAGCAGAAGCAAGCCCGAGGTGGGAACCTCCGGCCGCTCCGCGCTGCCCGTGATCGCCTATTGGGATTTCGATGCGGTCGGCGGCGACGGTTCGAGCGAGGAAGTGTATGAGATTGGCATCCCGCGCAGCGATGCGCAGAACAAATTCACGAGAGAGAGAAAACCACGATGATGAAAGTCGAGGCAATTATTCAGCCGTCTAAATTCGAGTCTGTCAAAAAGGCTCTCACCGACATGGGTGTGGAGGGCATGACGGCGTCGGAAGTGCGGGGCCATGGCCGGCAGAAGGGCCATACCGAGACCTATCACGGGCACGAGTACGCCGTGGACATTCTTCCCAAGATCAAGGTGGAAATCGTGATGGACGACAAGATGGTGGATTCGGTAGTGGACACGATCATCAACGCCGCGGCCACCGGTAAAATTGGCGATGGCAAAATCTTCGTGACAAAGGTGGAACAGGCCATCCGGATTCGCAGCCGCGAAATCGGTGTGGCCGCGCTGTAACGGTTTCTTTTGGGGGGGACAGCGTGAATTGCCGGCGACTTTGTTTGCGCGAGAAAACGCTGGACACGGAGCGCAAATTTGAGTTTGTTTTGAGGTTTCGCGTGGTCTAGGGTAACGGTGAGGGCGGTGTTTGCAGTTGCCGTGAAGTAAAGACGGAAACGAATGAGGGCCAATCGGTCAAACTATGGGACAAAACATTGCAAGTTGGGTGGGTAGTGTGCCACAGACGAGCCGGCGCCCCGCACAAAGCGGAGTGCCGCTGATGCGAGGTTACGGAATTGCGTTGTCGCTGGTGGCGGCGGCGCTGGTGTTAACGCTGCTGCTGCAGCACCTTTTCCTGCATCCCTTCCTGTTTTTCTTTTTCGCCGCGGTCATGGCCGGAGCCTGGTTTGGGGGCACCGCGCCGGGACTCTTTGCCGTGCTCCTTTCCACTCTCGCGGTGGACTATTTTTTCGTGCCGCCCTACTACTCCTTTTCGGTGAATGGCACCGAAGAGGCATACTTCGCGGGCTTCGTATTTTGCTCCCTGATCGCCAGCTGGGTCAGTTCCTCCAAAAAGCAGACCGAAGTGGCGCTCAAGGAAGCGCGTAACCAGTTGCAGGGGCTTGTCGTCGAGCGCACCGCCGAGCTGCAGAAATCTAACGCCGAGTTGCAGGAAAACGAACGCGGCCTGCAGCTACTGGCGGAAGTGCCGCAGCAGATCTGGATGGATCCCAGCAACGGCTCGACGGAGGAGCCTGCGGTGGCATCGCTGCAGCAGGTACTGGCGCAAGTGGTTGAGTTCGCCACCTCGCTTGTGAAATGCGACTCCTGTTTTGTGTACGTTCTGGAGAACGACGAGCTGATTCTGCGTGCCTCGCGGGATCCTCATCCCGAAATCGTGGATCGCCTGAAACTGAAGCTGGGGCAGGGAATTACCGGCTGGGTGGGCGAACACCGCGTTCCCGTTTCTCTGGAAGAAAACGCCAGCGACGATCCGCGCTTTCGCCTATTTAACGAAGTTCCCGAGGAACGGTTCGAGGCGTTCCTTTCCGTGCCGCTTCTTAGCCGCGGGCAGCTTGTCGGCGTCATCAACCTGCAAAATCGCGCCCGGTACCGCTACAGCGAGCGCGAAATCAGGGTGCTCTCGACGATCGGTTTTCTCACCGGAGCGGAGATTGAGATGGCGCGGCTGGAAAGTGAAAACTCCAAGCTTTCCAGGAAGCTCGAGAGCCGCAAAATCGTGGAGCGCGCCAAGGGAGTCATGCAGCGCGAGTTGCGGATCAGCGAGGAGGAAGCCTACCTCACGCTGCAACGCGAAAGCCGCAAGCGTGGCAAGTCCATGAAGGAAATTGCCGAGGCCATCCTACTGAATGAGGAGATCAAGTCCAACAAAGTAAAGCCCGGCACCTCGTAGGCTGGTATTGTCGCCCAGGCTGCGGACCGCGCTCTTAGAAGTTGGGAATCCAGATCGCCGCAGTCATCACCGACATCCACATCAACAGCTCGAATCCTCCGAAGGCCTTGGCGATGGCGGGCGTCTCTTCCGTCTGACCCCACTCGCGCGTCTTCCACTGCACAAAGATGTGCGTCAGCAGCGCCACCGGAAGCAGCATGTAGATTTTCACCTGGAATGCCGGGTTAACGACGTATCCACCAGCGCCGATGCAGAAGAGGGTGAAGCCTCCGGTGACCGCGATGAGCAGTCCCACCCAGTTCCACACAAAGATAGTGTCCAGCAGCTTCTTGGGCGTCAGCAGGTCTTTGCCGAAGCCCAGGAGGCGGATGTCTAGGATGATGCACGTGGATACCCAAAGAGAGAGACCGCCGAAGTGCGTCAATTGAATGAACGGATAGGCATGATCCGCGGAGCCCAGCCACAGGATCAGCGGCAGATTTTGCAGATAGTGCGCGATGCTTGCCATCATTCAGCTCGCTCCCTTTTGGACGCTGCGGCGTCGGACTCTAGATACACGCGATGAAGGCCGGCACTTCCACCGATGCCAGGATCATCCCAAACCACAAAATGATGGAGATTAGCGCGATTGCCTTGGCGCTCGACGGTATGGAGGCCATGCTGCTCCACCTGGGAACATTCCGCTGCACGATTACTCCGAAAATAATCGCCACCACGAAGACGCCGATTTTGACCCAGAAAACTCCCGCGGGAAAAAATTGCCCGGCATAGCCGGCAAACATCAGAAATCCGGAGACGGTGACAAATAACAATCCCAGCCAGGTCCAGGGGAAAAGCTGCTTGGCCAACTTGTCGAGATTTTGTCCCTTGCCGGCCAGGCCCAGAATGCGCAAATCCACGATCGTGGTGGTACCTACCACCAGGAAGTAACCCAGGAAATGAAAAAGCCACACGATGGAGATCTGTACGGCGTTGCCGGTCAATTCCACGACCCAGGGAAGGTGCTCCAGCCAGCGGGAAAATGCCATATCAGAATTGCCTCCGGCGCGATGCTATGTTGCTTCTGCGCTGCGTGCAAGCCCGCTGTGCAGCTTGATTCCTTCACGGGCGGTTGTTCAACTTGCCGTGTGATGGTACCCGAAACAGGAAAGTGGAGGCGTAAAATAGGGGTAAAAAATTCTTAACTTGGATTTAACGCAAGTGTTTGACGGCGCCAAAATCAAGTTTATAGAATAGTTATCTATTACACTATCAGTAAAGCATGCCTATAAGTGTACCAGGCCAAACTCTCGTGCCAGCGATGAAACTTTTGCGACTCAGGCAATCGTTGGCGCGTCGGCCGCCGTTTTTCGCATAGCGCAATCGTTGGCGTTGGAGTTAGTGGTACCAGGACCATTGCGTGCCGAACGCTAAACCATTTGACGAAAATTTAATGATTTCTATTGACATGCCAAAAATTCGAGCCTAACGTTGCGCCCATCTTGGGGAGTGTGTCGGGGCCATTCCTATCCATTTGGAAGTGTAGGCTCGAACCTCTCTCTCGGCCAAGTTCTGTACTGACATCGCAGTGAGGAGGAGTCACTTGATGCGTGCAACAACGGCCTCGTGTGTGAAGTGGTGTGTCACAGTGCTGGTGATGGCTTTCTTTGCCGGGTCTATAAGCTCAGCTTTTGCGCAAGAAGCGACGGGAACACTGACCGGGACCGTTACAGACCAGAAGGGTCTGGCTATGAATGGGGTCAGCGTGGTAGTACACAGCGAAGACACTGGCGCGGATTCGCAGCCGGTGATGACCAACGAATCGGGACTTTATGTGGTGCCTTTGCTGCAGCCGGGCACCTACGACGTGACCGCGAGCCAGGCGGGATTTGCGACTACGCAGCAGAAGGGCATTCCGCTGGGCGTCGCCACCACGGTGAGAATTGACGTGCAGATGCAGGTCTCTGCAACGCAGACCTTAGTAACGGTCACCACCGAAATTCCCGTGCTGGAGACCGAGAAGACCGAGCAAGCCCAGAATGTCAGCGAGAACCTGGTCAGCAATCTGCCGGTCATGTCACGGCGCTGGGAGCAGTTTGCCTTCCTTACCCCTGGTCTTACGCCCGACGGCAGCACCGGGGGCATGAGCTTCCACGGAATCAATTCCAACTACAACAACAACTCCGTGGACGGCGCCAACAACAACAGCAGCTACAACGGCGCAGCGCGCGGCGGCGCGGGGAGCGAAGGCTACACCTACAGCGGCGACTCGGTCCGCGAATTCCAGGTGGAATCAGGCGCCTTTAACGCGGAACTGGGGCAGGCGGCAGGCGGTTCGGTGAACGCGGTCACTAAGTCGGGCACCAGCGCTTACCACGGCGATCTGTTCTACAACGGACGGACCACGCCGTTTAACGCCTTTGACCCCGTCAGCAAAACGAATGCCGCAAACGTCGCGCTGACGGCGCCCAACTCCCCAGCGGCGACCCCTGGGCAGACAGTTCGACAGCAGGATCAGTATGGCGGCAGCTTGGGTGGGCCGCTCCTTAAGGACAAGCTTTTCTTTTTCGTCACGCTGGATGGCTACAACCGTGTGACGCCACTGATCACCACGACGTCTCAGAACAATCCGTCCATCAACGCCCTGACCTGCCCCACGTCGACGTTTCTGAGTCCCACGGCGTCGGCGACCCTGGCGACGGAATGCGCGGCGGCCAAGAACTTCGCGCTGACCAACATTGTGGGTACCTTTCCACGCGTATTGAATCAGAGCATCGGACTGCTCAAGCTGGACTACCAGTTGAACTCCTCCAATCACTTGAGCGCCGTGACAAACCTCCGCGATTGGAAAGAGCCGACCTCCACCACAAGCGTAAACGGCACCACCTCTTACCTGCAGGATCGCTTCGTTATCGTCACGGCCAACACCGTGATCGGTAACGACAAGGTGAACGAGCTGCGCTACCAGTATGGCGTGGACAACAGCTTTTCAACGTTGAACCTGCTGTACGGAACGCCCCAGGTTGCGCTCACCAGCTTGTTCACCTACGGCCAGAGCAATGGCACGTCGTTCACCGATGAGTTCCGTAACCAGGTTTCCGACAATTTCTCCTGGACCCGCGGCACGCACGCGATCAAGTTTGGTATTGACATCAACATCGTCGAGGACAATGCCCGAAGCGCCACCAATTCGGGCGGTTTGTACACCTACGGCACAACGCTGCCGAGCGGCGTCGGTTTCAGTTGCGCCGCTCCCACCAGCGGATCGCAGTCTGCAAATAGCGAGTTCTGCGACTGGTTGATTGATGCCACGGGGACCAACGTGGGAGATGGAAAGACCGGGCAGCACTGGGCCAGCTATGCCCAGGTAGTGGACAACGTTTTCCCGGCCGCTCCGGAAACATTCCACTATGACTTCTTCACCACGAACTACGCCGGCTATATCCAGGACACCTGGAAGGCCCGTCCGAACCTGACGGTGAATTATGGATTGCGCTACGACTTCCAACAACTGCCGAACTTGCCGTATTCGGCCGGTAACATTTTTGGCCCCAATCCGGCCTCGGGCATTCTCGACTATTACACCGACAGCGTCACGCAGCAGTACAATGCCATCCAGCCGCGCGTCGGCGCCGCCTGGAACTTCCGCAAGAACACTGTGATACGGATCGGAGGCGGAACCTTCTACGGCAACACCGTAGGAAGCGCCATCAAGACGATCGTTTCCGGCGTAGGTGAGTCCAACCTCAACTGTTCCACCCCCGTAGCCACTACCGGGAATTGCGTGGACCCCACCACTTCTGGCGGCGCCGGAGCTTTTCCGGCCCTACAATTCCCCAACGTGCTGTTCCAACAGCAGGATGTTGGACAGACCAAGGCTAACGTGCTGTTCCCAGGCTCAATCACTGCCGCGACGCCCGTGTATGGCACAAACGTCACGCCGCTCGAGGTGACCGGGTTTGTCACACCCAACTCCAAGACCGGAATCCGCGCTTTGGATCCTGGCGCGCATCGCCCGCATGTGTATGAATTACAAGCGGGCATCGAACAGCAGTTGCCGGGAAGCTTCAACGTGTCGCTCAACTATGTGTTCACCCGCGGCGTTGCTCTTCCCTCGCAGGAAGATGCCAACATTGGGAGCAACTTTGACCCGAACATCTGTTCAAATCCCGCTCCCACAACCCCGGGCGGGGCGCCGCAACAATGCGGCGAGTTCATTAACAGGACCTATACCTACCCCGCGACCCTGGGTTTGCCGGCGAGCGCAGTCAGCGTGCCGTTCTTCTTCCAACGCGTCAACCCAAACACCGGTCCGATCATCGCGCAGTTCAGTGACGTCGAATCCACGTACAACGGCTTGGTCCTCACCGTCCGCAGGCCCGCAACGCACGGCTTCGAAATCCTGGCCAACTACACCTATAGCAAGGCTTTTGACGATGGGCAGGCCGGAACGGGTATCAATGCCGAGAACTTCCTGAGCACCGACGGCGTGGTCAGCCCTTTCAACCGCAACTTTGAGTACGGCCCCTCGTCAACCGACGTGCGCAACCGCTTCACCGCCAGCCTGGTCTATTCGCCGCCCTTCACGAAGAACATCAGCAACCTGGTGGAGCGCAAGTTCCTTGACGGATGGCAGATTTCCACCACCATTCTGGCCAGCAACGGCACCCACTACAGCCCGCAGATTTCCACCAGCAACCCGCAGACGGATCTGGTCACCGGTTATGCGCCCGGGGCCACCGCGAGTGAGTCAGTACCCCTGCTGGGTGTCGATGGAGGCATGTCCGGAGCCGATATCCAGACCACCTCACAGAACTTCGGGGGGAAGGCCGCCAACTTTGGCCGGAACTCCCTGGTGCTGCCGAATCTCTACAACGTTGACCTGCGCGTGACCAAGGAGACCACGTTCAAGGAGCGCTACAGCATTGAGTTCCGTGCTGAGGCCTTCAACTTGTTCAACAGCACCCTGGTGCAAGCGGTTAACGCCACCGCTTACTCGCTTGGCGGTTCCGGCACCGCGACGGGCACTA
>Ga0206824_10365_pt1 | contig 10698 bp, 8 predicted proteins | sample Alteio_BWOrgCont_82_FD_152874 | JGI IMG/M metagenome (GOLD analysis project Ga0206824, IMG submission 152874) | Enriched cells from forest soil in Barre Woods Harvard Forest LTER site, Petersham, Massachusetts, United States -... | ecosystem: Environmental > Terrestrial > Soil > Temperate forest >...
GTCGTTTTCGGTGAGTTGGTGTCGTCTCGTCGTTTTCGCTTTGTTCGCGCGCGATCGCATCGAGGGCGGTTGGGAAGTGCTCGCACCAGAGCAGGTCTGTCACGCAATAGCGGGCGGTGAATGCTTTCGGGTTTGTCGGATGTTTGTGTTCCCGCATGCGGCGTTCGAGGTCATTCGTCATCCCGGTGTAGAGCGTCGAACGGTTCATGTTGCTTGCGATGTAGACCCAAAAATCCTCGCGCATCGGACGGAAGTTAGAGGTTTGCCTCCATTGCGCCGTAGGCGTCTCGCAAAGCCTCGGCTTTCGCTTCGCTCAGAATGACGGTTTGTTTTTAAGGCTCCGCACCGCCTTGCTTGCTTCCGCGTCGCCTATTTTTTCGACCACCGCCAAGTCTCATCGAAGAAACCTGCCTCGGCGACTTTTCCAGGCCACATTTCGTCCGGGGGCGTGTTGAGGTCGATGAGCGCCCAGTCGGGCAGCTTGGGGGTTTGCAGGGAGTTCGACGTGCGCGCACCCATCCGGAAGGTGAAGCCGCTGTTTACCACGATATACCGCGTTGGGTTGGCGGGATTTGGATAGATGAAAATCGGCGCGTGATCGGCGGCGGCGGCGCTTGCGGCGCCCATCGTCAGCTTGTCCTTGGTCCATTGCACCGGAAGCTTGGGGAGAAGTTGCGCGAGGACCTTGTTGCTGCCGGGATCGCCCCAGAGCACGAGGTTGGCATTCCGCATGTCCGCTTCCGTGATCGCGGTGTCGTCCTTCACCCGCGCGTCGCCACGGAACACGCGGCGCCATCCGGCGATGGCTAGGTCGAGTTCGTTCTGCGCCCAAGCGCCGACCTTTTCGTTGAGGGCTTTGCCCGTCGGGCGCACAAATATGAATGAGTCCATGAACGCGTCGTCGATGGGGCCTTGCAGGCCGTGCACTTTTCGAGGCGTTCCTCCACTTCCAAACTGGACGCCCATAGACACAGCGGTCTTGCCGTAGTTGGTTTCGGCCACCTTCGAAGCCTCCGCCCACTTTCCGTTCGCCTTCTGAAAGCTTGCTTTCCAGCCCTCGGCGATGGCCGGACCGGTGAGTTCCTGTTCATCCACGATCACCCGCGGTGGATGCGTCTTGTCGAGCGGCACGGGTCCGGGCGGGAATGCGAGGGTGAAAGTGGCGACGTTCTTGGTCTTCACACGGATCGTGCCTTCGTCGACCAGCGTCGCGTCGATCTCTGCTTTTTCCCAGTGCCGATCGAGGGCGTCGACAGTGACCCATTTGCATTGATTGTAGCGTGTGGTGAACGTCTGGAAGCGGATGTGCGGGGACAAGGGGTCGCGGCCTTTGGCCACGTAAGCGTCGATGCGCTTGGAAAGTTCCTTCTTCGTTTCCGGCTCGTATTTGTGGCCGACGCCCGGACCGATGAGCCATTCCAGCTTGAGGCCCTCGGCAGTGATCGCCTCGTTCATGAGCTTGCCCGATTGCATCTGCGGATCGAGTTCGCCGCTGTAGGCGATGAACGGCAGGTCGCCGTAATTCGCCGCGATGACGTTGCAGTCGTACAGGTTGTAGAGCTTGCGCTCCCACGGGGGAGGCGGTGTTTTACCGGGATCGTCCACTTTGGCGTAGACTTCGGTTTCGGCAAAACCCGCGCCCGACGAGCTGACGGCCCACAGGCCCGGGTGATGCGCCGCCATGTGCCAGCCCGTGGCGCCCCCCATCGAGAACCCCATTTCCACGATGCGATTGGGGTCGATGGCGTAGCGCCGCTGCACATCAGCCATGGCTTCGAAGCAATCGATCTCCCCGGCAAATTTGCTCGCGTTGCAATAGCGTCCGTAGAGATGCAATTCGAAGGCGTTTGGCGTGGAGAAATCGTGTTTTCCTTTCAACCGGCCGGCGATGAAATTGACTTCGCTGAGCGTGTCGCCCCGGCCGTGGAACCAGAGGTAAAGCGGACGCGGCGTCGTATCGCCGGGCTTCCAGTCATCGGGCACGATGAGTCCGTACGGCTGCGAAGAACCATCGATGCGCGAGGCGTAGCCGAGCACGAGCGGGCCGGTCGCCGAGGTCCAGGAGTGTTTGCCCTCGGTCAGTTCCTTGGCCCGGTCGAGGCCGAGCTTGAGCTGCGCTTTGGCGGCGGCGATTTCCGGCGTCTTGAAGAATTCGTTGTATTGCAGCGCGTAGCGCGCGGCTTTGTGGAAGACCTCGACGTCGGGTACCAGAGCGTCGTGCCGGGGGTCGATGCCGTCGACGGGGCCGCGAGTGATCGGCTGAGAGCGCAATGCTTCGATCTGCTGGCCGAGTGTCTCGAGGCCCTCCTTTAGTTCCGCGGCATCGCTCGCCGGAACCTCGATGCCGGGTGGAGGGGCTTGCTTCGAGGTGGGTGTGGCCTGCGCCATGAGCAGTGTCGGAGCGAAGAGAAATGGGAGGAATGCAGAGCGAACGTTCATGGGGTGGGAGCTGTCGCGGCGGTCTCTGACCGTCGCAATCATTTTGGAAAATCAGCGACCGTCAGAGACTGCCGCTACAGGGGATGGCGCGCTCGCGCTCACTTTGCCGGCGCTTTCCACTGTTCGTCGAAGAATCCGGCGGCTTTCACTTCACCGGGCCATTTGGCGTCGGGCGGGGTGTTCAAGTCGATGATCGCCCAGTCGGGCAACTTCGGAGTTTGGTCGGCGTTGTTGAGCAGCGCTTGTTCGCGGAAAGTCACGCCGCTGTTGAGGACGACGTATTTTTCGGGGTTGAGCGGATTCGGAAAGATCATCACCGGCGCGGTGCGTGCGGCATCATAGTTGTGGCCGCCGAAGGCCAGCTTCTCCTGCGACCATTGGAGCGGCAGCTTCGCGATGATTTGCGCGAGCACCTTGTTGCTCGAAGGATCGCCCCAGAGGATGAGGTTGGAGTTTTGAATATCCTCCGCCGTGATGGCGCTGTCATCTTTCACCGGTGCGTCGCCACGGTAGGTTTTGCGCCAGAAGTCGATGGCGTGTTCGAGTTCATCGTGGGCCCAGTTGCCGACTTTCTCGTTCAGCGGCTTGCCCGTCGGACGCACATAAACGAACGAGGACATGAAGGCGTGATCGATCGGTCCGCAAATCTCGGGGTTTTTGCCGGACTTCGCCGGGCCGCTCACCCATAGCCCGTTCACTTTGTGGAAGGAAAGCGTCTTGGTCTTACCGGTAAAATCCTCCCTTGGTGCCGCCTGCATTTGGCCGTCGATCGTGTCGAGGTTCATGGAGGGAATCGTGAAGGCGGAGACGTTTTTCGTTTTCACGTGCATCCTAAAGGCATCGACATCGAGGTCCGCGCGTTCCCATTCCTTCTCCATTCCGTCGATGGTCACAGGTCCCATCGTCGAGTAGACGAGTGTATAAGTCGTAAAGTGGATCTTCTTCGGCACGGCTTCATGCTTCGCCACCGCCGCATCCACGAGCGACTCCACTTCCGGCTTCGCCTCGGGTTTGATCTTATGGGGCACATCCGGCCCGATCACGTGGTAAAGCACCAGATCCGGCGACGTGCCCGTCACTCGTGCCTCGGCCGCCTTGGGCGAACCGTCTCCGGGAGCGACTTTGCCCAGCTCGCCCATCGGAGGATTTGCGACACCGGCTTCCTCCCGGGCGGAGCGGATCATGAGATCGGCCGCCTCCTTCTGGCCATCCTTCTCCCCGGAATACGCCACGGTGATCGTATCGGCCAGGTTTGAAACATAGTCCTTGGAATCGTACCACTTCCAGAGCGTCTGCTCCCATGCAGGCGGCATCGGCCTGTCGGGCGTGAGACCGAGCTTCATGAATTCTTTCGTGTCGCCAAAACCCGCTCCAGGATTCACCGCCGCCCACAGGCCGGCGAAATGCGTGGCAAATTGCCAGCAGGCCCCACCGCCCATCGAAAATCCGCGCACGACGAGTTTGTTCGAGTCGATGTTGTAATGCGTCTTCGCATTCTCCAGCGCCTCAAAAAGATCCGTTTCGCCGGCGAACTTATTCGCGCAGCAATAGCGCCCGTAGAGATGGAGCACGAGCGTACCCTCGGGAGTGTATTCGCCCTTATTCGTGAGTCGCTGATTGATGAAATCGAGTTCGCTGAGCGTTTCGCCGCGCCCGTGACACCAGAAGTCCAGACGCCGCGGGGTCTTTTCATCGGGCTTCCAATCTTCCGGAATGACCATGCCGTAGGGTTGCACAGAGCCATCGATTTTGGAGATGTAGCCGCGTGGCACGAGGCCCGTGGCGCTGACCCATCCCGGTTTGCCCGCCTTTAGTTCGCTCAGGCGCTGGTTGCCGAGTTCGAGCAGAGTCTTCGCGGTCGCGATTTGCTTTGAATTGAAAAACTCGTTGTAGCGCAGCGCCCAATCCACGGCCTTGTGGAAAATCATCACGTCGGGCAATAGTGCGTGTAATTCCGGCTTCGATTGCAAATTGTGCCGCAGCACCGTGAGGTCCTTCCCGAGCGCCATGACGCCGGCTTCCAACTCCGCGCGGTCCCCGTCGGGAATCTTCACTCCGGGCGGCGGGATTTGTTTGATCGGCGCCGGTGTGCTTGACGGATTCTGGGCCAGGACGTGGCTGGCCAAAAGCGCCGTCGCGAGAATGAAATGAACAGGCCGGAGAGTGGGCAAGGTGGGGGTCATGGGAGCAGTGAGTTGTATCAGTCCCCAACCACCGGGCACGCTTTTTCCTTAGCCGGGCTCAAACGGCGATTTGGAACCACGAAATAGGCGAAACAGACGAAAGAACTTGGGGCAAGTCGAGAGCCATCCGTTGCATTCCTGCGTTTCGGCGTATAGCGTCGCGCATCCATGTCCTGCAGTAAAATCGACCCCGCGCTTCATCAGGCGAAAAAGCCTGATTGGATCAAGGTGCGGTTGCCTACCAATCCGGTTTTCTTTTCCACCAAAGCGCTGATCTCCGATCTGCGGCTGCACACGGTGTGTGAGGAGGCGCAGTGCCCGAATCGCTGGGAATGCTGGAGTGCGGGGACGGCCACTTTCATGATCGCGGGCGAACGCTGCACGCGAGCTTGCGGATTTTGTGCGGTGACGACGGCCAAGCCGTTTGCTCTCGAAATCGATGAACCCGAGCGCGTCGCCCAAGCGGTGATGCGCATGAAACTCAAACACGTGGTCGTGACGGCCGTGGCGCGCGACGACTTGCAGGATGGAGGCGCCCGGCATTTTGCGCGGACGATCGAAGCGATCCGCGCGGCGCAACCGGCGATTGCGATCGAAGTGCTGACGCCGGATTTCCATGCCAAAGAGGAATGCCTGCGGGTGGTGGCGGAGGCGAAGCCGCACATTTTCAATCACAACGTCGAGACGGTGGAACGGCTGACGCCGCTGGTGCGTTCCCGAGCGAAGTATCGTCTTTCGCTCGAAGTGCTGCGGCGCATGAAAGAGATCGCGCCCGGGATCGTCACCAAGAGCGGGATCATGCTGGGGCTCGGCGAAACGGAACCGGAGATTTTCCAGACGATGGACGACCTCCGCGAGGCGGGCGTGCAGGTGTTGACCATGGGCCAGTATTTGCGGCCCACGCCGCAGCATCTGCCGGTGGTGGAATACGTGCACCCGGACACGTTCAAACTCTACCGTGAGATTGCGGAGAAGAAGGGCTTCGAGCATGTGGCCTCGGGTCCGCTGGTGCGCAGCTCGTATCACGCTGCGGATTTCAATCCACTGGGCCGGTAATTTCGGGCTTTCCCGCAGCCGCACCCGCGCCTAGTTTCGCGCCTTCCGTGATCGATCGCACCAACGTTGCTGCTCTAATTCCCTGTTATTTTGAAGCGAAACGCATTCGCGAAGTAGCGGCGCGTGTGAAGGAGCAACTCGACCGTGTGCTGGTGGTCGACGACGGCTCGACGGATGAAACGGAAAGCGAAGCTCGTTCCGCGGGAGTGGAGGTGATGCGGCATACGGTGAACCAGGGCAAGGGCGCGGCGATCAAGACCGGCTTGCGAAACCTGGCCGAGCGCCCGGGCGTCGATTACGTGCTGATTCTCGATGGCGATGGGCAGCACGCGCCGGAGGAGATCCCGCGTTTCCTCGCAGCGGCGAATGAGGCGGGAGCGCCGATGCTCGTCGGCAATCGGATGAGCGATACGCGGAAGATGCCGTTCGTGCGCAAAATGACGAACCGGCTCATGTCCTCCCAGATCAGCAAGGTGTGTGGGCAGTCGGTGCCGGATACGCAATGCGGTTTCCGCATGATCCACCGTGAATTGCTGCCGGCGATGGTCGCAATTGAGACGACGAAATTCGATTACGAAACCGAACAACTCGTGGTGGCTTCACGTCGCGGATGCCGGATCGACGCCGTGCCGATCAGCACGATCTACGGCGACGAAAAGAGCAAGATCCACCCGGTGCGCGACACCATTCGCTTCATCGAAATGATGAATCGCTTCAAGCGCGAAGCGCGGAAATAAAAACTCGGCCACGCGCCTGCCCTTGGTTGCATGAAAACCCTGTTCGTATCCCATTTTCGCGAGGCATTTTCGGCGAGCGCGCCGTTAGGGCGAATCGTCCCGGAGTGGTTCGACGCTGAGTTGCATTCCGCATGAGTGGCGACTCGGCAACGCCCGGACCTGTGGGTCCCGGGCCGCGAGAGACCTTCGAAAACCCAGCAATGCGGGTTTGCTGGTGGTTCTTGATGGCCGGATTCACCTCACTCGGATTATGGTGCTGGAGCCAGTACGCAACCTCGGTTTACCCGCACTTTGGCGCACCGGATGCGGGATTGGATAGCCTCGCGTGGTCGCACCTCGGACTCGACCATGGCGCGGCGGTGTTGCGCCGGGAAATCGCTCTCACCCCGCCCGATGCCGCGCTCCTGGTCGTCGGACCGGGCGAAGATTGGACGCTGACGGAGGTGTATTACCTCATCAGTTATCTCGCGTGGCCGCGGCCGGTTTGGTGCGTGGGCAGTACGCTGCCGGGCCGACACGCGCGGTTTGAGAATCCACCGCCACCCGGTCTCAAGGCCTCGGAACTCTTTTTCTACAAGATCAGTCCACCGCCCGGTGTCGGCGCCCGCTCGATTGGCGATCACCTCGCCGTGCTGCGCTCGCCGCCATGAGTTTGCTGCTGCGCGGGCTCTTTGCGGAACTGTGTGTCGTTCTTGCCGGTTTTGGGGTGGCCCTATCGCTGCAATCAATTTCCCGCCGGCCAGTCCAGCGCATCGAGCTTGCCGGCCTCAGCCTTCTTTTGGGCCAGGCTGTAATTTCGCTCGTCTTGTTTGCCGCCGGTGGCGTGTGGTCCGACACCATGTTGATCGGGGCGGTTGCCCTCTTCAGTGGGGTCCTCGGTGCGCTGGGGTTTGTCCTCTGCCGTCGCCTCGTCTTCGCGCATGGCCGGGACGGCTGGTTCTGGCTCCTTCTCGTCGCACTGCTTGCGGCCATCGGCTGGCAGACCGGGATTCGGTCGCTGAGCGCGGATGGACTTTTCAACTTCGAAATCCGCGCGCAATTGGCGGCGCTGAATGGCGGCCATATTCCCACCTCGTTTTTTTCCGATCCGTCGCGGGTCTGGGCACATCCTCGCTATCCGCTGTTCTTGCCGTTGAACCAAACCTGGCTCTATCTTTGCCTCGGCACGCCGCACCAGGGACTGGGCCAGTTGCTCGCGGTTCATCTTGCCGCGAGCGCGTTCTGCCTGCTTTACGCGGGCGTCGGGCGCCTCACTTCCGAATCCTGGCGGGGCATCCTGGCCGTAGTTCTGCTCAGTCTGCTTCCGGCCGCCATGCTCGTACCGGGCGGCGCCACGAGCCTGTGGGCCGATTTTCCGCTCGCGGTGTTTTTTCTCGGGGCGGTCATTTATCTCGTCGAGTTCGCGCGCTTCGGACGTTCGCTCCCGCAGTTCGCCGTTTTCCTCGCTCTCTTACCGTGGGTGAAACGGGAAGGCATTGTGCTTGCGGCGGTGCTGGTCGTCGCGCTCGGCTGGATCACGGTGCGACGTCGAAGCATCCACTTGCTCCCACCGGCCTTGCTGCCGCTCGTGACACTCGCTGGCGGCTGGGCAATTTTTCTCCATGCGGTTCAGGCCAGCGCGGACCGCGACTTCCTGCCCGTTTCCATGGAAACCGCCGCGCAGCACGCCGAGCGGTTGCCGCTGATTCTTATCGCGCTGGGGCGCGAATTGGTCGCGGTCCAGCGCTGGAATCTACTCTGGCCGCTGACCGCACTGGCGGCTATTCGCGTCTGGCGGGACAACGCGCTGGCTTGCTGGCGTATTCTCCCACCCGTGATCGTTGCCCTGTGCGCGCTTTACAGCGCCATCTACCTTTTCAGCGCATGGCCTTCACTGGCGCTTCACCTCGTCACGTCGCTCCCGCGCCTCCTCCTGCCTGTGGCCATGCCCGCGCTTTTGCTCGTCGCCGCAGCGGCTCCGTTACGGAAGCGCCCTGTTCCGACGCAGGGCGCTGCTTCAATGGCGCCCTGAAAATCAGGATTACTTTGATCCTCTTAGAGGGTGGGCACCGTGGATTGGCGCGGAAATAAGACGTCGTCTGTTTTCTTCGCTCGGCCTCTTAATAGAGCGCGTTTCGAAACGCGTCGATCAAGGCGTGCACGATCGCCGGTGCCAGTAAGTTTCCACCCCGCCTCCAGGAATAACTGAGAGGGATTCCGATCACGGCGTGCGTGATGGGAAACGCGATCAATCCCACACCGATCATTTGGGCTGGTACGATCGGCAAATGCCACCAGCCCCACATTGCTGAGAGCAGCAGCGCCGAGAGCCACGGGCGCGCGTCCTGCGAATGATGGACGTGCGCATCGAGCACCCCACGGAAGGCTACTTCTTCCATGACGAAACAGACTGGCAGGAGCACCAAAAATTGGCCCAGACCGAAGAGCATTCGCTTCTGCGTGAGGGCGACCGGATGATGCTGGGCCATTGTGGCCAGGAGCATCCATCCGCAACCGAGCACGCCCGCCGTGGCCAGGCAGATCGCGAGCGAGCGGACGGACGCCATCGTGAACCGCCGCGCCGCGAACGCTACGCCCACCGCGCCAAACAAGCCGGCCACGAAGTAAAGTCGGACGGGCCAACTGCCGCCCTTCCACTCGCGAGTCAACTCCCAGATGGGCACGGCCAGAAATACGAGAGCCAGCAACACACCCGGCAGGTCGAGGCGGAACCGCGTCGAGCCGCGCACCCAGCAACTGCTCAGCGGTTGCCGGCGAACGCACACTTGGAAAACCAAACAAAGTGGAATGCCGAGAAGGAGGTAGCCATACGGATCGAGATGCAGCAACCAGCCCATCGCCATCCACGCGCTGATGAAAAGGATCGCCTGGAGAAATCGGCCCGCTTGCGTCATGAGGCCGGGATCGGAGGGACCTGCATCCGATAAGCCTTCACCCGTTCGGTCGTGAATGGATTCACCGGAAGATCCTCCAATTTTGCGGCGAGAGCGTTCAGCTTCGGGCGGCAAATCGCCTGTTCTTCAGGGGATAGCACCGGATAAGTGTCCCAAAGCAGGCAGAAGGTGTGCAGATAACCGAAGATGGCGCCCGCCGCCGCGCCCTGCGCTTCGAGCATCTCGGCGTCCTGGATGAGCAACTCCGCCAGCAGCAGAGAACGATAATATCGGTTCGCGCCGGACTGGCTCAAGAGTTCCGCCAAAGCCTCCGGCGAAAGCTGCTTCACCGCATCCAGGGTCAATCCGATTGTTTGCTGGCAGTTGGTTTCGATTTCCTGCCGGGCTTCGTCGATCTGCCCGGCACGGCGCCTGGTGATGATCGCGGCGATAATCATCGCGATCTGTCGCGTCAGCCGCATGATGTAATCTTCCGCCATGGCGCTTGAACTTAGGGTCCGACTTTCTTCGCCGCGAGTTCAAACGCATCCTGGTCACGACAAGTTTACCGCGCCCGCAACTCGTCATTGGCAGCGTCTTCGCGCCGTTATCTGCCGTGCGCCGGCAGGCCGTCCTTTGACCGCCGCCGGTTCCGGCGCAGGCCCAGAATTGTTCCCACAGCGCCGACGAGCAACCCAAGCGAACCCGGCTCAGGCACGACTTCCAAGGTCACGGCCGAATCTCCGCCCGAAACGCCGTTGTAGTTCAGTTCAAAGGTATTCGCGCCGAGGGTCAACGTGCCGTCGTTCGGAATCACAGCGTTGTTATAAGTAAAGAGTCCCCCATTCCACATGCCGCTATACTCTACGAAGGCAAATGTAGTTCCAGGAGCCAGGGAAACGTTGCTCCCCAAATCGGTAATCGAAAGAACCACCGAGTTATTCGAATCGAGTGAGAAGTTGCCCGCTGCATTCACCAAGTCCGTCGTCTTCGCCGTGGTATTCAATTCCAAGGCGAAGGTACCGGTACCGGTAAGGCTCAGCGCTCCAGTGGCGAGCGTGCCGATTCCATTGCCAGGGGCAATAGTGCCACCCGAATTCACAGTCACGGCACCCGTCGTGCCGGCGCCCTGCAAGATCCCCCCATTGACGAGAGTGCTGCCGATAATTGAGCCATTTACCACGAGCGCGCCGGCGTTCACAGTCGTCGTCCCCGTGTAAGTGTTTGCCCCGAAAAGGATGAGAGTCCCGGAGCCAGTCTTGACCAGGGAACCACCCACACCACCCGACTGGCCGCCATCGGTAATCGCGCCGGAAACCGTGGTGCCGAAGTTGTTTCCACCGACGACCAGTTTATTTGCCCCGAGGTGATAGGTGCCGCTGCCCGCAATTGAACCGATGTTCATACTGC
>Ga0206824_10366_pt1 | contig 10672 bp, 10 predicted proteins | sample Alteio_BWOrgCont_82_FD_152874 | JGI IMG/M metagenome (GOLD analysis project Ga0206824, IMG submission 152874) | Enriched cells from forest soil in Barre Woods Harvard Forest LTER site, Petersham, Massachusetts, United States -... | ecosystem: Environmental > Terrestrial > Soil > Temperate forest >...
CATGTTCAAGGATTTTCCAAAGGCCGGAAAGTAAATTACAAAATACAGTCACGCCAAAATTAAAGTCGTTCTACATAAAACCGAAGGGCCTGTCCAACCATCAGGCCCTTCATAATTTGCATTTGATGAGGGGAACACTGTGGAATCAGCAGAGATTGCAATTCGTCAGGCTGAGTTGGTGCTCAAACTCTACGAGCTCAGGCGGGAACCAGTGATGCGGCAAGCGCGGAGCTACATCGGAGGCGCATTCCTGCCCGCATCGGCAGACGAGATGGTATCGCTGATAGCTTCGGGCAAGCAGGAGGGAGCTTAATCCTGCAGGTCTACGGCTACTGGGACATGGTTTCCGCGTTCGCGCTCCATGGCGCGCTCAATCCCGCTCTGCTCTACGATGTCTGCCAGGAAATGTACTTTCAGTATGCAAAGATTCAGCCATACCTTTCCAGCTTTCGCGAAAAGATGAACCTGCCCGAATGGATGCAGAACATCGAGCGCGTAGTCGAAGCAACACCCGAAGGCCGCACCCGGCTTGCCATCATGCGCAAGAATGTCGAAGAGATCGCCAGGCTCCGCACATCGCCCGAGTGAGGCATAACGCAGGTTTGCGGTACATTGGTGAAGACCTGGCGAGGAGACGACAAAAGAATGAGCAGGTTCAGTCGCATCGGACAACTTTGGCACACCGCATTAGCAAGCATGATTGCACTCGCCGTCATCGCGCAGCTCATGCTGCTTGTCACCGGCGGCGCCGACGCAAATTCAGGCGTATTAGAACCCGCCCTTGGCCTCGGGGCCAAACTCGTCCGCTTCTTCAGCTACTTCACCATTCAAAGCAATCTGCTCGTCATGGTCGATTCATTTCTGCTGGCAATCAACCCGAGCTTAGACAGCAACTGGCGGCGAATACTCCGTCTCGCTGCACTGATGGGCATCGTAGTCACAGGCCTCGTCTTCTCCTTGGTGCTCGCAAAAATCGTACATCTCACAGGCCTAGCATACGTGCTCACGGTCTGCTTCCATTACATCGCACCATGCGTGGCGCTGCTCGGCTGGCTGCTCTTCGGCCCACGCCCACGCATCACATGGTTCACACTCACATGGGCATTTCTTTGGCCTGTTCTATGGATCCTCTTCACCTTCACGCACGGCGCAATAACCGGTTGGTATCCCTACCCATTCCTCAATGCAGACAAGCTCGGCCATACAGCCGCCTTGAGAAACACAGTCTTCGTGCTGGTAGTCGCAGCTATCCTGGGCCTCATCTTCAAGGCGCTTGATCGCTGGCTACCCGCAGAGTTGTCTATCCATAAACAGGTCCGCAAAATTCCGCGATAAGTCACAGCCAGTTGCGCAGTCGTCAGCCTGGCGCGCGGTTGCTTTTGTTGTTGCTTTTCTGTCCGCATCAGCACCACCAAGGGTGCCCCATCCATTTCACAGCCGTATCGTGAAATGGGTGGGACAGCAACCAGCCATCCGTAAGCTTTGTAATAGGGCACAACTTCGCCGTACCGAACCAAGCATAAAAGTGTCCGGAGCTTTAGTCCCGAATTCAAAGGTTCGCTCCTCCACAAATGCTTGTCATCCTGAGCGCAGTTTCGCGCTCAGCGCGAAATGAAGTCGAATCCGGGGTTCTCGGCGACAGGTCTTCGTCGATGGGATGGGAAGGACCCGCGGTCGCTTGTGTTGTTGCTTTTCTGCCCGCATCCGCACCACCAAGGGTGCCCCATCCATTTCACAGCCGTATCGTGAAATGGGTGGGGACAGCAAGCAGCCATCCATAAGCTTTGTAACAGGGCACGCCTTTAGCCGTACCGAATTCCAATCCGGTGTTTCCCCGAACACTGGATTTGCGCCAAACCAAGGAGATCTACATGACGGTACAGAAACAAATCAAGGAGTACATTGCTACACAACCGGAACCAAAACGCAGCGAAATGCAAGAGCTACATGACATCCTGCTGGCATTGATGCCAACAGGTAAGTTGTGGTTCTTGGATGGAAAAGACGAGAAAGGAAAAATCGTTTCCAACCCAAACATTGGATATGGCTTCCAAACCATTCCGTATGCCAATGGAAAAACCAGGGAGTTCTATCAAATAGGTTTAAGCGCCAATACAACGGGCATTTCTGTCTACATTATGGGGATAGAGGACAAGAAGTACCTGGCGCGGACATTTGGGCGAGATCTCGGCAAAGCAACCGTGACAGGGTATTGCATCAAATTCAAAACATTAGCCGATATAAAAATCGATGTTCTCAAAGCTGCAATACAGTATGGGATTGGGCAGACAAGCATTCCACACTAATTCAACTTGAGTAAACAAACTGCCATTCCTGGCAATGGATGTACATCTGCCGTTCTCAGTCCGGCCTCGCCATTGCAGACTCGTAAGCATCAAGGTTCGGATGAGTACCGAGATGTCCGCTTCTGGTAGTTAAGATCACTTCCGCCATGCGCGTTTATCAGGACTAATGATCCAAACAGCACAAGCCACGTCAATGAGTGACTCGGCCTGTTGTCGTCAGCATAGGACTCCTTGCTCTGAGCAGCCCTGCTTAGCGTACATTTTTTAATGAGCTTCTCAACTCCTGTTGACATCCGACCCAAGAAAATGCCAAGCTTAGGTCGAATGCCTTCCCAAGACAATCCCGCCGACCGCATCGCCCTCTTGCAGGGCACGCTCGACTTGCTCATTCTCAAAACCCTCAGGTTCGGCTCGTGTCACGGGCAAGGCATAGCGCGCTCCATACAACGTCAGTCAGAAGAAGTCTTTTTCGTTGATCATGGCTCGCTCTATCTTGCTCTCCAGCGCCTTGAAGACAGGAAGTGGATCAGCGCCAAGTGGGGCGTTAGCGAGAATAACCGCAAAGCCCGCTTCTATTCGCTGACTGGTAAAGGCCGCCAGCAGCTTGTAGAAAAGACCAGCGAATGGCAGCGGCTGACGAGAGCGATGGGATTGATTCTGGACGGTCGACCGAGCAGCGAGGAGGTCTAGTCATGTTCAAACGCAGAAGAAGCGCAGACGATTTTGCCGAGGAGATCAAATCGCATTTCGAACTCGAAGCCGATGAGTTACAGAGCGAAGGCTTGAGCGAAGAAGAGGCGCGTCACAGGACAAGAGTCGAGTTCGGCAACGCGCAGACAGCACAGGAACGCTTCTATCTCAGAAGCCGTATCGTATGGTTTGACAATCTGCTCCACGATCTTAAATTCGCGATTCGTCAGCTGATAAGAAATCCGGGCTTTGCCTCCGTCGCAATAGTTACCCTTGCGCTGGGCATCGCCGCCAACAGCACGGTCTTCAGTTGGATCAACTCGACTCTGCTCGACCCCATTCCCGGAATCGCGCACACCAGCGACATGATCACGATCATGCGGGGCGAAAGAAGCGAGCATCCAACACCTCCATTTTCGTACCTGGACTTCGCAGACCTTCGCGATCGCACGCAGACCCTCAGCGGATTGCTCGCGTATCACGACGACTACATGGCGATCACCGGATCGGGCAAGCCAGAGCACGTTTATGGAGCACTAACATCGTCGAATTACTTTGAGGTACTCGGCGTGCGCCCGATCTTGGGCCGATCGCTTCAATCGACCGCGCCGAATGAGCGGCTGGGTACAGCGGAAGCGGTGCTCGGTTACGGCTTATGGCAGAAGCATTTTGGCGCGGATCCTTCGATCATTGGAAAGACCGTTGAGATCAATCTGCATTCGTACACAATTGTTGGTGTCGCCCCCAAGGGTTTCCAGGGCTGCAAGAGCGGGTTGCGGTCCGACCTATGGATACCGCTTGGCATGGATTCGCAAGTTTGGGGCTCCGATCGAATCAAGTATCGCGACACCCTCTGGCTCAACGTGCTTGGCAAGCTCAAGCCGGGAGTCGATCCTCACCAGGCTGAGAAAGAGCTCAATATCCTGATGCAGCACATCGCGGAGCAGTTTCCGGAATCGCACCAGGGACCGAACATGATCTCCTCCGATCCCTTGTGGCGGTCGTCCTTTGGAGTGAACGTCTATCTTTCAGGAACCCTGCCCATTCTTTTGGCGCTGGCTTTGGTGCTCTTGCTGCTGGCCTGCGCGAACGTGGCGAATCTTCTGCTGGTGCGCTCGGTGGCGCGCCGGCGCGAATTTGCCGTCCGCCTGTCGATGGGGGCAAGCCGCCGCAGGCTGGTGCTTCAGCTGATGGTGGAGAATATGATGATTGCTCTGACAGGAGGCGGGCTCGCGCTTTTGTTAACTACGTGGACCGCACACGGATTGTCTGCGTTTCTGCCGGCCACGACGCTTCCTCTCAGCCTGAATGGAAGCGTTGACAGAACGGTGCTCGTGGCGACCATTATGATTTCGCTTCTGACGGCCGTGGTGTCCGGCGTAGTGCCTGCGCTTCGCGCTTCCAGCCTCTCTCCGGTGTCTGCGCTCAAAGACGAAGCACTCAATAGCTCCGCAGGGATCCACAAGTCGTGCCTGGCAGGAGCACTGGTCGTTGGACAGATTGCGCTGTCGCTGCTGCTGCTGGTCTGTGCCGGATTGTTCGTCCGCAGCCTGCAGAGCGAACAGAGTTCCGATCCGGGGTTCGATCCCAACCACGTGTTTTTGGCCTACTTTGATCTGAGGCCCGTTGGCTATTCCAGAGCGCAAGGCATTCAGTTTGATAGACAAATGCTTGTGCGCCTGAAATCGCTGCCGGGCGTACAGTCTGTCACTGTGGGGGATTTCGCGCCTCTGAGTTTTAGCATCCGTACGGACTTTATCCAGCCTGAAGGCTATTTACCGCGGAAGAACGAGTCCATGGAGGTCGACAGGGGTGTGGCGGGACCGGAGTACCTGCGAACGGTGCGTACAGCGTTGCTGGCGGGACGGGAGTTTACCGACAGAGACGATGCCGGCGCGCAACCGGTCTCGATTGTCAACAAGGCCTTGGCCGACCGCTATTGGCCGGGACAGGACGCGCTCGGCAAGCGGCTGCAGGTTGCCGGACACTGGACGATGGTGGTTGGTGTGGCCGCCAACGCGAAGTACCGGCGCCTGGTTTACGATGCTGCGCCACTGGTGCTGATTCCGATTTTGCAGAGCTACCGAACCGACCAGGTTCTATATGTGCGTGTAGCCGGCAATCCTCTGTCCTATGCTTCTTCTGTGGAACGAATAGTCCACGGACTCAATTCTGATTTGCCGCTCTTCAACGAGACCACGCTCGCCGCGAACATGCAGTTGGGGAATGCCTTCGAGCGCATCGAAGCAGCCTTCGCAGGCTCATTCGGGCTGTTGGCTCTTATCCTCGCTGCCATCGGAGTGTATGGCGTGGTTGCCTATGCCACGAAGCAGCGCACTCATGAAATCGGCATTCGTATGGCACTTGGTGCAGGCAAGCAGGACATTTTTCGCCAGGTCCTGGGACGAGGCTTGCGCCTTGCGGGTTTTGGACTGGTACTCGGGCTGATGCTCTCACTTGCCCTCACCCGCTATCTGCAAGGAATGCTCTATGGAGTGGGGACTGCGGATTGGCTGACATTCGTTATAGTTGCCATTCTGCTCTGCGTCATGACACTGATTGCCTGTTTTGTTCCTGCCCGCCGCGCAGCATCTGTAGATCCCATGCAGGCCTTACGGACAGAATGACCAGGGTAAACCGGCATGGGACTTACGGCATGACACCGGAATGGCGCATCATCGCCAATGCACTCAAGCACTGATAAGTAACGATATTTCGGCTTATCGTCAGTGACGCTCTGGACTATCGGGCAGTGTCGGACCCCGTTTCGTAACAGCCTCGTTCAATGTCCCATTTCCATGGCAGTCGCGAGCATCTGGAAATCTTGTCAAGCCCCTTTCTGAAAAGTATTTTGTAACCCGCTCATTCTAAAAGGCAAAAACCTTCGCGCGCTTTGCACATTATTTCTTTGAATCTGCCATACTTGATTCAGCTAGAAAAAATCCAAGGCCCGAATCCAGACGGATTCGGGCCTTTTGCTTTTCTGATCTCTGACCCCTGACATCTGATCTCTGCTTCAAAGGAGCTTTCCATGCGCAAGTTGACCGTCAAAATCTCGGACGAGGTATATCAGGCAGCTCGCCTCTACTCTGCAAGAAACAAAACCTCCATCGCCAACGTTTTCGCGGAATTCCTCGGCATTCTGCACAACGCCCACAGGATCGCTCCCATCTTCCTCCGAGAGGAATCCCCGGAGTTCTATCGCGAGATGCTGAAGGACTACCCCTCCTACCTAGACCGCCTCCCATACGTAATGTGGCAGTCGATCCTGGCCGTCCGCGAATTTATCCGCGCCACCCAATCATCATCGGAAACCGAAAGGACAGAAGCATGACCACCCGGGAGCAGAATAAAGGACGCAAAATTGCACAGTTCCGAAATGAAGATCGCATAAAGATTTTCCTAGAAACTGTGCAATCTTCCGCAACCAGCACAAAATACATCACTTCAAAAACTGTGCTGCACAGGATAAGTCGAGAAAATTCCTACCGCTCGCCCCAGCTCAACTTGTTCCGCAGCGCCTCAAAGAACCCGCCTTCGGTGAGCCGCACAAGGTTCACCGTATACGCTGACTTCCTGCAACGCACCTCGTCGCCCCGCTCCAGCTCCACTGCCGTCTGCCCATCTACAGTCAACAGCGTCCGCGTCGGAACTCCCTCAATCCGTACCAACAGCTCCGCATCCCCGCGCACCACAATAGGCCGCAGCGTCAGCAGATGCGGACAGATCGGCGTCACCACCATCGCATCCACATCCGGGGTCAGAATAGGACCATTCGCAGCCAGCGTATACGCCGTCGATCCCGTCGGCGTCGAAACAATCACGCCGTCCGCCCGAAACCGCGCCACAAAGCGCCCATCGAGCTCCACTGCAAAATCACCCATGCGGGCAATCTCGCCTTTGGTAACCACAATGTCATTCAGCGCCTCAAAGCTTTTACGCGATTCGCCATTGCGCACCAGCTCCGCATGGAGCATCGCCCGCGCCTCGACACTATGGCAGTTGGCGCACCAGCCCTCGAGTGTCGCGTATAGCTCGCCAAGTCTCACCTCCGTGAGAAAACCAAGATGTCCAAGATTCACACTGAGAATCGGAGTGCCGGAGGCTGCAAATATGCGCGCAACAGAGAGCAGCGTCCCATCGCCTCCCAGCACAATCACCAGTTGCGGCTCATACCGCGGAAGCTCGGAACGGTCCACCACCGGAGCAGCGTCCGTATAGCGGCCCGCTTCATGGTCCAGAAGCGGCTCAAACCCATGCTCCCGCAGCCAGACAATCAAGTCTGGCAGCAGACGGCCGAGCTCTTCCTTCTGCGGCTTGCAAACAATAGCAATGCACTTCATGCGGTATCAGTTTAATCGACTAGAACGAAATTTCTTCTAGCGATTCACAACCGCTGCGCCAGAGTCGAGCTTACTTTTGAAAAAGTCCAGAGACTTCTCCAGCCCTTCTTTAAGTTGGATCTTCGGCTCCCAGCCCAGAATCTCCTTCGCTTTGGTGATGTCCGGCTTACGGCGCGTTGGATCATCGGTAGGCAACGGTTCGAAACGTAGCTCACTCTTCGATCCCGTAACCTCAAGAACCGTTTGCGCGCATTCCAGGATGGTGAACTCGTTGGGATTACCGATGTTTACCGGCAGCGCTTCATTGGAACGCGACAAACGCACAATGCCATCGATCAGATCGGACACATAGCAAAAGCTGCGCGTCTGGCTACCGTCTCCATATACCGTGAGCGGTTCACCACGAAGCGCCTGCATCACAAAATTCGAGATCACTCGCCCATCATCCGGGTGCAGCCGCGGTCCGTAGGTGTTGAATATCCGCACCATATGCGTATTCACGCCGCGGTAGCGATGGTATGCCATCACCAGGGCCTCGGCATAACGCTTGGATTCGTCATATACAGAACGCGGACCTACAGGATTTACATTGCCCCAATAACTCTCTGACTGCGGATGTTGGAGTGGGTCGCCATAGCACTCCGAGGTGGAAGCATGAAGATATCCAACGTTATAGCGCGATGCAATTTCTAATGTATTCTCTACACCAATCGAACCAACCCGCAGCGTTTCAATCCCAAGCTTGAGGTATCCCGGAGGGCTGGCCGGAGAAGCCAGATTGAAAACATAGTCAACAGGGCCCGGATCAAATGCCTTGCAGATATCCAACTCTTCAAACCGAAGGCGAGGCTCATTGGAAAGATGTGCCAGGTTGCCAGGATTACCGGTAGAGAAATTATCGACACCGATAATTTTGTGACCTTCGCTCAGCAGGCGGTCAATAAGATGGGAAGCAAGAAATCCTGCGGCTCCTGTAACAAGTATGTTCATGCTCAAGCGATCATCCTCCAGTGTTTCTAAAAAATGTAAACATGCCACTTAAAGACAGCGCTAAGATAACAGCGAAGCAGTCCCGGCTTTCTTAACCTACAGCTCCATATATTGTGGTTAGTGAGCAGAGGCCTTTCGTTTCTCAAATATCTTTGCATCCACCAGGAACCGAAACCAGAAGGTTTGCAAGGTCCAGAAAATTAAACCCTCTTTACCGTCTAAAAACCCTAATCGAAAAAAGTATCGATAAAAAAATAAAGCAAACGGACGGATAAACAATGGAAGTTGATTATATCGCTTTCTCCAATATCTCTTTCGCTGCGCAGGATTACCCTGCTTATCAGCCTCAACCCTGTTTCCTTCTTCGGCCGCATACATCTCTGCCACTTCGCCGTCCGCCCAACGGTTGTGACGCGCCGTCCACTCCGTAAGTGGCATGCGAATGTCATCAATCATTGAACCAGACAACTGTGCGGTTTGCCCACTCTTCAAAAGGAAATGCTGATCATATCTACGCTCTTCACAGCGTCCCACGCCGGTACGAAATAAACGCAAGTGCCAGGTCGGGCTCATAGCACCATGCCGCATAACACGGCCTAAGAAGCACACGTAGCGTGCAAGAAAGTAGCCTGAGATCGCAGTATCGTCCGGCAACTTTCGAATCATATTAATCAATCTGTCATCCATTACCTCGTCGGCATCCAGATGTAACTGCCACGAAGATGTAATAGGGAGGTTATCGATGGCCCAATTCCGCTGTGCGCCGTAATGTTCAAATGAATGCTGAACTACTTTTGCGCCGAATGACTCAGCTAAGGCAATGGTGCCATCCTTGGAAAACGAGTCTACCACGAAAATCATATCTGATATTTCCCGAGCCTTGCTTAAGGTAGCACCGAGCGTATCCTCTGAATTAAAGGAAAGCACAATGATTGCGGGCTGCATGAATGATCCGATCTCGTAGAATTATGCTTCATCGTCGCGGCTGGATGCGATAGGGCCTGCGGTTGAGACAACAAGGTGTGAGTTTTATGTAACCAGAGGCTGAAAACTATGTGTCTAGCAGTCAGCGTATCACACTCGAAATGCGCACTCAACCCGCCTCGTCCATGATTGATCTGCCATCTCTAACTATGCTAACCTTCAGCCAGTATTTTTATTTGATAATGCACTTTTGATTGGATTGATCTGGGTGGATTTGATTTTATTTTGATCTTATTTTTGATCGGAACTGTATTTGGATTTTGGTTTTGATCTTTCTAATTCCATACGTCTGGCTAGCTCCAGCCGTAGAGCTCAGAACTCGTAGCGCAAGAGAACCCTAAGGAACAAGGAGCAGCAACCGATGCAGATACGCGGGGCACACGTGTTGGTATGCGGGGCGGGCGGATTTATAGGTGGTCATCTGGTGAACAAGCTGTTTGCCGAAGGAGCGGCAAGTGTGCGCGCGGTGGACGTCAAGCCGCTGGATGAGTGGTATCAGCAGAACGCCGGTGCGGATAACCGGGTGCTCGATCTGCAGCGCATCGAGTCCTGCCAGCAAGCCTCCGAAGGCATCGACAGCATCTTTCAGCTGGCCGCCGACATGGGCGGCATGGGCTTCATCGAGAACAACAAAGCGCTATGCATGTTGAGCGTGCTGACCAACACGCACATGCTGCAGGCCGCGCGCGAAGCGGGCGTGAAGCGCTTCTTCTACTCTTCCTCAGCCTGCGTCTACAACGGCGACAAGCAGAAGGACGCCAACATCGTCCCGCTCAAGGAAGAAGATGCGTATCCGGCGCTGCCCGAAGACGGCTACGGCTGGGAGAAGCTCTTCAGCGAGCGCATGTGCCGCCACTTCCGCGAGGACTTCGGTCTCGAAACACGTGTAGCGCTCTTCCACAACGTCTACGGTCCGCAAGGCACCTGGACCGGCGGCCGCGAGAAGGCTCCGGCAGCAGTAAGCCGCAAGGTGCTTGAAGCCAAGCACTCCGGCAAGCATGAGATCGAGATCTGGGGGGACGGGCATCAGACGCGCAGCTTCATGTACATCGATGACTGCACACACGGCGTGCTGGCCATCTACGAGAGCGACATCCTGGAGCCGATCAACCTGGGCTCCAGCGAAGTGGTCACCATCAACCAGCTGGTCGATGTAGCCGAAGAGATCGCCGGCGTAAAGCTGAAGCGCAACTACAAGCTCGACGCGCCCAAGGGCGTCAACGGCCGCAACAGCGACAACACGCTGATCCAGAAGTATCTCGGCTGGGAGCCTTCCATCCGTCTGCGCGACGGCATGGAAAAGACCATGTCGTGGATCGAAGAGCAGATGCTGGCCGGCGTCGTCGTCAAGTAAGCGAG
>Ga0206824_10367_pt1 | contig 10668 bp, 5 predicted proteins | sample Alteio_BWOrgCont_82_FD_152874 | JGI IMG/M metagenome (GOLD analysis project Ga0206824, IMG submission 152874) | Enriched cells from forest soil in Barre Woods Harvard Forest LTER site, Petersham, Massachusetts, United States -... | ecosystem: Environmental > Terrestrial > Soil > Temperate forest >...
TCCACACTCATCTCCCGCCACAACGGGCGGCACGCTTAACGAAGAGGTTTCAGGCTGGAATAACGTCAAAGGCAACTCGGAAAGGCGGGAAGGGGGAAAAAAGAACCGGTGGGGGCTTGAAAGCCCCCACCGGTGTTGATTGCCCGGCTCAGGATAAATCCTGGGCTCGGATGGAGTTCAGATCAGGGCGTGTAGAGCAGGGTGTACGAACCACCATCGGCGGTGCGCTTGACCACAAACGGCCCAGTCGGATTGCCGGAACTGAAGACATCCAGCAGGGAAATACCCGCCTTGCTCAGGTTCGCGGTCGAGGTCCCGGTCAGAGTGGTGATGACGTTCGTCTCGGTCTGCAGTACGGTGCCGCTCAGGGAACCCGCATCGTAAATGTGCTCGACACCCCAGAAGGTATACGCGCCATTGTAGATGTTGGTGTTGCCGTTGGCATCGCAGAAGTAGGTGCCTTTGTAGGGCAGTTCCACCGCGTTTGCCGCAACGGAATTCGCATCGGACGTGCCCAGGTAGGTGAGAAGATACGCCGCCGTAACGGTCGTCGCCTGGTTGGTCACGCGATTGTTGGCAGGGTTGACGAGGTGCAACCCATTGCCCGAGGCGAGGGTGTCGTTCAAGTAGCCACGGAGCGTGGCACCGGTGGCTTCACCGCTGTTTCCGACGTTGACCGTCGACAGACCGGCAACGGTTTCCACCGGATATTGCTGCATGGTGGAAACTGCGCCCGCAGCATTGAAGCCGGTCGGCTGGAACTGATTGAGGTTCGTGAAGTTACCGATGCCGCTGTCCGTCAAGGCCACACCGCGGGTGCCCGAGTCGGGGTTACGGCCCGTCGCGTAGACCAGGATGTGCTGATCGACCGAGCGACCCGACAGGAGCGCCAACGGGATGGTGCCGCTAGTAAAGAGCTTCTTCAAATTCTCCGGCTCAACACTGATCGAAGATTGATTGAAGCTGGAACCCCAGATGCCCTCATTCACGGCGCTGGCGCCATTGACCTGCGGGAAGTTTTTGCTGGCCATCCACTTGAAGGTGACGAAGGCAACTGGGTGGTCGGCGGCGGCCGAGTAGGTCGCGGTTTCGTTGAACGGCGTGCCGAGGTTGACGCTGCCATTGAAGGCGGTCGTCGCCTGAAACACATCCGAGAAACAGAAGCTCGGCGTATTCTCGACGCTCGGGCTGTAGAGGCCGCTGTGTGTCAGGCCGTCCGTCCCAGTATAGCTTTGGGTAGTGAGGTTGGGAAGCGCAGCCTGCACGTCGATGTAGGCGCTCGGATTGCTCACGCCGGTCGAACCATCCGGAAGGAACGGGATCGTGATCGCCGGACTGGCCAACGTCGTGGCGATACCCGTCTGCGAACCGGTAAAGGTCGCGCAGACCGTGACGGGGGTCGTACTGCTGTCCGTGTTGGTGATCCAGCCACCCTCCCAGATGAACGTCGTATTGTCCGTGCTCGTGGCCGTCTGCCCCTTCAACGGATTGGCAGCATTGTAGGCGGTGTCGTTGCCGGTGCCGCCACCGGCAGCTTGGACGATGCCATTCTGGCCGGGACCAGTGCCGGAGTGGGTGACCGTGGCGATCGCGGCGATCGCGGCCGTACGGAAGGCGCTCGAACCGGTGATGTAAATGTGCGTGGTTTGCGCCGAGGCTTGCTGGATAAGAGCACCCGCGACCGCCAATGCGGCGGCGAGGAATTTAAGGGATTTCATTGTCGTTTAATTACTATGTTTCGTATGGGTTTTGATTGGGAGATGGTGAACTGAGCGGGATCAAGCCATCACCGAGCGGCGGCGGCGGATAAAGCAGAGCAGACCGAGGCCACCGGCAAGGGCGGTGAGAACCGAGGGTTCCGGTACCGGCGTGGTGCTGAAGTTAATCGTGCCGTCGCTCGTGATGCTGAAGGTGCCTTCGTACATATTCGGCGTCGGGCCACCCGCATCGTCGGTCGGGTTGATTTGGAAGAAATCCAGATGCGAACCGAACGGGTCGTTGACCGTGCCTTCGAAGCCGACGAACTGCGAGAACGCCTGGCCGGGGGTTTGGAGCAACTGGCCGAAGTAGCTCGGGTTGGTGCCGCTGGCCGAGCCGGCGACTTGCAACTGCACTTGAGTGGGCAACACATAGGTGCTACCGGTGCTACCCACAGTGGGCGTGCTGCTCTTCACAGTGTTATTTTCGGCGTTGCCGCCGACGGTGAAAAAGAGGCTTTCCGTGCCCGTCTGGTCTGAGCTGCCGCGGGAGGCGTAGCTCGACGGCAGCGTTCCCACTGTGTAGGGGCTGTGAGCGGCGGTATCGGCAATTCCGGCATAGAGAGTGCCGCCATCCGCATCGGCATCCTGAGCGCCACCGAAGACACCCCACTTCGTGGAGCCGTCCGTAAACCAGTTGGGGTCCATTTTCGCCAGGTCGGTGCCGAAAGTCCCGATGTTTACCGAGCCAGTAGCGGCCGCATCGGCGAAAAGTGTATGGCCGATATCGATGACGTAATCGGTGGTAACGGAGCTGCTCGTAGAGCGGAAGCCGATGAGAATATCACCGTCAGCGCTGTCATAGGTGAACTGCGCGTGCGCAGTTTGGGTATAGAGGCCAGTTCCGGCGAGCGCCAGGAACACAGCAAGTTGGATTTTTTTCATTTGTGGTGTTGTTTTCGTTCTGAAGAAGCGACCGGCATGACAAAGGGGGGTGTGCCGGATAATGCCGGACGCCTCTTCAATCGGACGCTCACAGGTGATCAAATCCACCGGGGCGGGGGCAATGTTTATAGTGTAACTTTCAGGTTTCGAAAACGTGACAGAATTGCGACGGGCGCGCAGTTTCACGGCGCCGGCCGCCTGGAGCTAAATGCGCGAAAACCCTGATAAATACATGGTTTCGAGTCCAATCTCGAAAAATCAATTTTAATCGTGTTACATTGATGTGACATATTTTCGCCAGCCGAGGCTCGGGATTTCACAACAAATGTCACATCCGCCATGGCGGCGATAATCCCCATCGTAACCCCCTCGGGCAGAAATGGAAACCCGATAGATCGTGTTTCTCGGGCTCGTCGTCAGTCGTCCCGGCTGTCGGCGATCAACGTGCATCAATTCGGCGTTTCTCCTCCATGAGCGTCGCCTTTTTGTCCGCGGGAGCGGAATCAATGGCCTTTTCGATTCGCTTTTTGGCCGACACCGGATCGTGGGATTGCCGGTCGATCTCGGCCAGAATGGCGTCGACCTGCCAGACCTCACCGGCTGGCAACGCGGATCTTATTTCCAAACACTCCTGCTGCGCTTCCTGGATATGGCCGAGGTGAAGATTCAAGGCCGCACGTCCCACGCGGAAGATCGCGATTTCCTCAGAGGCGTGGGCTCGTTGAATCGCGGTATCAAAAAGGCGGAACACGATCGTCGCATAGGCCTGTCGCAATTCGGGCGCGCTGCACCCGATGCTCAGCGCCCGGTAGGCGTCCGCCCAAAAACCGACTCGCCAATCCATCAGTCCGATGGCGACCCGCAATTTGCGTTCAGCCTCCTCCGGTCGATGAAGAAATTCATCCAGCACGGCGCTATCCAGCCACGACACGGGGTGGCCCGGCGCAAAACGCTGCTGGCGATCGAAGTAGATCGCCGCTTGCTGCGCCAGCCAATCCCGGCGCGCGGGGTCGGTCGTGAAAGCGGCCCACGGCAGGTAGAGCCGGGCCAGGTCGGCGCCGGAAGTGCTCATCCCGTGGATCTCCTCGGTGGCAGGAATAAATGCGGCCTCGGCCTGGCGGGAAAGCCAATCGAACGACTCGAAATCGTGCGCCGCCCGGGCGCGACGGATCAACGCCGCGCCCAATTCCCGGCGATAGAAAATCGAGTAGGGCATCTCGCGGACGGCCTGCTGGAGGACTTCGGTACCGGCCTCCAAGCGGCCCAGGGAGACTAGGGCTCGTCCCCAGCCACCGGTGATGTCGGCGCGCACTTCATGGAAGGCGCCAATCCATGTCACGGCAAATCCCAAGGCAATCGCCAGCCCATTCTCCCCCAATGGCCGCCATGCCGACTCCGATGTTTTCGCCGGACAACGGAGCATCCACGCCGCACCAAATAAAATACCGAGGACGAGGATGACGTAGTCGAAATAAGAGGTTTGATAGCCGCGGATCTGGGAAAAGGCCATCGTCGGTGGATCGCTCGGTTGCGGCAAGGGGCCAATCGCGGCAATCTGGGCAGCCTGCGCGATGGCGAACACTCCTGCGATTCCGGCGGAAATCGTCAGCGGTATCCACCACCGGCCCCGTCGATCACCCGTTGCCTTGCCGGCACAGGCGAAAACGGTGGCCAGCCAGGTTGGGGCGAAAAGCAGCCAACCGAGATGACTCGGGCCTTGGTCGCCTTTGAGCTGCGTGAGGGTGCGTCCAAGCACCGTCGTCCAATCGATGAAATCCACCGTATATAACTGCGTGAAATTGTAAACCAGCGTGGCCAGGACGAGAGTGGGTGCATAAGCTGCGAGGCAGATCTCGATCCACTCGGTTCGGGATCGAATCCCGCCAGTCGTCGAGCGATTTTTCCCGCCGCTTTTGACCGGACCGGCGCCACGCAAGCCGGCTGGCTCAGACAGGGATTCGTCGACCCGGCTAAGCGCGAGCAACATCCCGGCGTAGAGCCAGAACAGAAGTGAAGTGGCGGGAACGACAAACGCAAATCCGGTCTCAACGAGATGGCCGACCAGGGCGGCCAGCAAAGCGATGGGCAAGAGCCGGCGCACCGTAATCGACTCGGCAACTTCCGGCTGGGCCATCCGATGGCGGGCCGTCATCAGGAGACTTACGAAGCACCCGGCGCCGATACCAATGACGATTCCCAGCCCGAGAAATCCCTTCCCGGCAAGGGCGCAAAATAAACCACCCACACCAATGGCCAGGCCCGGGACGAATACGAAAAGAACCCTTCTCGAGCCGAGCCCGGCGTCCGCCATGCCGTGCCGAACTAAGAGAACAAAGAACCCGAGAAATGCCAGGGTGCCGATCGCGCCAATGGCAAACCAGTCGTCCAGCACGCAGTTGTGAAAGCGGTTCTCCGGTTTGAGGTCGGTTCCCGGCCAGAGGTAACGCTGTGGCAGGACGTTGGCCAGCGTTTCGGGTCCATAGCCGATCCAAGGTCGCAAAGCATGCCAGCGATCACCGCCGCCTTCCGGAAATAGAATTGGTTTGGTGGAACTCATCAGTTCGACACCGGCATTCCAATGGGCCTTGCGATACGGGTCAGCCCCCGTTTTCAAACCCAAAGCGGTCGCAAAGCGTTCCAATCCCAAGGTTTGGGCGACAAAGGAGGAGGAGGCCAGTGGAAGATTCAGAAAAACCAAAAATCCCACGCCGGCACAGATCACTGCGGCAACTTGCCATAGCCGCCGCCATCCCTGAGCCAACACCGCCCAGCCCAATCCAAAAAAAGCGGCCGTTGCGACCAAACCGATCAGCGGACCACGACTCTGTGCACAAAAAAAGCCGGCCACTTGCACCACGGCCACGCCGACGTGAAACAGTAGGCGCCAAATCCGGCCCGGATCTGCCACCTCAGCCCGACACAGGAGCCCTTCTTGCGCGATCTTCCACCAAGTCAACGGCATGGCCATCGCCAGATAGGCGGCAAGATAAATGGGATGACCCAAAGTGGAAAAGACCCGCGCTTCAGACCCGTCAAAAGCAATAGGATCGAATCCGGCGCGTTGGACGAGGGCATAAATCGCCGCGGGGATACTGGCCGCCGTGATCGCCGAGATCAGCCGATTCACCTGCACCGCCCGGCGCAAAAAGACGGCGACTCCCATGCACAAAACCGCGTCGGCAAGCGCAGTGACCAACCCCTGTGAGTTCTCCTCGACCGAAAAGCTCGCGCGCGGATTGATCGAGAAAATCGTCGCCATCAATTGCGCACCCAAGATGGCCAGTAGAGTGATCGGCACCGAACGCGGCAGCGGCCGATCGGTGCCCGCGACGCGACGGTTCAAACAAGTCTGGATCGCCCAAGCGGCCGCGATGATGGCGGCCAGCAAATGCAAGGTCGCCGTTTTATAGGGCTGAAAGCCGTCGACGGCATGCTGGTGGAAAATCAGCGGGACAATGACGGCGGCAGCCAGCCATGCAGCTTCGATCAATCCTTCGCAAGCCCCGCTCGTCGAACCGCCACTGGAGATGCGAGCGGCCGGTGAGGATTCTGGCTTATCTTTCTCCCCGAGGTTTTTGACGGCTGGCCGGGAACGTGTCGCCAAGCGATCGAGAAGTTTATTTACTGATGGCCTCTTCGACGGAGCTTTTGCTCGTCTGAGCCCCTTTCAAGTCTGCGCGAATTTCTTTGCAGAGCTGTTGGGCCCGGACGGCCATTCGTGTTGCGGGGCCGAGCCGCTTCATCAAACCATCCTGCGCCCGGATGGCGTAGGTGAGAGCCTCCTCGTAACGACCATACCCGCCAAGAACGCGACCAATCTCGTAGCAAGTCAGCAAAACACTCAAATCATCCGGACCAAGGAGGCGTTCGCGGACGGCGAGAATCTCCTTCAACTCGCGTTGCGAGGCTTCGAATTGATGATGCTCGCCTTTGCTCAGCGCGAGATTGGAGCGATTGAGCAGCGTCTCCGCATTTTCCACACCCAAATTCTTTTCGAACACCACTTCGGCTTTCTCGTACTGCTCGATCGCGGAGGCGTATTCAGCACTCGCGCTATAAGCGTCGCCCAGCAGATGTCGAAGGCGGGCGACCTTGAGGTCGTCGGTTCCAAGGGTGCGTTCGCGGCGTTCCAGGATTTCGCGATATTCGTCGACGGCCTCGTGCGAGCGGCCGACATCGCAAAGCAAACTAGCCAGTGCCGTCCGGCAATTCAACGTTTCATCCTGGTCCGGCCCGCGCCGCCGTTCAAAAATGTCCACGAGATCGCGCATTTCGTTCTCCGCCTTGATGGAGTCCCCTGATTTGCCCCGAGTGATCGCCAATTCGAGCCGGTCGGAAAGCGTCTTTGCATCCTGTTCGCCACGCACTTTGAGGTCCTCGTTGACGAGAGCTTGAAATTCCGCGCGTGCTTCCGCGTACTGGGCTTGAGTCATCAATTTGTGCGCGTGCTCCCTTCGCGCGTCGCCTGTGTCGGGCGCGGGCGCTGCCGGTTGCTCTTCGGCTGCGCTCGCCACACTGACTATCGCCAATCCGAAAACAAAACCCAGGAAACGAGGAACTCGTGTAGAACGCATAACGGGACGCGTTGCCTAGCTCGAAACCTGGAGCGACGCAAGCGACGTTTCTGTGACCGACGCGCTCAACCGAGCGCGCTTGCCCCGCAACCTGTACGCAACGTAGAAGTCCTCCGCCGTGGCGCGCGTCGTGCCACCATCCACCATGACTTCCAACGTCCGAAGCCGATCCACCGCGACGCCCGCGAACTCCTGGCTGGCACGATTCTGCGCAGGATTGATCGAAGCGGTTTGGCTTGGGGCCGCCGCCGTTATCCCGATCCTCTTCAATCCCGAGGCGCTCGGTGGATTCGAACCCTCCAAGGCAGGCTTCTTACGAATCGCCGCCGTGGTCACAATCGCCGCTTGGTTCGTCCGGTCGGTGATCGGCCGGTCGGCCGGAACAAAGTCCATCTCGAAGGCGCTGGCGTTGGCGCTTGCGCTCCTGGCCGGGGCCTATTTGCTATCTACAGCCTTCTCCGTTTGCCCCGCCGAGAGCCTGTGGGGCACGCGCGATTATCTCCAGGGAACGGCCACCGCGCTGTCCGGAATGGTTCTCTGCGTGGCCATCGGTGTTCATCTCCGCACGAGGGACCAAGCCCAGCGTTTGATCTCCACAATCATTCTCGCCAGCGTACCCGTGGCGCTCTACGCGCTGGTCCAGGCCGCCGGTCGGGATCCTATTAATTTCGGCCTCGTCGAACGGACCTCTTCGTTCGCGGGTCACCCCGTTTATCTTGGCAACTACCTCGGAATGGTCGTGCCTCTCACGCTTTGGCAGAGCGCGCAATTCCTCCGGTCGGCGAATCGACCGGCTCGAATGGCCGGCAGGTCCGTTTATTTTGCCGTCGCCGTTCTTCAGTTCGCCGCGTTTGCCTCCAGTCGCAGTCGCGGGCCGCTCTTCGGCCTCACCGCAGCGCTCGCCATCCTCGCAATCGGGGCAGCAGCTTCCACTCGCCTCTGGCGATGGTTGGCCGCGGGCGTCGCCGTCACTCTCCTCCCACTCGGTTTCTTCGTCGCCCTCAATCTCCACAACGGAGCCGCGATGCGCGCTGCCTCCGGGTTCGGCATTGCGCGCTATGCCGATACCCTGAATCTCCGGGGAACGGATCGTTTCCGCACCGAACATTGGCACCAGGCATCGCGATTCCTCATCGATCCCGTCCCGCTCGCTTATCCCGCCGGAGACGCCGATTCCTGGCACCTCGCGAGGCGAGTGATTGGCTACGGCCCGGAGACGCTGCAGCACGTCCTTCCGCAACGGCTGACCACGACCAGCCAGGTAATCAATATTGAAGATCACTTCCACAATCATCTCTGGGATCTTTGGTATTCGCTTGGCTGTTTCGGTGTCGCGGCGTTTCTCGCGTTGATCGTGGTCATCATCTACCACGCCTTTTCCGCGGCCGGGTTGCTCGAACCGGCGCAAGTACGCACCTGGACTTTCGTCTTGATGATCGGCGCGGTCATCGGCACCGGCGCCGCTCTCGCCATCGGCGCCGCCTTCCTTCCACTGGGTTTGATCGGCGGACTGACCATCGCCACAGCGGCATGGCCGCTTCTCGCGCGGTTGCGACGACGAGCGCCTCCGGAAGTTGAGGCTGCTCCCAAAAATACCCTAACTCTGGCTTTAGTGGCTGGCCTCATTGGGGGGGGCGTGAGCGACAGCTTCTCCTTCCCGATCGGTTCGACGCTCGCGCTTTTCTGGCTGTACACCGGTTTGATCGCGGCCGCACAGTGCGGTCTCGATGTGACCGCCACGACCGATTCACAGGTATCGCGAACTGGCTCACGAGAATCAGGTCCGCGTCAGTCCCCGGCCGCAAGCGCAGATCACAACGCTGTCATCTACGTCGGGAGTTTGATGCTTCTCACGGTAATTTTTGCCTTCATTCACCAATATTCCGCCGACGTCCAAACGATCAGCAGCGTTCTCCACGCGACGCTCCTAAAAGGCAGCGGTCTCGTGGTTTGGGCCGTGCTGCTGCCAACGATGCTGATCACGATCGGCGTTTGGATGATCAACACGGCGGTCGACGGAGGACCGATTCGGGGCGGATTCGTGCTGCGCACGCTCGCGCTTCTCGTCGCCGTCGCCATCGTCTATTCGTGGACAAAAGCCGCACAAATCGCCCACATCGGAGCCTTTCCCGAGGCGAGCGCTTCGCCCGCTGTCGTCCTCCAACAGGCCGCCGGCTATCAGTGGCTCGTGCTCGTCTGGGTTCTGGTGGTCTCGTCGCTTGGAATTCTGTGGGCGCTTTCCATCGCCGGATTGCCGTTGCGAAAAGCCCCCTCCAGCATGCTCCGGCACATCGGCGCAGTCCTTACTATCCTGCTCCTCTCGGCAGCAGGAGCGTGGTGGGTCACGTTGCGGTTCTGGCGCACAAGTATCGACGCGAAATGGGGAACCGTGCTAGCAGACTTTCAACGTCCAGAACTGGCTTGCGCAGTTCTTCGGAAAGTCGTCGCCGAGGATCCGAGCTCGACCTACTACCGGGAAATCCTCTCCAGGACATTGATCAACATGGCCCAACGCGACCCCGCGCCGGAAGGCTTTGATCGCTTGATGGCGGATGCCGAGAACACGCTTCTGCCCGGTTGGCCGCAAGCCCATGGCCTGAACCCAATCCCTTTCTATCTCGGACGCTGCTATTTGCTATGGGCGGCGAATTCGTCCGAGGAAAAAAAGCGCTTCGCTCTCGGAAAAAAATGCGCTGCGGCATTTGATCGAGCGCTCTTCGTCGAGCCCGAGCAACCACTCACCTGGCTGGATTCGGCCCTTGCTCATTCGCTCTTGCTGGCCGCCCCCGAGGAGGCCGCCTACCGTCGCAACAAAGCGCGGCAACTCCTCAGTCGTCAGTCGCCTTCGGTATGGGCGGACTTTTACCGAAACCGTTGCCTTGAGACTCGCCCCCCGAACCTTCGCGCCGCCTATGCCGATGAAGCGCTCTACTATTTCTCGCGCGCCAGCGAATCCGCATCGGAACCGGCGGAGCGCGGGGAATCTCTCCTCGCCGAGGGTAGCTGGCGATTCTTCGTCGGCGATGTGACTGGGGCGCAACGTGCGCTCTTCGCGAGCTTGCCGCTGCGGCCAGCAACACGGGCGTGGGAAATTTATGCCGCGCTCTCAGAAATCGCGAAACAACAAGGCGACCGGCGAGGTTGTCTTGAGAATCTTGCCAAGGCCATCGAACTCGCGCCACCCGAGCGGAAGGCAACGCTGATCGGCGCGCAACGCCAATTGTTGGGACTGTGAGGTTTTTTTCCGTCGCAGCCCCGAACTCATTGAGGCCTTTCACCGGCACTAGCGCGGCGGCTGAACGACGGCCACGCGGTGAGTAGAATTCCGCGCTCCGTTGGCTCCATTCATCACGGGCGCACGCGTTCCATTGGGAACTACCGCGACGCCCGCGTTGGGCGGAGGCTTCGCGACGCCCGGACCCGCGGGCGGCGGAGCCGGAGCCGTCCGCAGT
>Ga0206824_10368_pt1 | contig 10609 bp, 10 predicted proteins | sample Alteio_BWOrgCont_82_FD_152874 | JGI IMG/M metagenome (GOLD analysis project Ga0206824, IMG submission 152874) | Enriched cells from forest soil in Barre Woods Harvard Forest LTER site, Petersham, Massachusetts, United States -... | ecosystem: Environmental > Terrestrial > Soil > Temperate forest >...
ACCAGTTGTTGTGTATTCCGTTGTACCCGCAACGTTCTGCGAAATATGGGCGAGCGGTACGGGTTCGCTCAGGTAAACGCCAAATTCCCAGACACAACCCCCTGTTTCGACCGTGACGAAGGTGGCTCCAGAGCCAGTGGCCCTTGTAGCTAAAGTGTCGACGCGAATTGCGAAAACTTGCAATTGATGACCACTCCAAGGAAAATGCTTGACTGTGAGGCACGTACCGGATTAAATACTCGCCTGTGAGGCAGCCTCGCCGTTGAGGCAGCCATTTAAGAAGGTCCGACAAATGGCCAGTTTGAGCGAACAGATTCGTGAGATTGTCAAGAAATCGACCGTTTCAAGCTACGCGATAGCGAAACAAATCGGCGTCTCAGAGACGTTACTGGGGCGTTTCCTGTCGGGCGAGCGCGGGCTCAGTTTGAGCACCTTGGACAAACTCGCGGAAATGTTCGGCATCGTTGCCGAAGTCAGGACGCAGTCGTTGCCACGTCCATCGAAGCGTGGCCGCAAAGCGAAGGAGCCGGAAATGCTTGTGATGCCAAAAACAAGAGACGCATTGAAAGATCATTGGAAGAAGATGGCGTTGGCGTGCGCGAAAGATGCTATGGAAAACAACTTTCCATCCCGCCGTGGTTTCTATGAAATCGCTGACACACCGTCGGAGTCGGGATCAGTTTTGTGCCTATACAACAACAATCCATGGCAGGACTTCGAAAATGGAACGTCGCCGCGCCGTGACAAGGAAACAGCAGAGTTTCGGAAATTCCTGAAGAGCCAACGGATAAATGAACTGGCGTACGAGACATGGCCGCCAAAAGGTCGAGAAGGTCCCGGTTACACGTATGCCATGTTGTTGGATGCGACGGAGGAGCACATCTACCCTCTGAAGCGTGAGATGGAAAGAATTCTGGCGGAGAATCGGGCAGAGCCAATACTCTCGCCGAGCCAACGATCTGCCTTTGAATGCGACACCAAGTAGATGATGGGGAACCAGTCCGGCTGCTTCGGTGGCCGGGCTTGCTCCTCAATATTAGATGAAGCAGATGGAATAACTCTGTCAATGTGCTTTCCACAAACGGTTTTAGCGGCGAATCTCAAAGTCCGTTGAAGTTGAGCCGGGAATCCGCAACTATTATTCAAGTCTGACTAACTTGTCCGGGGCGCCACCGTGACGACAAGCGACGACGAATACGAAATCAAAGGCAAGGACGCCGAAGGAACGGGTATGCCCGTGGAGGGCGGGTTCCTCGTCAAAGCTGGCTCAATGGCAAGGCGAGAGATTGTCGCGTCTGCAAGGAGCAGAATCACCGCCGTCCATCAGCGGCTGATTTCAGAGGGAGTGGTGAAGGAGAATGAAGGACAGCTCCGCTTTGAACAGGACTACTTGTTCAACTCTCCAAGTGGAGCTGCTGGGGTTGTCCTGGGCAGATCGGCCAACGGTTGGATTGAATGGAAGCGGTCGGACGGGGTTACACTCAGCCAAGCCAAGCGTGTTTCCCGTGATCAACGAACGCCGCTACTTGATGAGGATACCCATCAACAAATCCTTGCGAAGTACCAGGAACTTCTTAAAGAAGGAGCATTCGCATCAAGGCTGAGGCTCGAATCGCAATATCAGCTGTTCCGTGACCGATTTGGTCCAGCGATACTTGCAGGCGTGGACGGTGAAGCCCTTCTCACTTTGATGCATGACCATAGCAGTCATGACAGTCTCGTATACTGGCTCGAATTCAAGAATGACGAGGAGTTCGAAACGCGAGAATTCGGAAGCATTGCAGGTGGCAGTGCGCTTAAGTTTCGCATCTTTAGGCGAAAAGAAACTGGTACTTGGCAATCCGGTGGTGTAAAAGCCAACCAGCCGATGGACATTTCACTCGACCAAGCAATTGAGATCGCGCGAAGCCATCGCGATCAACTTCTCAAGGGCTGCCAATTACTGGATGAACTCTCTACAGATGCGTCAGACGAAGATTATGCACAACTTCAGGACCAAATGGACGAGTTGGCCCCAGACGTCAGTCGATTAGCGTGGGGCCACAAGTATTTCAGCCTGATGTATCCGAACAAGTTGGATGACTTCCACAGTCCAGATTGGCAGAGGTTTCATCTGCTGAAAATGATGCAACTGCCACCTGAGGGCGCTGGTAGATACATCTGTGCTGGCCGCTTCGTCGCAGCATCAAAGGAAGTCGGCATTCCATTCTTCGACTTCACTGCAACTTTGAATGCCATCCACGGAGCGCTTCATCGCTATTGGCGGATCGGGACCACGGTCGGCAATGTGAGCTACTGGCAAATGATGCAGGAGAGAAGTTGTGTTGGTGTTGGCTGGAAGAAGATAGGTGACATCTCTTGGGTCGAAGGTAACCAGGAATCCCGCAAGAAGCTGCATAAGATTCTCGAAGTCGCCTATCCCAATGAACCAGCTGCAATCGGCAGAGTTCGGTCGCAGCTTACTCAGTTCGTAGCGTACATAAGTGAAGGGGACATTGTCGTTGCTGCTGATGGAATGGCAATCCTCGGCGTTGGAAAAGTGATCGGGTCATATGAGTATCATTCCGATTTCGAGTTTCCCCACCAGCGGCGAGTCGAATGGTTACGCGATTGAGAATACCAGTGATTTGAGTTCGGGGAAGAAGTGGCTTTTGGCCGTACTGAATTCGCGTGTCGTATTCTAGTCCTGCTGCCCGATTAGTAACGCAATTCGCGGCGGGTTCATTCGCCAGCACGTTTACTGAGGCGGCGCTTCGCGCGTGCGCTGCAGATCGCCGGTGGAAGTGCTTGACCGGGCGGCTATGCAGGATGCGGCCGCCGAACGAAAAGTACCCCCGGCAGGAGTCGAACCTGCGACCTATGGTTTAGGAAATTCTGCTAACTCTTTATATGCCAATTGGTTGCAGCAATTGCCATGAAGTGCCAGCATGTGACTCCAAGACCAAGAATTACGGGCTTTTCGCAAGTTCCCGCGCGCGGGTGATCGTGCCGAATTGTGACACCATGCGACGGGTCCTGCAACAGCTAGTCAACCATTTGTTGTACTTTCCGTTGTACCCGCAACGTTCTGCGAAATATGGTCGGCGCGACCAGCCTTGGATACTCACTGAACTGAACGATTGTCCACACCGATCGCACCCAAAGACGGAATCGAATAAGTGCGATCGCGATTCTTGCGGACTTTCCGACCATCTTCAGTCGCGTACCAAACGACCTGGCCTCGAAATTGTTTGCGTTCCACGACGCGGAAGATATCGCCGCAACCCGTCATGATCGAAAACCTGCGGGAGACCTCGTTGACCATCGGATGTTCCTCCAGTAATTCGAAGTATGTTCGCTACCTCACACCGACCAGTTTAATGACTTTACGCAACTCGTGACAAATCGTCGCGACTGCACTCGACAAGTCTTCTCCAGGCTTTGAGACATATGTGATGGGTGTCACGCCCAGAAGATCTGTTGGAATTTTGATGTCGGCGTGCTGATCCTTAATGATGAACGAACGGTTACGATCAAGCCTACCCATGAAAAGGCCGAGTTCAAACACGACGTTGTCGCGGGGGGCCTCATACTTCTCGTGTCTGCTGAAAACCTTGTCATCGGGGCCGAATACGAACGCTGCGAAATCTGATGCGTCTACTTCGCCTATCAATGAGTCGATACTGACTCCGCCCGGACCAAAGACTCCAGGCGTACTCCAAGGTCGCACCTTTATTGGATCATGCTTGAGACCCAGCTGAATCTCGTGTGCCACTGCCACTCCTTCAACCGACGATCCAACGAAGAGCACGGGCACATTGTTAGGCGGGCGATGAAATTTACTTCTTTCCCTCAGTCGTTCCGCTATGACGATCGCGAGAGCCCGCCAAATTCGACTGTTGGTTTTCGAAATTTCCTGGAATTGCGGATTAGTGATGCGTAGTGCGGTAATCGCTTTTGACGCAATCACCGAAGCAGAGCGTCGAGCGGCCGGATCAATCAGCGCCATTTCTCCTACCGCTTCGCGTGCCGTGCGTACCCCAACGTGTCGACCATTCACGAGAATGCTTGCTTCACCGTCTATTAGGAAGTAGGCATCGTTGTCGGCTTCGCCTTGAGAAATGAATTGTGTACCGGTGCTGATTTCGATCAGTTCGCCAGTATCTGCGAGTGCGGCTGCCAAAGCATCGTCATTTTCAATGAGACGCTGCGATTTCAAGGCGTCGATGAGAAGAGCTCTTCCGCTTGTTCCTTCGAAGCGCGCTTTCATGGATGTCGACATTTCCTCTCCTCAATGTTCTCTTTACGGCGTCGATTCTCGTTACTTCATTTTTGCCAGATGACATTTCTTGAATTTCAACCCGCTCCCACATGGGCATGGATCATTCCTGCCGACGCCGCCCATGTCTCGGATGGCCTCTTTGACGCCCGCATCACCGTGCGAGCGGTCTTCGCCGGGCCATTCAGCAGGACGTCCACCAAGTTGGGCACGGGCAAGACGCTGCTGGTAGATTCTTTCCTTGAACAGGAATGTGTGAATAATGCCGAACAGTTGATTGAGCGAGTCTTCACGTGAAAAGTTGATCCCCGATTCACCTGGCACGAAAAGGCACAGTTTCCAGTCGTACTCGATGTGGCTGTAATTCCCGTTCTTCCAACAGTCTCGATGGCTTTCCAAGTAAACGGACGGTGGTTGATTTAACGCTGGAAAGCTTGCCGGATAAACGATTCGAAGCCTTACGGATTCGTAGAGGTGCCCGTGCTCGGAATAAACCGAAAAAACTCCGCATATTGATGCTATCCCGGCGCTGTCAATCTTCGCGTCGAAGTCAGTCATCAACTGCTGAGCCAGTCTGATTTCTTGTTGCCAGCGAGTAGGGTTGGCTTCCTGCCAGAGCATTTGCTTACTCCGATGCCCACGGCCTGCTGTTCTGCCATGTCCGGTTTCCAGTTCCCGTTGCGGCAGTCGTCACCTTGACGGCCCCCTCTTTGACTGTCGCGCCAAGTTTGCCAGACTCGGCAGCCTTTTCTTCTTTCTTTTCGTCAAGCTTTGGAAACGTCAGATTCGTTGCAACGTATGCAGATCCGCGTCTCGTGAATTCCTCTTTGACATCCTTGTCTTCGAGTTGTTCATAGATTTCAGTCGAAATGCGAATCTGCTTCTCGCTTGAGATTGTCTGGAGTCTCTCGGCCTCAGTAACTTCAGGACCAAAGCAAATCGTGATTCGTTGCCCCTTCTTTCCAAGTCGCGAAACGATTGCCTTACCCACATCCATTCCGACCGCAAGATGGATGTCAGGCCGGTCCGTCAAATGTTCGTTCAACACATGCTCCATTGAGGATTGAAGTCCAATCGCGAGATCGACTGCCTGCTGGCATCGTTTGTTGTGGTTCCCGTCTCCACTGGGTAGATGAAGAATGCCCAAAATGCAATCGCCACGATGTTGCAGAACCAACCCTTCAAAGTCGTTTGTGACGACCGAATGGAGTTCTGCCCGGATCATGTGAAACTGCCGAACCAGGCTGATCACCTTATCGTCGGTTTCGGCTTCTTTGACATAGCGTGTGAAACCGTCCAGGTCCGCATAAAACGCAACCGATGCGGTTCGCTTGCAATTGCGCTCCGTAAGTTCCCCCACATCGATCAACGTCGTAGCTTCTGAGATTGTGATTTCATGCAGGGGAAGGTCGTCCCGATAGTCTTCGGTTTTCTTCTTCCAAGCGGCTTCATCCCACGTCACGTTCAGTTCTTTTGCCAATTCAGGGTTGCGACTCCAACGCAATCCCGTTGCCTTGTACGTTTGGACCCCAGCAACCTCTTCATCCTTTTTGAAGTGCTCTTTCAAGCAATCGGGAAGTACGTCATACATGCCAGCCGTGATCGTGACTGTGTCCCTGGTGCCGATGATTTTGGCTGCAAGATTTGCGCAGGTGCCAAGCGAGATCAATTCTCGCTTGCCTGATTTTCCGACATTCGCGAGGTAACTCGTTCCATTTGCCAACCCTACGGCGCTACTAAAATCTCGGACATCCTCGAACACCGAATTAAAGACATCCAGGACGTAGGTGTTTTGAGTAATGGCGTGAATGACAGCCTTTTTCACGCGTTGGGCATCTTTCGAATCGTCCTTGCCGTCATAAGGTTTGAACACTAGAGCATGGGCTCGAACAGTTTGACGTTGAATATTGCCAATGTCGTCCTGCCGCAAAAGATCGCCCTGCACTTTTCGAAGCACGCTTGATGCACGTACCAACTTTCGCTGCTTCTGCTTGTCGTTGCCCGCGTCATCAACGGCCTTGTGAAAGTTTGGCACGTCCACATACAGATGGACACCAACTGCTCGGCGTACATCCTTCCGACCGAGATTCGTGAAGTCCATTGACCGCGAGAGGTCCTGCACGTTGACTTCGAAATCGTTGAAGTCATTCGCCTTGACTCGTTCACGTGACCGCTTTTCATTCCAAGACATCTCGAATTCTCCCTTTCAGATCGAGGCACACTTGCTGAGCGGCAAATGCCAGCCCAACCGAATTGACCGCCGAAAACTGGCTTTTCATCTCCAAAATCGCGATCGGCATCTGGACGATGCGAATACTCAGGCGTATAGTCAGTGCAATAACGAACAGATAATCACCACAGCGATTTTATTCGCTATGGCGAACAAGTCAACGCACAGCGGGCTCGGAAGGGGTATCTCGTGCCGCAGGACGGTTATGACCGGGTAGAAATTGGCCAACGAATAAAGCAGTTGAGAAAGGCGCAAGGAAAGCCTGTGCAAGAACTTGCGACAGCATCGGGCGTAAGCGCTGGCTACATTTCTGAGGTTGAACGCGGACTTCCAGCAGTTTCGGTGGACAAGTTAACCCAGATTGCCCAAGGTCTCGGCGTAAGCCTTGACGTACTGCTCGGCAAAAAGTCTGATGCGGTCAGCGACCAAAGCATCGTTCAGATTCCCGCCGCGCTGTCGGAAGTTGCTGACAGATTGAACCTTTCCCATCGCGCGACGCTCACTCTACTGCGAGGTCAACAATCCTTGACCGCTCGGAGGTCGAAGGCAGATGAACGGGACTGGGGTGTTGACGATTGGATGAAATTCTACGAACAGGTGAAGGACTATTTGCCCGATTGCTAGGAGAGTTGCACGATGCGACGGTCACAACCGACCGACCAGGACTTCATGCGATTAGATTCAATCGCAAAGCACCTGAAGGTCAAGAGTCGATATCCCCACGCCAGCTTTACAAATGAGGTCATCGAAGCGTGCCTTTCGCGGATCGCACCTGTTGTCGATAAGCTTCTCCCGTGTACTGGTGAAGAAGTTGCGATTGGGCTTGGTGAACACCTCTGCTTGAAGTTCGAGGAAGTTCATGGTCCCGATGATGTAGGTGACCTAGAACACCGATACCTGAAAACGAAGAAGGAAATTGGCTTCGCCCAATTGCGTGACGAACTCGCAAGGCCAGGAGTTGATGCGCTGCTGTTCGAACGCATGCACGCGAATGAACGCGACCCAGATCGATGGGTGGCAGTTCTGAACCTCCAGGAATCGAAATCAAAGGCGTATTGGAATCGGTTTCACGAACTTTCGCATCGCATTGCTGAGCCACCACAGGGAGTTCTCCCATTTCGTCGTCACCAGTTTGAGGCGAGTAATCCCGTCGAAGCACTAGTTGATGCGGTGGCTGCTGAGTTCGCCTTCTACGAACCTGCGTTTCGCCCAATCGTCAAACAATCCGCGAAGTGCAACCAGCTGACCTTCTTCGTCATTGACGCTATTCGCCAGCAATACGCGCCTACAGCGAGCCTGCTCGCAACAATGAAAGCAATCGTAAAATACTGGCCACACCCGGCGGCTGTGATTGTCGCCGAAATTGGTGGTCGGGTCAGAGCCCCAGAAGTTGATCGGGCATTACGAGTAGCCCCGCAGGGCTATAACGATGCGGCGTTGAAAGCTCAACTGACATTCATCCCCAACATGAGGGTTCCGCAGGGAAGTCCAATTGATGTAACGTTTCAGGGTGGTATGGATCAAGACGGAGGTGAACGGCTTGGTGACTGGCGTACATCTCAGGGAAAACGCCTGACAACGATGGAAGTGCATACATCGGCTCGTCGGATTGGGAAGCGAGTCTATGCGGTGGTTTCATCGGGCCAGGAACCAAGGGCGGAAATGAAATCTACGCCGCGAGGAGCCCGCGCCCGCTAAGGCGCAGGACATCACCCAGGTTTTTCGCGGCCTGAGGTCAGGTCCTTGACGCGCTGAATCCAATTCGAGACGACTCCAGCATGGCAAATCCGACCAAGGATCTCTTGCCGGAGACTAACCACGTTTGCGAGCGTCGATCAGTCCGGCCATAGCTCTTCGATCTTCTCGAAGAGAACAGGCGTTGGATTGAGTACCCGGAAGGTTTGCCGGTCAACTCCTGATGCAATCACAAAATCCAAGGCGAATGTGAAGATTCCCGATGTCTGGGCACCAATCCGAACGTCAATGACCTGCGGATCTTCATCGGGAATGGTCAAGGGCGTGAACGGGACGGGTGCGGCTTGGCTTGGGGGCCAGAAGAGGTGCGACTCACAAGTCCTATGACGGTCATTGACAGGCTTCTCAAGATCAATCAGAAATGGGAAAACCGTGTTGGGGTAGACGCCAAACAATGGGCTGTACTTCGGCAATGGCTCGTACTTATAGACGACAGCCTTGATCGCGTAGAGCATGATGCTCGGTAACCCAAATGCCTTCTTCACGAGAATTCGATACGACAGACGGGGAAGACAGAACATGTCGAGGTCGGTTTTATTGTGAGCATATGTCTTTGCCGACAGAATCTCGGTGCCGTCCCCAAGCATTGCTCGCATGTCAGGGCCAGTCCTGTCCGCTGTTGAAATGTCAGCAATGTGAGACGGCTCGCCGTCAATCTCAACAGCTTGCCCCAATCGCAGCCTGCACCGTTCCTCAGCCTCTCGTTTCCAAGTACGGAGCAGGTCAATCGGATAGGCAATTTCATCGTCGTCGATTTGATCACCGTGCGTCCGACACATCCAAATGCCGTTGGATGGATGCTTCCGCTCTTCAGGTGTCATGGACGGATCGCTACGTGGCCCGCCATCTGCTGCCGCAATGATATGGCAAGCGGCACCGACATTGGAAACGCCGGTTGTCATTGGGCGCTTGAAAACCAGCCACTTATGGGCGCTTGGTCCCAGCCGGGTTAGTGGATGTTGATTTTCGTCATAGTCGGTACCTGCGGCAAGACCTGACCTGGTTCAATCATGCGGATTCTGCGGAGTATTCTTGCCTTTCGTCGGTCGTGAGCCGGAGGGCGCTTTGGCTGGTTTTGAATTTTCCTGACCAGATGCTGACGCATTCTCCGATGTTGGATGTTCGCTCTGTTCGGGCGCAGCTCCTGGGCGTTGAAGTCGGTAGCTTCGTCCCGTGATGGTGATCAGTTCGGCGTGATGCAGGAACCGGTCGAGAATGGCCGTCGCGCTCGGCACGTCGCCAATCAACTTGCCCCAGTCCTCTAGTGGGCGATTGCTGGTCATGATTGTTGAACGCGTCTCGTAACGGCGCATGATGATCTCGAACAAGTACTCGCCCGACTGCTTCGGCAAGTGTTTCATTCCCATGTCGTCCACGATCAACAGATCCGGCTTGAGATAGCGGCTGAGGACTCGATCCTGACCTGAGAATGCCTCGTCCTGCAAAAAGTCTCGAACCACATCGAAGATCGATCGATAGAGGACGACGAAGCCCTGTTTGATCGCTTCATAGCCGAGGGCCTGGACCAGGAAGCTCTTGCCAACTCCAGGCGGCCCCAGGAACAGCACGTCGCGCGTTTCGCGGATGAACCGGCAGGTCGCCAGATCATAAATCTGCTTTCGATGAATCGAAGGATTGAACGACCAGTTGAACTGATCGAGCGACTTGAGTTCACGAAACTGGGCGACGTTCACTCGACGACCAATCTGCCGTTCGTTGCGGACCAGTAGTTCATCTTGAAAAATCAATTCCAGGAACTCTGCATGAGTCAGGTTGTTGCCAGCCGCTTCTTGCAAACGAACGTCGAGCGTCCGGCCAAGGCCCGACAGGCGCAGTTGTCTGAGTTGTGATTGTAAACGGTCATTCATCGGAAGATTCTCCTGGTAAAGGGGGGAACAATGGAACTACACTTCGACTGTCCGGTGAAACAGACTTGGGCTCTGCTGGCGAGCATCCCGACGAGGGATAACCGGACCTGGGCGGGTGAATGACCCGCGGGCCCTGGCGGTCACCACCGCCGGGGCTTTCTCGCTCCTGGGCCGAACATTCATTGGCCCAGTCATGCCTTTCAAAACGCATCTCTCGATCGTTTGCCGAGTCGTCCCACTCAACCTTCCTCGACAGAGCGTTGGCCACGACGCGTGCATAGTCATCCAACGGACGAATCACGGGATGCTCGTCGAGAAAGGTCAGTTCCCGCTGGATTTTGTCAGAGGGTCGATCCAAGAGTTTGCGAATGATGCGCAGACGGAATTCACCGCTGGAAAGAGCCGTTTTGCAGGCGTTTTCCAGCGTCGTACTGGAATGACGCTTGGTCAGTGCGATCAGTCCCATCAGCACGCGAGTCCCTTCGATGCCGCGAGCGC
>Ga0206824_10369_pt1 | contig 10592 bp, 9 predicted proteins | sample Alteio_BWOrgCont_82_FD_152874 | JGI IMG/M metagenome (GOLD analysis project Ga0206824, IMG submission 152874) | Enriched cells from forest soil in Barre Woods Harvard Forest LTER site, Petersham, Massachusetts, United States -... | ecosystem: Environmental > Terrestrial > Soil > Temperate forest >...
ATTGGTGGAAAGAAAATGGTTGCCTTATAGAGATGCCTGGGTTAGTTTCGGGAAAATAAGATGCCCTCAACTATCTGAATTTGCTTTGGAAACAATCCTTACAGAAGAACGTATTTCTCAACTAAAGGAATTCCTGCCGCAATAAGTATTCCTTTAGGATAGTATAATATCATAGCAGGGACTGAGGAATCCTATTCTTTAGTACTTTTGTGTTCTTATCTCTCAGGGCATGAGTAATTTGAAGAAAGAAATATTAGGAATACACTATAGTTCAGAGGATAATCATTTGAATGAGTCAGAGGTTGCAGCTAACCCTTTTCTTCAATTCGAAAAATGGTTTGCAGAGGCTATTAAAAACCATCCAAAAGATGCCAATGCTTTTGTGCTTTCTACCGCAACTAAAGATGCTAAACCATCAGCGAGAGTAGTGCTGTTGAAAGGAGTAGAAAAAGAGAAGTTTGTGTTTTATACGAACTACGATAGCCGTAAGGGAAAAGAATTGCTTGAAAATCCTTACGCAGCTATGACTTTTTTCTGGACCTCTTTAGAAAAACAGGTCAGGGTGGAAGGGAAGGTAGAAAAGGTAAGCGAAGCGGAATCAGATGAATACTTTAAAATACGGCCTGCTGGAAGTATGGCAGGAGCATGGGTATCACCTCAAAGTTCTGTTATTTCGGGTAGAGAAGAATTGGCAAAAAAGCATCAGGATTTTATTAAAGAACATGAAAATGAGAAAATTCAACGTCCTCCTTTTTGGGGTGGATTTTGTATTATTCCATCCCGAATTGAATTTTGGCAAGGAAGGTCCAATAGACTGCATGACAGAATTCTCTATACCTTTGAAAATAACACTTGGAAAATAGAAAGGCTTGCCCCGTGAAATTACTTTATGAACTTTTAACTTAATTAATATGTGGAAAGAAACAGATAATAAACTCTATAAAAAATTCACCTTTGGTGATTTTAAAGAAACATTTGCATTTATGACACACGTTGCTCTAATTGCTGAAAAAATGGATCATCATCCGGAATGGAAGAATACCTATAACGAGCTTGAAATATGGTTGAACACACATAGCGCAGGTGATGTTGTAACAGAAAAAGACCATAAACTTGCAAAGGAGATAGATAAAATAAGTTAAAAGTTTCTTTATAAACTTTAAGAACTTTACAAACTTTATGAACTCACTAAGTGAAATAAAAAAAGAGATTACTGCCGGCAAACTAAATTGCCATACGCTGGTCTCATCCTATATAAAGCGTATTGAAGAAAATAAACACCTCAATGCTTTTTTAGAAGTTTTTGGTGATGAAGCTTTGCTGCGTGCGACCGAGATTGATGAAAAAATAAGGAAAGGAAAAGCAGGCCGGCTTGCCGGAATGGTAATTGCAATAAAAGATAATATTTCCTATAAAGACCATCGCGTATCTGCATCTTCAAAAATATTGGAGGGGTTTGTGTCACTATATCATTCTACAGTAGTAGAAAGATTGCTTGCCGAAGATGCAATAATCATAGGCCGGTGCAATTGCGATGAGTTTGCTATGGGCAGCTCTAATGAAAAATCTGCTTATGGAAAAGTTCTTAATCCACACGACAACGGCAAAGTTCCCGGTGGTTCTTCAGGGGGGAGCTGCTGCGGCTGTAGCAGCAGGTCTTTGTCTTGCAGCATTAGGAAGTGATACAGGAGGCTCTATCCGTCAACCTGCATCATTTTGCGGGGTGGTAGGTTTCAAACCAAGTTATGGCAGGATATCACGCCACGGCTTGCTTGCGTATGCTTCTTCATTTGACCAGATAGGACCACTGACCAATAATGTAGAAGATGCTGTTTTGCTATTAGAAATAATGGCAGGCAAAGATGAATACGATAGCACCCTTTCTCAAAAAGAGGTTCCAAATTATTTTGAAGAATACGCTAAAGTAGATACGAGAAAACTGCGCATAGCCTATATTAAAGAATGCATTGAACACACCGGACTTGACCCTGAAATAAAAGCACAATTGGGAAAAACCATTGCATCACTTAAGTCAAAAGGACATGTGGTGGAGCCTGTTTCTTTTCCTTTTATTGATTATGCTGTTCCCACTTATTATGTATTAACTACCGCCGAAGCATCTTCCAACCTTTCACGGTATAATGGAATTAACTATGGCTATAGATGCCAAAGACCCCGATGCGGTTTATAAAAAGTCTCGCTCTGCCGGATTTGGTAAGGAAGTAAAGAGGCGTATTATGCTTGGCACATTTGTTTTAAGCACCGGATATTATGATGCTTTTTATGCACGAGGACAAAAAGTGAGAAGAATTTTTGTGGAGAAAACCAATGAAATATTGAAGAATTACGATATTATTCTATTACCTTCCACACCCGGAACAGCCTTTCCATTCGGGCAAAATGACCTTGACCCTGTAAAAATGTATTTGGAAGATATTTTTACCGTACAAGCAAATATTACCGGGCTACCTGCTATTTCATTGCCCCTGGGAAAGCACTCCAATGGGCTGCCATTCGGCATTCAACTTATGGCGCGTAAGTATGAGGAAATGAATTTGTTGGCATTTTCTGAAATGTTAATGAATAACTAGTTGTTAATAGATTTCCCTTAAATGTTTTTGTAATACCGACATTTTTTCGTAAAATTGCATTTCCTCATGCAACTTATTAATCATTTCTTCGTATAACTAAAGATGCTCAAAAAAGCTAACATATTCTTATTGTTCTTTACCATAGCGGTTATGGGAAGTGCTATAGCTATGCCTCACGATACCCTTGCTAAAAAGGATTCTGCACGCTTTGGTGATGACCCTATTGCAGCTAACTTGGATAGCCTTTCACATCTCACTTTTTTTGAAAAGGGGTATGATGTTGTTCAATCATCTATGTATCATTTTGCAGCTGATTCTATTCCCTGGTATAGCGATAAAGTTATTGCCGACCGTGTATCTAAACTGGGCGCGCAGACTCCCTTCAATTTTGAATATAATGATGTAGTAAAGGGATATATTGAACTTTATGCCATACGGAAAAGAGTGCTTACCTCCAGGGTGCTTGCACTTTCCAAGCTGTATTTCCCTATGATGGAACAAATACTTGACAAGTATAAAATGCCTTTAGAACTAAAGTATCTTGCCGTAGTGGAATCTGCTATGAACCCTGCTGCATGCTCCAAAGCTGGTGCTCGTGGCTTATGGCAGTTTATGTACACCACAGGTAAATTGTATAATTTACAAGTTACATCGTATGTAGATGAACGCAATGACCCTATTAAATCAACTATTGCAGCATGTGAGTATTTAAAGTTCCTTCATGGTATGTTTAACGATTGGCAACTTGCTCTTGCAGCCTACAATTGCGGGCCTATGGAGGTAAGTAAAGCTATTCGCCGCTCGGGAGGAAAAATGAATTTTTGGGAAATACGTCCTTATCTGCCTAAAGAAACACAAGGCTACGTGCCCGCTTTTATTGCTGTAAATTATGTAATGAACTATGCCACTTCTCATAATATATATCCCGGAATACCCAATGCCACCTTCTTTGATATTGATACCGTTTGCGTACACACCCAATTAACATTTTATCAAATTGCACATTACCTTAATGTGCCCTATGATGAGATTGCATACTTAAATCCTTGTTATAAGCTGGGTGTAGTACCTTATTCCAATGAAGGCTGCTATACCTTGTGTCTGCCTATTTCAAAAGTTGGGACATTTGTTACAAATGAAAAATCAATTTACGACCTCGTTAAGAAAGACACCCTTTCAAGTGAACAAATACTTGCCTTGCAACAAAACATGCAGCAGGTGGAATACCACAGGGTAAGGAGGGGAGAGCATTTAAGTACCATTGCCAACAGATACCATTGCACTGTACGGGAATTAAAAGAATGGAACGGATTGGCAAGTGGTGATGTACATTCGGGGCAGCATTTAATGGTTTACCTAAACCGCAAAAGCAGTCCCGCAAGTAAAAAAAAAGAAAAAGCTGATAAGAAAGATTATTACATAGTACAAAAGGGCGATACCTTATGGCACATTTCACAAAGCACAGGAGTATCTATTGCTACCATAAAAAAACTAAATAACGCGCAAGAAATTTCTAAGCTCGCTCCGGGTACTAAAATTAAGTTGGCTTCTAATTAAATTTGGGGCGTGACTCTTCGGGTCGGGCTATAAGCTGCGCTTCTATCCCTCATGCGGAAAGGTATTTTTATTTATTGAATTTCTTAAAATAACTATCTATTTCTGGCCTTAGTTCAATGCCTACTCTTTCAAAGCAATCAAGTGTATGTAGTCTGACCAAAGTGGACTTTTGGGGTTAAAAAAGATTAGAGACTTTTTTTATTCCAGTACAAAGCTAAGAGATTTTTTATTTTCATCCAGTAGCTTGTTTTTAAAATAGCTGTTTTTTCTTTCGTTTAATGTTTTCTGTTTTATTTTTAACCTCCTTTTTATTATTTGGTTTGCTCTGCCATTATAAACGTCGGCAGGGGTTACGTTATTTAATGATTCATGGTAGCGCTGATAGTTATAATAGTCAAAAGAAAGAACCCAATTCAAATCATCCCCTAACTTATCCTTCCAATCTAGTTCTCTTCTGCCAGTAAACGACTTTTCATAGTAGGTTGCTAACTCTTCTTTTAAAATCTGGGTAGATCCATTTTCTCCAATTTTCTTTATCCTGCCATATTGAATGAGATAAGAAATATTAGAAGTGGAAACTTCTTTTCCTAAGTGCTCAGTTGCCCACTTACTTGCTTCCTTTATACTTAATAATTCCATTTAATATTTAAAAGTCCAAATTTATCTAAAGTACGTGTTCAAAAATAACCAGGCTAAAGAATTTTACTCACAATCTCATTTATTATACTTCGGTAAATTTACATTTACAGGCCGCAAAAGGGAGTATAAAATTTTACACTCCTTTACACAGTGTAAAACATGTAAAATTAACAACAATTTGATTATCAGTACGTTGCCTTCAAATTTTACAGGCATTTTACACAGCATATATTATGTTAAGTAGTAATGTATTGACAATCAATATTTTGTGTGCTTTACGCATTATCACTCGAAAAAGTGTAAAATATAGGTACCTTATTTATTGTAAATGAGGTGGTTATGGGTATGTAAAAAGTGTAAAATATAGGAGCTAATGTCAAGGGAACGTCACTGCGAGCGAAGCGTGGCAGTCTTACCCTATTGAAAGAGATTGCTTCACTACGTTCGCAATGACGGAACCTCTCAAAGTGTAAAATATAGCAACTGTAAAATACTATCCTTTTAACTCATTAATAGCAATCCATGCCATTAAACCCATTCCGGTTTCAAGGGCTTTTTCATCAATATTAAACGTGGGCGTATGTACCCCTGCGGTAATACCTTTGGAAGCATTAGCGGTCCCCAACCTATAAAAACAAGAGGGCTTTACGCGGGAGTAGTATGCAAAGTCTTCCGAGGTCATTCTAGGTTCAAGAGTAACAACATTGTCTTTGCCTAGGTATTCCTCAGCAAATTTTTTGGCACGTCTTGTTAGCTCTTCATTATTAACCAGCACAGGGTAGCCCTTTTCTATTCTCAGGTCATAATCCCCTCCCCAATTTTTTGCAATAGAAGAAATTATTTCCTTTATTGTTGTGTGGGCTTCCTTCCTCTTATCCTCATCCATGGTACGCAAGGTTCCTTCAAGATACACCTCATTAGGAATGACGTTAGTCGCCCCGTTGGCAGTCATCTTTCCAAACGCCATTACTAAAGGCGATGCATTGTCCGTATTGCGCATGAAGGTGCTTTCAAGTTTTAATAATATTTCCGAAGTAATTAAAAGTGGGTTTATGGTAGCCTTGCTAAGAGCCGCATGTCCACCCTTACCTTTTACCGTAAGATAAACTTCATCGCATGCTGCCATATAACTACCTTCCGCAAACCCGACCTTGCCGGTTTCAAGTGATGGAAATACATGTTGAGCAATAATAGATAATGGAGCAGGGTTCTCCAACACTCCTTCCTTTATAAGTATAGATGCACCACCCGGAAGTTTTTCCTCACCGGGTTGAAATATAAGTTTTATAGTTCCATTCCATTCATTGGAAAGTTCACTAAGTATTTTGGCTGCTCCGAGTAGTGAGGCGGTATGTACATCATGCCCGCAGGCATGCATCACACCTATGTTTTTTGATTTATAGGAAACTTCATTTTTTTCTTCAATAGGTAAAGCATCAATATCTGCACGTAAGGCAATAGTCTTGCCGGGTTGCTTGCCTTTTATAATACCAATGACTCCGGTGTTCGCCATTCGGCTATAAGGAATCCCATATTCCTTTAGTACAGAGGAAATATAATCAGCGGTATTATTTTCATGGTACGATAGTTCAGGGTTTTCATGGATATGTCTTCTGTACCCAAGTATGGTTTCAAAATTCTTAGTTGCAAGTAATTTTATTTTTTCCAAAAGCATCTGCTTAATTTTTTCCAAAAGTAAATTATTATAGGCATAGTATAAATAAAAAATCCCTGACAACTAAGCCAGGGATTTTTCTTTAAATACGTTTCAATTAGTAACGTCCCCCTGGTCTGGCAGTCCCTATTGGGCTTCCTAACCTTGACATGGCGCAACGGAATCCAATGTAATCGGTTGCTTGGTGTTCATCCAAAAATCTTCTTGTGCCGGGGCTCATCCAAAAAGCACGGTCTTTCCATGAACCGCCTTTATATACTCTTGCCTCATCGCTTATAAGCGTAGTACTTCCAGTTTCATACATCATTTTTTTACCATGCGCTTGTCTTGCGCCTTCTCCTTCACTATAATACATGCTTGAGTTAGGGTCTCCGTCAAGATAATCAGTTTCATCCGATTCATGATAATTTCTTCTGAAGGCTAGGTTATCTTCCTTATGTTGATTGTCAACCGGCCTGTATTTAACTTCACCGGGAATGCTTACAATATTACTGTCGGCATCATATTGAACAGAATCCTGAATTACAATACCATCCTGATCTTTGACTTGAGTACTAAACTGGTTACCTCTGTATGGTTTTAAATCGAAACCATCATAAGGCATCATAGGCCTGTAAACATCCATAACCCATTCGCTTACGTTACCTGCCATGCCATATAGTCCATAATCGTTTGGCCAGTATGAAAATACAGGTGATGTAATATCGGCAGCATCGTTTAAGTCGCCCGCAACACCCATATAATCTCCTCCTGATTTTTGGAAGTTGGCAAGTTCTTCTCCAATATATTTTTCATTAGGGTTACGCGTGGCGTGACCATTCCAAGGATAGATTCTGCGTTGAGAAACAAGTTCAGATTTAGTGTTTCCAACCAATCCCAATGCTGCAAACTCCCATTCTGACTCGGTGGGAAGGCGATAGTCTGGTAAAAAGATACCATCTTCCAGTTTTACGTTTCTTCCGGCATTATTTCCGTTGTTACCATTAGAAGGGTTGTAATCAGGGAGGGGAACCTTAACTTTTCCCGCCCATTTTCCTGAAAGATATTCTTCCGTATTAAAATAATCTGCATCGGAAGGTGATGGATTCCAGTCAATAACGCCTTCACGTACAAGTATATATTCATTTACCCTGTCAGTGCGCCATTTACAATAATCGCTTGCCTGCAACCAGTTTACTCCTACAACAGGGTAATCTTGGTATGATGGATGGCGGAAATAGTATTTTACCATATCCTCCATGAAAGCCAATTTATTTCTCCATACAAGCGTATCCGGCAAAGCCTTGGTATATACCTGTGGATAGTTTGGTCCAAACACTCTGTTTGTCCAATATAAATACTCCCTGTAATTTGTATTTGTTACTTCGGTTTCATCCATATAAAAGGAAGAAACTGTTACACGCCGTGGAACATTATTCCAGTCAGCCATAACATCATCCTGAACCCTTCCCATAGTAAAGGTACCGCCTTCAACAAAAACAAGTCCGGGACCTGTTTCCTGCTCGGTATAGGGGTTTACTTCAAAACCTCCATTTTGTGGAGTGTTGTAATCCCATCCGGTTGTGGAAGACTTTTCATGAGCACAAGACCCCAGGGTAATTAATCCTGCAAGTCCTATAATTTTTACGCTTTTATTCATGATTTTTTTAATTAAATAAAGGACAAATATGAGTTAGAAAGAAGGACAGTTAACAACCCTGTATGTATGTCTTTTGGGGCGGCAATGAAACTGTAATATAAGTGATAATTCATGAGAACCTCCGCTGGAAAGCGTTAGTTTAGATATGGTTATGTCGTAGCTATAACCTATCTTAATCGTGCCTGTGGTAAAACCTAATAATAATATTACAGCGTCTTGATTTCTGTACCAAAATCCGCCTACTACATCTCCCTTTATTGCATAAAAGCCAAGGTCAAGTTGTTGAAAACTGCCTTGTTGTTGATAAAGTATATTGGGTGATAATGTGAATTGGTCTTCTGAAAGTGTTGAGCGGGTATTAACAGGAATCATAGCTCCGGCATGTGCGGTATATTTTATAGGTAGTGGACTATCCCCTGATACCAAAGATTCATCGGGTTGTGTGAGGTGGTCGGCAGAAAAACCAAAAAATACATTTTTCCCATAACCTAAGATACCTGCGGAAAAATCGGGTACAGTTACAGATGTCCGGGTTAATACCTCTGAGGTACTGTAAACAAAACCCCGAACAGGATCAATTTCATCACCAAAGCTTAGTTTGCTTTGGTCTACACTAAATTGGTGATATGTTGCCTGAAAGCCTGCACTAACAGCAAAACTTCTACTTACGTTCAACTGATATGCATAAATAGCGCTTATATTGGTATTAGTAAGCACTCCTGTTTTGTCTTGTTCAAATAATAAGCCAACCCCTCCGGCTAAAGCATCAACATAACGGTCAAAGGAAGCGCTATAGGTAACATAGCTACCCGGAATAGCAGGCCATTCATCCCGAAAGTTCATACATATGCGTGGACATCTGTCACTCCCTGCAAAAGCAGGATTAAGATAAAGCGGGTTTGCGTAGAACTGCGTAAACTGCGCATCCTGTGCGGTAGAATCGTATATTATACCCCCTGTCATCACTAAGGTAAGTGAAGTTATAAGTAATATTTTTTTCATCATATTAACGGTAGTCGCAGATATTAGGAGGACAAATGTACGAAAAAAACAATAGGAAGGTTACATAATCAGGTATTTTTGGATTTATGCAATAATTTTAATAGTTTTCTGTTTCTTCAAAAACTACTCTTGTAACCATAAAATTACCTTATTTTGCAACAGGAATACAGAATCCTATTTATTAAACATGAAGTTTTCGACCTCCATTTCGTTTTTATTGCTGTTCTCAATACCAATATGGTCACAAACAACCCTTAAACAGAGCCCCGTAAAACCTATTCTAAAAGGTAATACTCCAATTTTAGAACCTGTAAAACCTATTCCATCCGGAAAATCTACGGAAGCGGCTAATAATAAGGCAGTTATAAACGGTCAAATCACTTTAATTTGGGAAAGACCATTTACCGACAAAATAAATGAAAATGACCCTGAAACTACATTTCTAAATCTCAAAAAAGCATTATACACACGAAAGAATTACTACCTGCCTGAGTTTTTTAAACAAATCAAACTCAATGCCGGTTCTAATTCGGCTACAGTCTCTATCATAAATGCTAAATATGAGCCGCTTACGGCAGAAGAGTTGAAGGTATTAACGCCCAATAAGAATCAAATTCCATCGGAAATAACTCCACAGATAAAGGTGGTAACTGAAAATAAGGAGTTTTATGTTCATATAGGCTTTATCCCGATTAGGAAAAACCCATCAAATGATACATATGAAAAATTGGTTTCCTTTTCGCTTCACATACATCAGGGTACTGAAGAAAAAAGACCTAATCTACACAATGCTATAAATTTCGCTGCAAATTCAGTTTTAAATAGTGGTACATGGTTCAGGATTGGTGTTGCTGCTGATGGTATATACAAACTCAATTCTTCCTTTTTTTTAAAGGCAGGTATTGATACGGCAACATTAGTTCCTAAAAATATACGCATTTACGGTAATGGAGGCGCTATGTTGCCACAGTCAAATAAGGCATATAGGCCTGACGACCTCATAGAAAATGCCATTTATGTATACGGACAAAATGATGCGTCGTTTAAGGAAAATGATTACGTATTATTTTATGGGCAAAGTCCTAATATATGGACCTATGATACTACAGATAAACATTTCCATCATACGGTAAACTTATATTCGGACACTACTTTTTATTTTGTTAATATTGATTTAGGTCCCGGCAAAAGAATTGGCGAAGAACAATCATCAATATCAACACCTACAAATACCGTTACTACTTTTGACGACTACGCTTATCATGAACTTGATGCTATAAACCTTATTCAATCAGGAAGCGAATGGATGGGTGAATATTTTGAAACCACAACACAATATACTATTCCATTTAATTTTCCATATCTCGCTTCCGCCCCTGTTTATGTCAATACATCTGTTGCATCCCGTAATTGCAATGCCTCCGCTTCTTATTCGGTAGGTCCTTCGGTTTGCACACTTCCGGGGGTTACTTGTGTTTTTGATGATACT
>Ga0206824_10370_pt1 | contig 10591 bp, 8 predicted proteins | sample Alteio_BWOrgCont_82_FD_152874 | JGI IMG/M metagenome (GOLD analysis project Ga0206824, IMG submission 152874) | Enriched cells from forest soil in Barre Woods Harvard Forest LTER site, Petersham, Massachusetts, United States -... | ecosystem: Environmental > Terrestrial > Soil > Temperate forest >...
ATGCCTATGACAGAAAAGGGAATGAAGCATTGAGTCTTGATAACCGAATGCCTTCACACATTCATGAGTTTTATATTGCAAAGGGCAAGTCGCTTTCTGATTCATATATTCTGGCGACTGATTCTTTGGGAACGGTTTTTAGGTTAAGTCTTTCAGGAGAACTGTCTACTATAAATTACTTAAAAGGAACGTATGATAATCCTGAGTTTATTCCTGTGTCTATTGATAGTAGCGGAAAAGAAGAAATGATTTTCCTAAACGGAACTGATTTACGGGCATATAATACTGACAAAACAGAGCGTTTTCATACAACTGCAAAAGATAAAACGGAATCTCTTTCCATATTTAATTATCCCGACCACACCCTGAGAATAGGCGTTGCCGACAAGAAAAATGGAAGAATTTATTTGTGGGATAATACCGGCAAGCTATGCCCCGGGTTTCCTTTATACGGCTCTGCAAAATTCAGTATCTCTGATATGAAAAGTGACGGCACACTTTATTTACTTACCGGTGCCGATAATAAGGTGTATGTGTATAATCTTCAGTAAGCAATTTTATGCCGTTTTGTGCCGTTATTTTTTAGACTGAAATAATTTTATATCTTTACAATAAAATACATTATATGAAAACACTCACACAAAAGGTGGTATTTAAAAACGCCACTCCCGAACAACTTTACGATTTATATATGGATGCTAAATTACATTCATTAGTTACCGGTGCGCCTGCAAAAATCACTAAGAAAGAAGGTGCTTCCTTTAGCGCTCATGGCGATTATATAAAAGGTAAAAACTTTCATCTTGTTCCCGGAAAACTTATAGTTCAGTCATGGAGAGGACAAGACTGGAAAAAAGGAGACTTGGATTCCATATTTATGCTGCAATTTGAAAAGCAAGGTAAGGATGCCGTGCTTAATATGGTTCACGCCAACATACCCGATAAAGAAGCAGATGGTATTAAAAGCGGTTGGGTTGATTACTATTGGACGCCTTGGAAAGCCCACCTTGCAGGAAAGAAAGTGACGAGGAAGAAAGGAATGTAGTTTGTCATAATAGCAGTTGGAACCTAATAGGAGGATTAAATTAAAAGAGTCAATGTCATTGCGAACGAAGTGAAGCAATCTCTTCCAATAGGGGTAAGACTGCTTCGTTCCTGCGCCACCGCTAAAGCTTCAGCGACACGCGGTCGCAGTGACGTAAGGAATCGCGTTAAGAGTTTTGAGTATTTCCCAAAAAACTAAAATTAACCTCCCCATAAGTCCTTAGTTGGAGAAAGTTGGGATGTTCATTAAAGGATGTCCGTTTAGAATGTTCAATTACTAGCCACCCTGTTTCTTTTAAAAGTTTACGGCTGAAAACAAGTTCAGGTATTGCAGGGTAATGAGGGTAATCGTAAGGTGGGTCGCAAAGAATAATATCAAAGGGGGCTGAGTGGCTTCTTAAGAATGAGAGTGCATCACTACGGACTGCCATTACATTCTTTAATTCAAAATGCTTTATGTTTTTGCGTACAAAGTTGCAGCAACCGTTACTTATATCTACTGCTGTTACTTGTTTACATCCTCTTGATGCAAGTTCATAGGTGAGGCTTCCTGTGCCACAAAACAAGTCAAGCGCTTCGCACTCTTCCCAATTAAAGTGATTATGTAAAATATTGAATAAGCCCTGTTTAGCCTTTCCTGTTGTGGGGCGGATAGGTAAATATTTGGAAGGTACAGCCCTGCCCTTTAAATCTCCTCCGCCTATATACATTGGTATTGCATAAAAAGCGAATAATAGCGATGTGCAGGAAGGCTTTCCAACATAGGTGAGAAAGTAAATTGTTTTGTCTTTTCGGCGAGACGTGTATTTTTTAAATACTTTGCTGCTAAATCAAACATCTCTGATTTTTCCTCTATTTCTCCGTAAAACGAGCAGATAGAATCTTCTTGTTTTAGTTTAAGTTCTTCATAAATCCAAAGAAGGAAGTAGGTAAAGTCATCAGGCGTTTTGATTTGGTATCGATTATAAAGAATCAGTTTGCCTGATTGTAGCACCACTATATCCATATAGCTTGGAAAAACATATACATGCACTTCGTTTTTATGAGTGGCTTTGTGTAATGCAAGCAGGTACTCAACAAAAACAGACGAGTGATGTCTGAATACTGCATGTGGATATTTATGTTTAAGAAGTATATAATCACTTGCACCTACAGCATAAGCGCTATAGCAATCATTGTTTTTAATAAAATCATAGCAAGCAGTTTCTCCCGGTTTGATAAGGTTTTGTTGTTTAAGATAACCCTTCACTGAATCGGGTGAAAAGAAAGCTGAAGGTACGAGTGTAGCGCTATTATGGGTAAATACAACTGAATAACCGGAACATTTATAATTCAAAATTTCTTCTTCCAGAATATTCTCAAGAGTACGCTTGGGTTCTTTACTGTTAAAGGAAGACCATGCTAAATATTGATTAGTATCTTTATCTAAGAGGCACGCAAATAAATTATCCTCTCTTACTTCTATAGATAGATGTAAGTTTTTGTTAAGTAATGAAGATTTATCACCTGCAACCCTTTCTTGTTCCTGTTTGATAGGTGATTTTAATTTGCTGCTAGCCATTAGTTAAGATATGGGCAAATTTACAATTTTCGGTTAAAAGAGAGTGAAGTTAATGGGCTTTCCACTTATATCACTTATCTCTATTACAATAAATACCCTATTTTTGTCAAAAGATGAAGAAAACTTTTATAACCAATCTTATTCTTGTCCTCACCCTTAATCTTTCCATTAAGCCCTTTTGGATACTGGGGATAGATGTTAAGGTTCAGAACCTTGTGGGAAAAACGGAATATGGCACCTATGCTGCGCTATTAAGCTTTGCTTATGTTTTTTGCATTATTCTTGATTTAGGCATTACCAATTTCAATAATCGTAACATAGCCCAAAATACCCACCTGTTATCGAAACATTTCTCAAGGGTAGTGATACTTAAACTGCTTCTTGCGGTAGTTTATCTTGTTGTTTGTGCAATTATTGGCTATAGCATTGGTTATGACATGAGGAGAATGAAACTCTTGATGATACTTTGCTTTATCATGTTCCTTATTTCATTCATTCTTTATTTGAGGTCAAATATATCGGGAATGCATCTTTTTAAAACTGATAGTGTTCTCTCGGCACTGGACAGAATAATAGGGATAGCAATCTGTGCACCCTTTTTATGGGGACATTTTTTTGCAACCAAAATGGATATAATGGATTATGTATATATACAGCTTGGAGCATATTCACTCACAGCAGTTATTGCATTTATTATAGTGGTCAGGAAAGCTGGATTTATAAGGTTCGAATGGACAAGGACATTTAGCTTAATGATATTGAAGAAGAGTTTCCCTTTTGCCATATTGGTAATGCTTATGTCGTTTTATAATCGTATAGATCAGGTAATGCTTGAGCGGTTAATCCATGACAATGGAGCTCAGACAGGTATTTATGTGCAGGCCGGCAGAATGCTGGAAGCTATAAATATGATAGCATTTCTTGCTGCGGGTTTATTACTCCCAATTTTCTCACGGATGCTGAAATTTGGCGAATCGGTAGAATCGCTTGTAAAGGTTTCCTTTACATTGCTTTTTGCTCTTGCGGTAGTAATAGCAAGCGGATGTTGCTTTTATGCCGAAGATATAATGCACATGCTTTATGTGGGTGATGTTTCAGAAACAGCCACTGTCTTTAGAATATTGATGTGTTGCTTTATGGGAACAACCACCCAATATGTATTTGGTACACTACTTACTGCCAACGGGAATCTCAAATATTTGAACATAATTGCCGGATGTGGCATGTCTGTGAATATTATTGCCAATTTAATTCTGATTCCTCATTTTCAGGCTACAGGGGCGGCTATAACAAGTCTTATGACACAGCTTTTGGTTCCGGGTATTCAAATATTTGTCGCTCAACGAATTTTTAAATTTAAAATAATTACCCGTATGATGCTTACACTTTTGGTATTTGCCATAGGAGAAATTGGCATTGCGTATTTTTCTACCCATCTTCCATTCGACTGGAAGCTATCTTTCGTCGTAATGATTGGTATATCAGGAATATGGGCCTTAGCTACAGGAATTGTGAATATAAAATCACTATTGAAAACCGTAAAAACTGGTTGATTAATTAAATATCTTACTTTTGCCTTAACCTATCAATTCACACAATAAATATGAGTATCGAAAATAAAAAAAATATTTTTAATTCACAAAATCTTTTATCTTTTACTTTCAAACGGTGGAAGCCCTTACTTGTTATAGGCATAATTGGAATGATAGGTTCTACTGCAGTAGCTTATTTGCTGCCTGTAAAATACAAATCTACGGTAGCTCTTTTCCCTTCACAAAACCACAATCTTTCCCGGGGCTTTTTGTCTCAGTTATCTGATGAAACAAAAGATTATCTTTCATTTGGAGAAGATAATGATGCAGAGCAACTTTTACAGGTGCTAAAGTCAGATGAATTAATGTACGATTTGGAAAAGAAGTTCAATCTGCTCCAATATTATAAGTTGGATGATAAGAAGCATAAATATTATATGTTTAAGGGATATTATAATGACCTTTTTTCTTATGATATAACGCAATACGAATCAATAAACATAACGGTGTATGACCGTGATCCTCAAATGGCGGCCAATATGGCTAATGAAGCAGCCCATCTTGCTGATTCTCTTTTACAGGGAATTGTAAAGCAAAAAGCAATTCGTGCATTTAAGGTTGTTAAAAATCAATATGATTCTGCCATTGCTGTGGAAAACAAGCTGGAAGATTCAATGAGTTTTTATCGTAAGCAGGGTATTCTCTATTGGGAGTTTCAGGTGAAGGAATATACCAAAGGATATGCTGATGCTTTAGTAAAAGGAAATGCACAAGCAGCAAGTGCCATTGATGACAAATTGAAAGTCTTTCGGCAATATGGTAAAGGGTTTGAGGTTATATATAATGAGTTGGAAAGCACTAATAAATGGCTTATAATAGCCCGGCAGACATATATGCAGGCCAAGGTAAATGCTGAAGAAACAGTACCATCATTGTATATAATTGATAAAGCCCTTCCGGCTGATAAGAACACTTATCCCATCCGGATATTAGTTATAATTGGAGGTACAATAGCTGTATTGTTTATTGCATTGCTTGTAATGTTAATTACAGCTCGTATGAAAGAAGCAAAACGTGCTGATGAAAAGGCATAATTGCAAAGTGTTTTAAAATAGATTTTACTTTGGTTACTAAAAAGGAAATAGCAATTTTTTACATTGTAAGCCTATTTTTTATAGGTATTGATTTATTGCTTATTTACTTAGGCCAGACTTATATGGCGGCCTTTCTTCCGTTGGCTGCTTTAATAATATACTGGGGTTTATTTTCGCTTGATAAGTTAATGCTTTTCGTCGTTTTTTGCACCCCTCTCTCAATTAATATTTTTCAGGTGCCTGGCTTGCAGCTTGGGGCAATAGGTGTTGGCATGGCATTACCGACCGAGCCAATTATGTTTGGTATTATGCTGCTCTTCTTTATGCAAATTGCTTATTCCGGATATGATAAACAAATATTACGCCATCCTGTAACTATTATAATCATATTGAGTATAGTGTGGATGCTAATTACTTGCTTTGCAAGTACCATGTATTTTGTTTCATTTAAATACTTGCTTGAAAGAAGTTGGGGTGTTATTACTTTCTTCTTCATAGGCGTATTGTTATTTAAAAAACTAAAAAATATTTACACTTTCAACTGGCTTTATATCTTGGCCTTCACTATTGTTATTATTTATACTTTTATTAGACATGCCCCTTCTCACTTTTCGGAGAAAGGTGCGCACACAGCTGTTAATCCCTTTTATAACGACCATACTGCATACGGAGCATTGCTTGCCATGTTTGTTCCGGTTCTTGGAGGATTATGCCTGATAAAAAGAAATAAGCCTGCTATTAGAATTGCAGCTTTTGTATTATTTCTGGGTTTCTTATTGGCTTTAGCTTTTTCCTTTAGCCGTGCAGCATGGTTAAGCACTGTAATTGCTATCGGGGTATTGGTGCTGATACTTTTCAAAGTAAAACTGAAATGGATTTTAGCCGGATTTTGTTTAGGTATATCCCTGTTTTTTGCATATCAAACTAGTATTATTATGAAGTTGCAGAGAAATAATACGGACGTGTCACAAGACATTGGTAAAGAAATACAATCTATTTCCAATATATCTTCCGATGCTTCTAACCGAGAACGCCTCAACCGCTGGAGTTGCGCTTATCGCATGTGGTTAGACAAACCTGTTTTTGGTTATGGACCGGGAACATATATGTTTAAATATGCTCCTTACCAACTCTCTTATATGCGTACTATCATTAGTACGAATGAAGGGAATGGGGGAAATGCCCATAATGAATACCTTGGTCCGCTTGCCGAAGAAGGCTTGCCTGGTATGCTTATAGTGCTGGCAATGGCAGCCTCTGTGTTCACTCTTTCATTCCGGCTTATGTATAATTTAAAAGATCGGGACATGCGCATTTTAGTTATCAGCATTTTATTGGGGCTTGTAACTTATTTTGTACACGGATTAATGAATAATTTTCTTGATACTGATAAAGCAGCAGTCCCCTTTTGGGGATTTATTGGTATGCTTGTAGCAATTGATTTAACCGAAAAAGAGCAGGAAGTCAAGATTAGCTAACCCTTTTTCTTAGTTTTCCAAGTCGGGTAAATACCACAGTAATAATAAAGCCCACTATACAACCTATTACTACACATCCTACACGTTGCAAGGCAACTTCCCAGCTATGTGCTTCCTTTTCCTGAAAAAGCACAATAACAGTTGCAGCCACTGCGGTTCGGAGGCTTGCATACAGTTTAAATAAAAGCCCTGTAATGATAGTAAGACTAATACCTATACAAAGCACAATAGCAGTAGGTAATGGAAGAAAGAATGCCAATAGTCCGATAGCAGAGCCTAAAAAATTACCTTCCATACGGATATAAGCAAGTTTTTTGTCATTCTCCGGACTTATTACCAATACTACAGAGATGAGACTCCAAAAAAACGGATATTGCGGAAAAGCTTCATAAAGCCAGTAGCAGATTACTGCACCTAAGCTACATTTTAAAATATAAAGCCACTCCTGCTTTGATATGGATAAATTCATAGACTGCAAAATTGGTGAAATTTTAATTGCTGCAAACTGTCAAAATACAAAGAGAAACCTAAAATCTTACTTTTGTCATACTATATATATGACATTAGGAAAAATAAACAGTCAAAAACTTTTCTACTATTTTTTTGTAATAGTATCTATTTTTGTATTTACAATTGTTAGTATAAGATGCGCTACTGTTCCCTTTTGTCACGATGAAACAGCAACCTTTTTCTATTATATACAATCAGGTAATTTTTTACCATATCATGCTCTTAATGATGCAAACAACCATGTTTTAAATAGTTGTTTAGGTTGGATATGTTTTCATTTATTCGGTGACGCTCCATTCTCTTTACGATTACCAAACTTAGCAGCATTAATTATCCTGATAATTTCAATATATCGTATCTCTAAGCAGTTAACTAATACATATTCCAAGCTCTTATTGATAACAGGTTTCCTGCTATCATTTCATTGGTTAAGTTTCTATTCCATGTGCAGGGGGTATGGCCTTTCTATGTCATTTTTAATATTAAGCCTCTCTTATTTGATTGAATATTTTAATTTAAAGGAATTTAAGAAATTATTTCTTTTCTATCTGTTTATTCAAATTGCTATCTGCGCCAATCTGATACTTGTAATTGTTGCAATTATATTAACCTTTTCAGTAATAGTATTCCAGTTTTTGCAGAAAGAATTCTTTGAAAAAGAGAACATAGGTATACTCCTTATTCATACTCTGCTCATAGTTTTCTGGATTAAATTTTCATTCTTTCTTCAAGCTGGGGGGCAACTCTATGCCGGTCATGGAAAAAGTTATTGGAATGTTACTTTTATTTCTTTAATAGAATTATTAAGTGGTACTGCCAACAGATACATACCAGTTTTTATTGTATTCAGTTGTGTGGTTTTATTAATTGTGACAGTCATTAATAACTTCAAAAAGAAAAAATCCAATATTCAAGATGTATTCACTCCTTCACTATTTTACCCTCCTATATTAATAAGTCTGATTGGCACATTTTATGGGATGAAGATATTTTTAAATATCAATTACCCTGAGGACCGGACAGCCTTATTTTTTTACGTGTTTTTTGTATTATCTGTTTCTTTTATACTAGAGCAGTTTACCGGGAAGCTAGTTAAGGTATTAACCTGTTTCATAATAGCAGGGGCATTGGTGCATTTTATGATGAATATTAATTTTAGGAAACATTCACTAAGTATGTACGAAACTATTCCGGAAAGATTTTTTACCCGTTTACTGGAAGAACAAAAAGCAAGTCCTAAAAAAATTACAATTGGCGGACAAGTGGGACTTGAATTTATTTATGACTTTTGGAACTATCGTCACGCCGGAGCATTAAATATTATTGATGCTTCTTCTAATCAAGTACACATGGATTATGACTATGCCATTGCCTGGAGACAACAAGCACAATACTATAAGCCATATTATGATGAACTAGATATAGAAAAAGACTGGGATATTACTTTGCTAAAACGAAAGGAAAAAATTAAAAAGAATCTATTAATATCTATAGATTCTTTGAAACTTATACAAGGCAATGATGAGTTCCATATTTTTTATTTAGTAAAAAATACTTGTTTTAAAAGTACAAACCCCTTGTTAGTTGAATTTAATATAGGGTATATTCATGTAGAAATGCCTCTTAAAGCATGGCTGGTTTTGGATATAGATTCAACAGAGGGCCACTCTGTATGTTATGAAAGAATACCACTGAATTGGATAAGATACGATTGGTCCAACATAGAAATGCAAAAACTAGATTTGGTAAGTGTAAAACTTCCCAAGAAAATACATTCGCTGGTATGTTATTTGTGGAATATAGAAAAGAAAAAAATGCAATTCAAAATAAATTCTATAAAAATATACCGGCTTGAAGGCAATGGCATTGATGTTATATCCCCAACTCATTGTAGGGTTTCACCTTAATACATTTATTAGAAAATCTATACTATTATGCTCATAACAGGCCTATCCTTGGTTTTACGTTCTCCAATCTGCTGTCTCCACATGGCATAATAAAGTCCCTTTTGTTCCAATAATTCCTCATGCCTGCCCGATTCTATAATATGTCCCTTTTCCAACACATAAATTTTGTCGGCATGCATTATAGTAGAAAGTCTGTGGGCAATTAATATGGTAATATGGTTGGTATTTAGTGATACGTCCCGGATGGTTTTACTTATCTCTTCTTCCGTAAGCGAATCAAGAGCAGAAGTGGCTTCATCGAATACTAGAAGGTTTGGTTTGCGAAGTAAAGCCCGGGCTATGGAAAGTCTTTGTTTTTCGCCACCTGATACTTTTACGCCTCCTTCACCTATAACTGTATCAAGTCCTTTATCAGCTCTTGTTAATAAATTTTCGCAAGCTGCTTTATGTAATGCTTCAAGACACTCTTTATCAGTAGCATTAGGTGCTACAAACAAAAGATTTTCTTTTATACTGCCTGAAAACAATTGGGCATCCTGAGTTACTAGCCCTATTTGTTCACGTAGTTTATCAAGGTCAATTTCTTTTCCGCTTATGTCATTGTATAATATCTCTCCACTTAATGGCGGATACAATCCTACCAATAATTTTACTAAGGTGGTTTTTCCTGAACCTGAAGGACCTACAAAGGCAATCGTTTGCCCAAGTTGTGTTTTGAAAGAAATATTTTCAATCGCATAGCCTGTGGCTGTTTGATGTTTAAAGGTCACGTTTTCAAATTCCAGTGTATTTATTGTTGCTAGTTTGGCAGGCTTTTCAGGTTTATGTTCTTTGGGAGTATTTAGTATTTTATTGAAATTATCAAGAGATACTTCAGTTTCTCTGTATGTATTAATAATATTGCCTAACTCCTGCAAAGGGCCAAAGATAAAGAAGGAATATATCTGCAAGGCAAACATTTGTCCAATAGTAAGGCGATGATGAAAAATAAGGAAAATTAACATGAATTGAATAATGTTCTGAAGCAGATTTACAATGGTTCCCTGCACAAAACTAATACTGCGGATATAACGCACTTTTTTCAATTCAAGCCCTAATATTTTAGTAGTGGTGGAATTAAGCCTGTTTATTTCCTGTTCGGCAAGCCCCAAGCTTTTTACCAATTCAATATTGCGCAATGATTCAGTAGTGGAGCCAGCTAAGGCAGTGGTTTCAGATACGATTACCTTTTGAACCTTTTTAATTTTTTTTGTTAGAAAGGTACTTACAAAAGCCAATATGGGAACGATGGAAAAATAGACAGGAGCAATGAGCCAATAAATCTTCATAGCATAAACAAAAACAAAGACCACACCAACCAGTGTAGTAAATAATATGCTTATAAACTGTAATACAAACTTTTGAATGTCATCACGTGCTTTTTGCAGTATGCCGAGTGTTTCACCACTGCGCTGGTCTTCAAAAA
>Ga0206824_10371_pt1 | contig 10511 bp, 10 predicted proteins | sample Alteio_BWOrgCont_82_FD_152874 | JGI IMG/M metagenome (GOLD analysis project Ga0206824, IMG submission 152874) | Enriched cells from forest soil in Barre Woods Harvard Forest LTER site, Petersham, Massachusetts, United States -... | ecosystem: Environmental > Terrestrial > Soil > Temperate forest >...
ACACGTGACCCTCGAGGGTTCCCGACCCGCCGCCTGATCGTGCCTTCGGATCGTTCAGTGTGTGACCCCTGGGGTTCGAGATGGCTCGGAGCGCGCGCCTGGGTATGGTGAATGTGAGATTGAATTAAACAAGTTAAATTCCAGCCCGAATTCCCTGCCTGCACATCAACGTTGCCAGTCGACGCGGCTCCGGAATGATGAGCCACAGCGAAGGGTCGCGGACACCGGGGGTCAAACAAGAGCTGTGTCCCCTGGTTTGCCCTCCGGTCAACAAATTGTCTTGCGACGGCCCGTTTGTAATACTGAACGGTTCAAGGCCACCGTCTCCCCGCAACCGACGGCCGGACGCCGATCCATGCGGCCAACAGTCGCGGAAAGGAGGAGGTCATGTCTTCTCAGCCGATCAATGGCTGGTATCGTGCTCGCGAATGACAAGGCTGACATTGCTTTTTTCAAGAGGAGAGCATCGTGAACCGCTGTCGTCTCGTCCTGGTGCTTGGACTCGTCGGAATGAACATGTCTGTGGCCACGCCTTCTGCTCGCGCCGGGGAGAAGCAGAGCGGCTGGAGACGCTGCACGAAATGCGAAGCGTTGTTTAATGGTCCGGAATTCGAGGCGAGCGTCTGTCCCGCCGGAAAGCACCACAATCTGGAGGACGATGGCTTCTACCTTGTCGGTTTCGTCGAGCCACTCCCCAGGAACTGGCGTTATTGCGCGAAGTGCAAGGGGCTCTGGTTTGATGGAAGTAATGACAAGGGAAAATGCCCCGCTGGCGAACGGCACACGAGTGAAGGAAGTTCGGAATACGTCGTGGAAGCGGACGACACAGGGCGGGGGAATTGGTGTCGCTGCACAAAGTGCCAGGTCCTCTGGTTCGCAGGAGACGGGACTGGAGGGAAGTGCGCTGCCGGTGGGAGGCATGTGAAGGATGAGAAGGTCAAGTACAAACTGGACCAGGAGCCATCGTTTCCCACGCTCCCGGTGAGCGGAAAGGCGGCTCCCGGGGTGGAGCTGCTGGATATGGTCATGTTGAAATATCTCAAGAAACTCGGATGCTCCGGAGCCTCGCTGACAGTCACGCGGAGCCATCAGCCCGGGCCCCACGGTTGGCAACCGACCACAGATCATGCTCCCCTTTATTCCCGCGGATATGGTTGGTGCGATCTCAAGGGGACGGTCCCGATGCATCCGGACACGGCGATCGGGATCGGCAGTTGCGACAAGTCGTTCATCGCGGCTGCCATCCGTCAAATGGCGCTGGAAGGGAAGCTGGATCTCAACGGCTCCCTCTTCAAGCAGCTCAAGATCACCCCCAAAGGGAAGATCGTCGACAACCGAGTTTGGGACATCACGATCAATCACCTCCTCGATCACCAGGCGGGTTGGCAAGGCGAGCCGTGGGCTCAGGGGCAAGCGGCGGCCGGAGATCCGACACAATTCCTGTCACCCTACGAGTGGACGATGCACACACTCGAGAATGTGATGGTCCAGAAACTGCGAGATCCGCCAGGGCATAAGGCCGAGTACGACAACTGGGGCTACTTCACGCTCGCGACTGTCGTCGACCGCCTGTCCGGTGTGAGTTTCGGGGAGTATCTGAGTCACCATATTTGTCGTCCGTTCGGAGTCGACAAGCTCTTGACAGTCCGAATTACGGGGCCTGCGCGGATCAGCGATCCACATCGGGTGTGGAACGCATCGGCAGAGGGGAGTGGTTGGCCGTTTGTCGGGGAACGTGCCACCGAGCCGCACTACCCCAACTACACGACACCCGCGATGTGTACATTTATGCGGTATTTCTGGATCGACGGACGGCCCCGCGATAACTGGAATCCGACATGGGTCAGGGCAGGCAGTTTTACCAATTCCTTGGCGCTGATGTTCTGGCGCTCGGATGGAATCAACTTTGCTGTCGCATTCAACGGTCGGCGCGAGTTGGAGGGAGATTGGGGCAAGGAACTGGACGACATGATCAGCAAGTTGATTGCACTCAAGTTGTTGCCACCGCCCCCGCAGTCGCCTCGCAATCTGCTCATCAACGGCAGCTTTGAGCAGGGACCGGTCGTCAGCGGCTACCTGCCAGTGGACAGTGGATCGACGGCGATCAAAGGCTGGAAGGTGACGCGCGGCCAGATTGATGTGAATGAGACCAATTACAATTCCGCAGATGGAAAGCGGAGCATCGATTTGCACGGCACGCCCGGCTATGGCGGCGTCGAGCAATCATTCAAGACGATCAAGGGGCATCGCTATCGCGTCACTTTCTCGATGTCGGGCGCCCCCGCGTATGCGGTCGCGATCAAGCGGCTGGCCGTCAGCGCGGCTGGCAAGTCGCAGGAGTTCGCCTTCGATACCACCGACAAAAAACCGGACGATATGGGTTGGATCGATTATGCCTGGGAGTTCAATGCCATCGATGAGAGCACCAACCTGGAGATCCGCACGGTCATGACGACGGACCCTCTGGCAGGACCGTTCATCGACCACGTTCGAGTTTGGGACGTCCCGGCAACGAAGTGAACGGAGATCGACCGACGCACCTGAGATGTCTTTTCGACTGTCTTTCCCTCAATCCCTCAAGCCGACCTGCCCTTCACGACGGTGTGCGAAGTGGCGCGCAAAGACTCAATCGCACTGCCTCGGCCAGAGCTGCTCTCAAGCAGCAAAACTTGCTCGGCTCCCTGCCGCATTTTGGCGATGGCCTCGTGGAAACGCTTTCGTTCTGAAAAGGAGATTCAGGCTCTCCCAACCGCGGTCATCCGATGCCAATCCCGCGGAAAAGCAATGAGGTTCTTTTTCTTTCCGCTACCAATTCGGGTGATGCGGGCTATCATGACCTGTGACGTGGATCAGATCGATTGATTTGACGACGATTCGGATGACAAGAGAAAGTGCATGTCGGCTGGTGTCGGCGGGCATGTTCCGTTGTAAGCCGACATGCTGACGCCTCCATTTTCGGGGCTTTACCATGTCGGCTTTTTTTATTGTTCCGCGGATGCGATGGGTGTGATCGATGAGCGGGTAACGCGGTGATCTTGGCTGTGAACTCAGGAGAGAGCACTATGTTTTTCCTCTACGGCTCCCGGCCCGAGGTGTCTCGCAAACTCGTCGCGACGTTTGATTCCGAGGAGCAACTGCTGGCCTATGTCGGCTGGTCCAAGCTTCGCACCTTGCCAGATGGCACCAGTACGTTCGAACAGGGAAGCGCGCTTTCACGCTATGACCGCTGGGAGACTTCTTCTGTTCCACTGGACAATGACGATCCAAACGAGGTTCCCTTTAACCCATCCCCAAGTAGGCTTTAAAATCAGGAAAGGCAGCTTGCCATGAAGAATCGAATGTTCGGCGGAATCGGTGCGATGGCAATGGCTTTGACGCTCGCTGCCATTGACGTGGATGCGTTAGCGCATCAGGCCCAAGCGGCTGAAACGAAGACCGATTCGATGATGCAGGAGTGTGCTAAAGCCTGTTCAGATTGCCAATGGGTGTGTGACCACTGCGCGACACACTGTGCGAACCTGCTGGCAGATGGCAAGAAGGAACACTTGTCGTGCCTCATGCACTGTCGAAACTGTGCGACCTGTTGCGCCGCTTGTTCCCAAGTCTGTGCGAGTGGCGGACCGCTTTCCGCCGTGATGGCCGATTGTTGTGCGAAGTGTTGCGACCATTGTGCCAAGGCGTGCGAGGCATTCCCCAATGATATGCACATGAAGTCTTGTGCCGAGGAATGTCGCAAGTGCGAGAAGTCGTGCAAGGCGATTGCCAAGTAAAGGGCACTTCGGATCGGATGCGACAACCTCGACGATTTGCGCATGAAATTGTCGGATGGGGGCCGCTGCAGCCCAGCGCGTTCTCCATTGATGACAAGACGAGCCTGCTGGCGTTTCCAGCGCCTTCCTTCACCGAGACCGCATCGGCGCTGGCGGTCCAAAAGCGACCGCCAGATGGCACACAAAGACGGCTGTTTGACGTCGGAAGGTTGCTGTTTCTCGGGCGGAAAGCCAGTGCCATCCAACGTGGGTAACGATTTTTGTTCACGAAAAACTGAGCCGACCCTGAAGGGGTCGCAGCATTCTTCATGCAGAGTGATCGTTGCGGGTCGTTGCGGGGATGCTCGCCGATTCAAAGAGCGGTTGCTGCGACCCCTGACCGGGGTCGGCAGAGTCTTTCGATGGCCACCGGGGGTATCGTCGCTTCGCTCCTCAACCGCCCGGCGAATGGGTATCATCCCTGCCGGGATCAAGAAGATCACACCCTCGACCGTGATCGAAAAAAACTTGTTGTTCAGTCGCTTTTCTGTTTTTGGAAATCGTTACCCGCGTTGCATGCCACCCCGCCGTTGAAATTCGAAGAATTGTCCGTCGCATGGTCGGGGTGCTCAGGTGGAACGTATCGAACTTGCCTGAACTCGAGCCCACTCGTGATGAGCACTGTACACTTCCCACACGGATCGAGCCCATGCTCGAACCCGTTCCGCATGCTCGGCAGGATCTCCACTTCATTGCGAAGGGACTGGTCGATGACCGGCTTCTCGCAGGATGTCCTCCGCCCACGCGGCATCTTCGGCCGATAGCGATGGACGCGGGGCTTCGCGGTAATTCAGGCGTTCATACCTCCCGTCACGATAGCACTCGTCTATCAAAGGTTGAAGTTCAAGAATGACCTCGCCATCAGACGCGTGTGGATATCTCCCCAATGCGCCTCCAAATACGGATCCATGCCGGGAAATGGGCTGGGCATCGGAATTGTTCCTCCACGAAGAACTGGCGGGGTTTGAAGGTTGATTGACTGCCATGCGCTACACGAAACCGTGGACGCAGTGTGATTTTTGCAGTAACAAGCCAGACGGGCAAGTCGAAGCATCGAGTGCGTTTGGCTCGTAGACCCATTTGCATTCGTCAATCATCCCCCCTCTGCGAAATCTGAGTGATCTGCGGTTCAACGTCTTCGCTGCTTGGATTTCCAAGGCGAAGAAAAGGCTTTGAACCGCAGTGCCCATTGCGGTACACGTCGTGAAAGGGACGTTATTCACCGAAGATTGTACTTGATTCACGACGGAGCGAAGTAGTTTTGTTGCGGCGGCATTGTACTTCTGCCACACTTTCCGCAGTTGTGCATCGGTCGGCTTGAGATTACTGGCAAGGGGGGATGTAAATGCGTCGAGCCGCGTTGTTGATCTGCATATTCGGATTGCTTTTTTCCGTCACTTTCGCACAGGCAAAAAAGAAGCCCAAGTCAAAGCCGGATGCGCCAAGTAAATTTGCCGGGAAGAAAGCAGGTGAGGGTAAGGAGTTGGTCGCCGGGATGAAATTCCGATGGTGTCCTCCGGGTGCATTTAACATGGGCCCCGATTTTGATGCCATTCCGGTGACGCTCACTTCGGGATTTTGGCTGGGCGAAACCGAAGTTACGCAAGGGCAGTGGAAAAAGTTGATGGGAACCGAACCTTGGAAAGACCTCGAAGCCGTGCGAGAAGGTGATGACCATCCCGCAAATCACATCAGCTACGATGACGCCTTAGCGTTTTGCGGGAAACTGAATGAGCAGGAGCGGTCGGTGTTGCAAGAGGGCTGGAGTTTTAGCTGCCCGACCGAAGCCCAGTGGGAGTACGCATGCCGGGCGGGAACTACCACAAAGTTCTCATTCGGGGACGACGCGACGAAATTCGGTGACTACGGTTGGTATGAAAAGAACACGAAAGGCGAAAATTATCCGCATTCCGCAGGAGCGAAGAAGCCGAATGGATGGGGGCTAAAGGACATGCACGGAAACGTTTGGGAATGGTGTAGTGATTGGTACGAATACAAACGTATCGGCGGCATCAATCCACAGGGTCCGAAATCTGGAAAGGAACGGGTGTATCGGAGTGGATGCTGGGTCGTTGACGCTGAGTATTGCGAGTCGGCAATGCGGAGTGACGATCTTCCCACCACGAAGAGTCGCCTGTTGGGCTTTCGCGTAGCCGTTGTTTTCTCGGGCAAATGACTGATGTTCTGAGGCAGACGCCACGGGGCGTTCACTGTCCGCTGCAAAACATCTGGCGCGGACGGTTTGATCAATCTCGGCTGGGTGGCAATGCAGGCAACGAGAAACAGCGTTTTATTGATGTTGCCAGATATGTGTGACTTCGAGCACCCCCAAAAGATTATTGCCTCGTGCGATTCGTCTTGATTCACGGACAAAAATATGTATAATAAATGTCCGCTGCGTGTGTGCCAATGTGTTGGCGGAATTGTGAGTGACCGCCCAATTTGGCGGCTTCGGCCGACAGGGTCAAACGACGTAACTTGCAATTGGCGCGGTTCAGACGTCGTGGATTTTAATGGATAGTCCATATCATTAACTACAGTAGTGTGTTGCGTCGAATTCAACCTCCTGACGAGTCAATCGCGGCGAAAACAAGAAATCGGCCATAATGTTTTTCATATAAATCAGTTACGTCATTCAATTGCGCAAATGCACGCCCCTGTGAAATTCACCCCCAATCGCCAGGTCTTTTGAGGACCTTTTTTTCGATGTTACGTCGATGAAGGCAGGATGCAGAATTAGGAAAAGGGAGACCGTACGGTCGGGGTATCGGCCGGGTCTGGAGACTCGCGCCAAACAGGTGACGTCGCATCTGGCAAAGTCGCCCTGTCGCTCCGCCGACAGGAAAGCCGAATGTCGGCCGGCGCGAATTGCGAAATTGGGCGACAATTTAAGTCAAAGGTCTGCGTGAGATCGGCTTTCTTGTCGGCGGAGCGAGAGGGCGACTTTCGATAGCCAGTTCGACTTCGCCCGGTTACGCTCTTATCGCACCCGATGTTTCGATTGCAACCGGAGAGACCACATGAGCCAGCAGACTTCGTATCCGCCGATCCCTCGACGCCGTTTCCTGCAGACATCGGCTGCTGCGGCGGCAACGCTGACATTTGGGGCTCCTGCGATTCTGCGGGCCAGGGGACTGACCGAGAAGCTGAATGTTGCTGTGATCGGGGCAGGGGGGCGCGGCGGTTCGAATATGGGGGCTGTGGCCGGAACCGAAAACATTGTCACGCTGTGTGACGTGAATGAAGGAAATCTCGCGCGGGCTGCCGAGCAGCATCCCAAGGCTCGGAAAATCGTTGACTTTCGCAAGGTCTTTGACAATCCCAACGAATTCGACGCGGTGATCGTCAGCACGTGCGAGCATACACATGCCTTCGCGACGGTCGCGGCTCTGCAACTCGGCAAGCACGTTTACTGTGAAAAGCCGCTGACGCACAGCATTTGGGAAGCTCGCGTCATTCGAGAAGCAGCGGCCAAAGCCAAAGTGGCGACTCAGATGGGGATCCAGATCCACGCCGGAACAAACTATCGCCGCGTTGTGGAACTGGTTCAAAGCGGGGCCATCGGTCCGGTGCGCGAAGCGCATGTCTGGGTTTCCCGGGCCTGGGGCCAGCAACCGGACGAAGACGCGAAGAAGTACGGAGACATCGTCTCCACCCAGGATCGCCCCAAAGATTCCTCCCCCATCCCAGCAGGACTCGACTGGGATCTGTGGCTGGGACCGGCGCCCCAGCGGGAATTCAACAACGTCTACTTTCCGGGACCCAAATGGTATCGCTGGTGGGAATGGGGTAGCGGCACGATGTCGGACCTGGGGAGCCACTGGAATGACCTGCCATTCTGGGCACTGAAGCTTCAGTCGCCGCTGACTGTCGAAGCCAGCGGTCCGCCCCCTCATCCGGACCTGGCGCCGGCATCAATGCAGGCAACATACGAATACGGCCCGCGCGGCGATATGCCGGCCGTCAAGCTGACGTGGTATCAGGGAGTCAACAAGCCGAAGATCTGGACGGAGAAGGGGATCCCTCAATGGGACAGCGCCGCCCTGTTCATCGGCGACAAGGGAATGCTGTTGTCCGACTACGGTAAATATGTGCTGCTGCCGGAGGACAATTTCAAGGACTTCAAGCGGCCCGACCCGTTCATCCCCGATTCCGTGGGTCACCATGCGGAATGGATCAAAGCCTGCAAGACCGATCGAGTCACGACCTGCAACTTTGAGTACTCCGGCTGGCTGACTGAAGCGAACCACCTGGGGAACGTGGCTTATCGAGTAGGCAAGAAAATCGAATGGGACGCGGCAAATCTACGCTGTCCGAACGCTCCCGAAGCCGCGCCGATCATCCGGCGCGAGTATCGACCGGGTTGGAAGCTGATTTGACGAAATCAGCGACACGGGACGGTTCACGTGGATCTGGCATAGGCCTTGCGCCAGGCTTTCCAGTCGTCGCGCGTGGCGGCGATCATCGCCTGGGCCGCGTCTTCGAGCCAATTCGCATCATGCGAATCGAGCCATTTCAGGATCGAGTCTTGTTCCTCGGGAGTTCCGCAATGGATGTTGGCCGTTTCCGCACCCATCGATTCGAACATCATCTTCTCGTCGGCAACACGGCTCAACATCTGCAGCTCGATCCTTGAACATCGGGGTGCAAGTCGACGAACGATCCAGGCGCCGTCCACGCGAAGAAAGGGATCAGCACACCGTACGGCACGGGTCAAAATCTCTGCCAGGCGGGTAACGGGGGGGCGATCCACGTCCAGATACGCGGTCGCCGGTGGCGTCACGGCCTTGGCTTCACGCGCTATCCACCCGCCGGCGATATTTGCCAGCGCCACATATCGTGGTTTCCCGAGACTTCCCATGCCGACTCGGGGCCGCGATCGAATTTCGCAGGGCACCGTTGTTCCCTGCAGATCCTTCTTGAGGACGGTCTGAACCTCGTCCGAAACATCTGGACGGGCCTGCTTCAGGACCCCCGTCATTTTTTTCCAGAAGACGACAGGATCACGATCCGCTTGTGTGGCGAGGCTTCGCATCTCCAGATTAACTTCTTCCAGAACGAACGGTCGTCCGCCTTGTTGAATATGATCAACGTATCCTGACAGGATGGCGCGGCACGTCCTTTTCAGATCGAGTCCGAATTGGGCGCTGTCGGCTGCGACGATGGCACTGGCTGCCAGTCGCACCAGATCATTCGTGAAAGGGAGATCGTCGACTTCGTCGAAATCATTGACACCCCATACCAACCGGCCTTCGCGATCACGCCAAGTCCCAAAATTCTCAACATGCAGGTCGCCAACAGCCAGCACTCGGGGAGCCGATTGAAGATCCTTGCAAACACCAGGCCAGATCTCGGCCCAGCGATAATAGGTTCCGCGGAAGAAGGGAAACGCGTCGACTCGCGAGGCCATTTGCTCGTGCTTGTAGTCCAATTCATGGGTTTGAATCGATACCTGCGAAGCAAGCCATGTTTCATACCGCTCTGTCGCTGCAACGATATCAGTTTTCATGATGACTCGTGGTGACAACATTCGTTACGTGTGCAACTCGTTCCCATCGTCCGGTGTGGGAACCCGCTTCAATCGACGCGACGTTTCGCCAGCAATCGATCCAATTGGTTGGCAAACGCCTGTTTGTCCTTGGGACCATACGGGGCAGGCCCCCCAGTCACAAGGTCGCTACCCCTCAGTTCGTCCATCAGGTTCCGCATGGTGATCCGCTCACCGATGTTTTCGGTCGTGAACAGGTCCCCGCGCGGATCAATGGCAATCCCCCCTTTCTGGATCACGTGCGCTGCCAATGGAATATCCGCTGTGACAACCAGATCTCCCGATTGAACCAATTCCACAATCTGCTTGTCCGCGACATTCAAACCGGAAGGGACGGTGAGCAATGACAGGAATTCGGACTTGGGAATTCGGATCTTCGTATTGGCGACAAGAGTCAGCGGCACTTTCACTCTCACCGCCGCTCGGTACAGCAGTTCTTTGATCTCCACCGGACAGGCGTCGCCATCGACCCAGATTTGCATAACTGTACTTTCTGCGAGTGGACAAACTTCCCTCGCGTCCGTCCTGTTGACTGGTATACTCAATACTCCGGATGTTCCCAAGGAAACCATCATGCCATCGCCGTTCTCAGGAATGAATCCCTATTTTGAGCAGGAGGAAGTCTGGCATGACTTCCATCAAGCATTCATCCCTGCAATTCGGCAGGAGTTGGTCAAACAGGTTGGCTCGCGATACATCGTGAAATTGGAATTGCACGTTTATATCCGCGAACTGGCATCTGATGAACGTCGATTCCTGGGGCGAGCCGACGTGGGAATCAATACAACTTCGCAGCCGGGATTCGCGAGAGAATCGGCGGGAGGAATCCTAGAAGCCCCGACCCAATGCTTCGTGCCAATCGGAGTCGATGTTCTGAAGGAATCGTTCATCGAAGTACGTAGCGCCGAAACCCGGCAACTGGTGACGACGATCGAACTCCTGAGTCCGGCCAACAAATCTACGGGACCAGACAGGGAAGCCTACTTGAGCAAACGCCGTCAGTACTTACTCGCTGGAAACGCGAACTTCGTGGAACTGGATCTGTTGCGGGGAGGGCCTCGCATGCCGCTCGAAGGCCTGGCTGCGTGTGATTATTACGTAATGGTCGCACGTCCCGAACAGCGTCCGAAGGTTGGAGTGTGGCCGATCCAGTT
>Ga0206824_10372_pt1 | contig 10487 bp, 6 predicted proteins | sample Alteio_BWOrgCont_82_FD_152874 | JGI IMG/M metagenome (GOLD analysis project Ga0206824, IMG submission 152874) | Enriched cells from forest soil in Barre Woods Harvard Forest LTER site, Petersham, Massachusetts, United States -... | ecosystem: Environmental > Terrestrial > Soil > Temperate forest >...
TTCTTCAGGTCGTCGAGGATACGGTCGAAATCGGAGTTGGTGCGGAGGTTGTTCCAGGCGGGATTTTTCTGGAACCAGGGATAGTTTTCGTTGCCGAGATAGATGGCGCGGCGCAGCCAGTGGAGGGCTTCGGTCGAATCGCCTTCAACGGCGAAGTAGCTGGCGAGACGATAGGCCATTTCGCTGTCGGCTTCGGCGGCGGCCAGGGTGTCGTCTTTGAGCAAAGCGGCGGCATTGGCGCGCTCGCCGGCCATGACGTAACACATGGCGAGCGTGGGTACGGCGATGCGGAGAAGACCATCATCGCGGATGACGCCTTCGAGGATTTCAATGGCGGTGTCGACGTTGCCGAGGCGCATCTGCTGATAGCCGGCGGAAGTGCGCAGCAGCGGATGGCGCGGCTCCAGGGCGAGACCTTTTTCAAGCTCGTCGCCGGCTAGCTCAAGCTGGTTCTGGTAGTGATAGACGCGGGCACGGTGGTTATAGAGGATGGCGGCGTTGGCGGGGTTGAGCTTGAGCGCGCGGTTGAACTCCGCGAGCGCTTCGTCATACATGCCATCGCCGCGCAGGGCGAGGCCTGCGACCATGTGCACGTTCCAGTCGTTGCGCGCGGTGATGAGCAGATTGGCGGTGCCGTGGCGGGCGGATTCTTTCTCGCCGCGTGAGAGCAACATGTAAATGCGATAGAGGTTTGGCTCGATAGCAGATGGGTCGAGCTTGAGCGCTTCATCGAAGGCGCGGCGGGAGTGCATGACGTGAATCTGGCCGCCGAAGCCATGACGGACATATTGCAGTTCCGCGATACCAAGACCACTCCAGCCCTGCGCGAATTCAGGATCGCGGGATGTGACGGAAGTAAATAGCGCGTGGGCGCGATCGAGATCGGCCCGTGCGCCAGTGCGCACCATGAAGGAGCTGAGCACTGCGCGGGCTTGCAGATACTCTTCGCTGACCGCACCGGGCAACGAGGTTTCGCTGGATGCAAGTGCTGGGGCGGCTTCCATATCGGCGGAGCCGAGGCCGTGCAGCGAGGCGAAGACTTCATTGGAGATTTCCGTTTGCACGGCTATCAGATCGAGAGAGGCGACGCGGATGGCTCCGCCGGAACGCACGGATTGCGAGGCGATATCGAGGAGCTGCCAGTTGAGGTCGAAGCCGTGCTCGGGGCCTTGCTCAGAGCGCAGAAAGCTGCCTGCGAGAACGAAGGAGACTAGCAGGCGCTGGCCGACCTGCAGCGGGTCCATCTGCGAGATGGGCAGCGTCATGAGCGTGCTGGAGGGGCGCACGACGAGAGCGGGAATGCGGGCGAGACGGGCGGCGATGGCATCGGCGAGGGCGTAGCCGTAGAGTGGAGCAACTTCTGTGGCGCCGAGGTTGGTGAATGGGAGAACGACGAGTGAGTTTGGCTGTGGGCTGTCGCCGGTAGACTCGCGGAAACGCTCGGCGAGCATGGAGAGAAAGCCGGTGGCTCGTTTTTCGGCTTCGATGCCGGTGGTGGGGAGATTGGCTGCGGCTTCGCCGGGGATGCTGCCGGTCTCAATCTGCGCGGCCTTCATGATGGTCTTGAGGGCTTCACGGACTTCCGCGGCAGAGGCGTAGCGCGCGGCGGGGTTTTTCTCCAGACAGCAGGTGATGACCGATTTGAGCTCCGGCAAGATGCCGAGAGCGATTTCGCCGAGGTCCGGCGGATTGGAGAACTGAATGGCGCGGATGGCCTGGAAGTCTTCCGCATCGGGGCGCGAGAAGGGATGGCGGCCTGAGGCGAGCTCATAGAGGATGACGCCGAGTGCCCAGACATCGGACTGCACACTGGACTGGCCGGTGACGAACTGCTCGGGGGCCATGTAACGGATGGTGCCGCCGCGAGCGGTGTAGGTTGCGGCCATCGATGCGTCCCTGGCGAGGGCGGGTTTGCCGGGATCGAATGCGGTGTCTTCCGGGCGCAGGCGGCGAGCGAGGCCGAAGTCGAGGATTTTGGCGAGGCCGCCGTCCGTGAGCATGACGTTCTGCGGTTTGAGATCGCGATGGAAGATGCCGATGGAGTGCGCGGCCTGGAGGCCGTCCGCGACCTGGATGCCGACGGAGAGAATGAGCTGAAGGCTTGCGGGGCCGCGGGCGATGAGGTGATCGAGCGACTGGCCTGGGACGTACTGCATGACGATGTATGCTTCTTCGCCGCTTTCGCCGACTTCATAGATGGCGCAGACGTTGGGGTGTTCGATGGCGGAGGCCATGCGGGCTTCGCGCAGGACGGTGCTGCGCATCTGCTCGGCGGTCAGGAGGCCGGTGCGAAGAATTTTTAAGACGACGGGGCGCTGCAGTAGCGAGTCGTTGGCCAAATAGACGACGCCGCTGCCGCCTGCACCGAGGCGACGGACGATTTCATATTGCTCTATGGTGCGTTTTTTCATTGGCCTGTTTTCAGTTTAATGGGTTGTGTTCGTGTGGAAGCGCGGCCTGTGCAGAGTGCGGGATTGTGGGTGTGTTTGAAATTTTTCTACATACGGAAGGTCGTCAGTCCGGGGATACGTGACTGACGATAAAGTGACTTCGCAAAACTTACCCGGCAGCCACTGCTCTCCGACCTAGAAGAAGTGGTCGAAGACCAATCGCAGTGACACTCAGTTACTCAGAAAGGCGGCGATCTTCTCATTGAGGAACTTCTTGTCGGCGGGGCTGGCCCCTGCGCCGGCCGGATGCCCCCACAGCGACGGAATCGGCATCAGGGTGCTGTGCGGTATAAACGCCGCTTCATACTGTGCGTCTTCCAATGGGAAGTACAGGTCAGTTGCCGAGGGCATGTAGAGAAACGGAACCTTGATCGACTGGAGTGCTTTCTCCACGTCGCCATTGAAGTTGGTGGGCTTCCCGTCGGCAAACGTGGTGTTGCCGACATTGTTTGACTCCCAGGTGCGCGCCTGGAGGATGTAGTTGTTCGCGTCTGCACTGAATCCCTTGCGGAAGCTGAACATGTATTGCTCGAAGGTGGTACCGGGCTCTGAGGTGGTACGCCAGAGTTCCTTGCGCCACCACTCCTGCGAGTAGAGCCAGCCCGCCCACACCATGCCGAAAGCCTCCAACCCCTTTGCAGGCTCGGTTTTGTAGTCACCGTTCATAAAGGCGGGGTCAGCGGTCAAAGCGGCTATCTGGCCTTCCAGCCGGACGATTCCGTGGCCATAGGTCTTGGCGGTCCCGCTCGTCGCAACGGCCTTGTCCATGAATGTGGGATAGCTGACTGCCCACTGAAAGGCCTGCTGTGCGCCCATGGAGAAGCCAATGACTGCACGCAGATGCTGAATGTGCAGTTGCTCCGTGAGGAGCTCGTGCACGGCGTTAACGTTATCGCGGATGGTCATGACCGGGAAGCGTGGCCCATCGAACGGCGGGGGCGTGTTTGACGGGGACGAGCTGCGTCCATTGCCGAAGAGTTCGGTGGTGATGAGAAATAATTTGGCGGGATCGAGCGCGCCTTTCGGGTAGGTGGCCGACTTCACCAGGAACTGATAGCCATTCATGTTCGCCATGTAGTGTGAGGGAAGCAGAACAGCATTGGAGTGATCGGCATTGAGCGTCCCGGTTGTGCCGTAGACGATGTGGGCCTCCGGCAAAACGACGCCGGACTCCGTCTTGAAATTGTGCAGGACAAATTCGTGGCGCTCCGGCATCTGCATCGTTGCATTGGCGGGAGATTGGCCAAAGGCCAGGACATTGACTGAAAAGGCGAGCAGGAAAATGAGACGGCGCATATTCAGAGAATATGCTGATTCCGCAACCGAGGGAATGCCGGGCTGCTATGAGTCTAGATTTTCCAAGGGTTGATCTCGCACGAACCGAGAGCCGAAGATCTGATCCAACAATCGAGTGCACAGACACCTGTGACACAGCGTTCTGAGAACGCGTACATGGTCAAAGAAACAGATCCGTCCTCGTAAACGAGCTTGTGAGCAGTTGATGGAAATGAAGGGGTATAAAAGCGCTCGGAGCCATAGATGCTCCTCGGGGTGAGTTTTGGAGGGATGTTTGCGGCACGACTCAATTACCTCAGCGATGAAGACCTGTCGCTTGCAACCCCGATGAAGTCGTGCGCTGTTACAGAACTCAAGGCTGTTTTTTGTGATATCCCCGGTCCCCGAATGCGAGGGACCGGGGGCACCCGCGCACCCGCTCTGAAAAGCAGAAGCAGGTCCTTCCCTACGCCTGAAAAGCGGCTACGGTCAGGATGACGGGCTTTTGTGGGGGATTTGTCCGAAGCCATAATGAGATATAGATTGCATATCTGAATACACTTTGCGTGAGGGTTAGAAATGGATAGACGAGATTTTCTTGCCGTAATGACTGCGTTGACGGGAGTGGCGCTGACCCCTGAGGTTGTAGCGCAGTCGGGGCAGCAGATTACGCATGTGGATACGAAGACTGGCGGTCCATTGTTGCAAAGCGGCGTTGTGAAGCTTGAAGGCCTGAAGGCTGAAGGTGCGGCGCCGGGGGCGAAGGCTTATGTGCATTTCAATGGGCCTACGGAGCAGCTTGCGGCGCTTGCCTGCGGGCTGGCGACGCTGGAGCCGGGAGCGCAGCCGCATCCGCCACATCGGCATCCTGAAGAAGAGATCATGATTGTGGGTGAAGGGATTGGCGAGTTCTCCATCAACGGTGTGGCCACGCAGGTGAAAACAGGCGATATGGTGTTTGCTGAGTCCAATGTGCTGCACGGGGTTCGTAATAGCGGGGATACGCGGATGACGTTCTATTTCATCAAGATGATGGAAAAGAAGTAGGGGGCGGATTTCAAGCTACGGCACCGGCAGGGTGCGGGATGCGTTGCAGGAATCTGGTAACCTGCGGACTGATTATGCGTTTTGATTCGAATTGGGTTTGCAGGTTACCCGGCTTTGCATGGATTGGTGTGGTTGCGGCGGCGGTTTCTGTCCAGGCGCAGCAGACAACGCCGGTTCCTCAGACAGATCCGAATGCGCTGCCGGGGCTGGGCGCGCAGGTGCATACGGGGCATGCAAGCGGCATCGATGCTGCGGGGCGTATGCGGAGCTTGCTGGCGAATCATGAGTATTTCAAGATCGCGGATCAGATGGATTCGCTTCCGCCGGAGCAGGCGCAGTTTTATCGCGGGGTGCTGGCGAATCGGGATAACGATCCTAAGAAGTCGATTGAGTTACTGACGCCATTGATCGACAAGGTGACGGCAAGCGGCGATAAGGAGCAGGAGAAGCTGCTGCGCAAGACGCTGGCTGAGGATTATGCGCGCGAGGGCGACCAGCTGAATGCGGCCAAGGCGTATGAGGTGTTCAGCGGGCGGTTCTGGGGCAAGCTGAGCGAGTCTGAGCAGGATGATATCGAACTGCCGCTGAGACTGCTGCCGCTGGCGGTGGATAATCCGACGATGACGGTTGAGCCCTGCGAGCCTTTTTCGATGCAGGTGAGCAAGAATGCGCTGGGTCTGACGGATGTGCCGGTGTTTGTGGATGCGCATCCGCATCGGTGGATGCTGGACCCGACGGCGCCGTTCAATTTGATTTCGCGGTCTGTGGCGCGCGAGGTTGGGCTAAAGATCAGCGATGCGAGCGCTACGGTGCATACGCTGACGGGTAAGCCGATGGTGGTTCATGCGACGCTGATTCCGCGGATTACGATTGGCGGACGGCTGACGCTGCGGAATATGACGGCGTTTGTGTTTGAGGACAAGGACTACTTTGATGCGCAGGGCGTGCTGGGGTTTCCGGCGGTTTCAGCGCTGGGTAGTTTGACGATTACGGGCAATGCGACCATTGAGGTGCATCCGGGCAAGGATCTCGATGCGGAGGCGAAGAACGCGGGCGGTGCGCGGTTCTTTCTGGATGGCGACCAGGTGATTGTTGCTCTGGGCTCGACTGGCAATGAGCGCATGTTTGCCGTGGATGCGGGCGGGCAGCAGAGCTATTTGACTTCGCGGTATTACAGCGAGCACTCGAAGAGTTTTGGCGGGAAGCCGGAGCTGTTTACGGTGCCGGGTGCTGACAAGCTGCCTCCGCAGCCGGCGTATACGGCTGAGACGCTTCCGCTGATGGTGGGCGGCACGCGGGTGGATGCGCATTTTCTGCAGGTGCTTACCGTACCGCTGGGGCAGTCGGCGATTGACGACGTGTATGGCGTGCTGGGCGTGGACTGGCTGGATCAGCTTGCGAGCTACACGTTTGATTACCGGACGATGCGGTTCCGGGTGAGGAACAGGGATTAGGGAACAGTTTGTAGATAAAAAGCGAAGGCTATAGACGGCTATGAATATCCCATCCTAGCGGCAAAAACAAAGACGCCGCGAGGATGGGGCACCCAGTTCAGAAATATCCCATACCAGCCTATTCCCTGTTCCCTGCTTTATCCTCTTCCCTTTTGTCTTTGCGTTGCGCTATAGTCGCTGACCATTGGAGTTGGGATGGGAGGAAGCGATGAAAATACACGATACGATAGCGCAGGTTTTGAAGAGCAAGAACATAGATAAAGTCCTTTCGATTGGACCGGATGATACGGTCTATGACGCGCTGAAGCTGATGGCGGAGCATGATGTGGGCGCGCTGTTGGTGCTGTCTGACGGTGAGTTGTCGGGCATTCTTTCCGAGCGCGATTATGCGCGCAAGGGCGTGCTGCTGGGGCATCCTTCGCGGGAGACACGCGTGAGCCAGATGATGACCAGCCCGGTGGTTTTTGTAAGCCCGGAGCACACGGTGGATGAGTGCCTGGAGATGATGACGCGGCACCGGTTCCGGCATTTGCCGGTGGTGGGTCGGGGCGGTGTCATAGGCGTGGTGTCGATTGGCGACCTGGTGAAATGGGTGATTTCGCAGCAGGACCGTGCGATTCAGGAATTGGAAGGGTATGTGACGGGCGGGTATCCGGCGTAAAGGCAGAGATCAGGGGTCAGATATCAGAGATCAGGACTTTAAAAGACCCAGTTCAATCAGGCTTAGGGCGGTGGAGACGACCGCTTCCTCGCGGGAGCGGGGCTTCCAGCCGAGCATTCCCATTGCTTTGGCGCTGGTGGCGTTCTTGTGCTTGCCGAGTTCGGGCAGGACGCCTTTTACGCGGGGATCCATGAGGGACGAGACGCGCAGGAGCCAATCTGGAAGCTGCATGGTGGGGACTTTGGCGGCGCGCTCGCCGAGGCCCTGTTTGAGCATGAGGGCGATCTGCTGCATGGAGGCAAAATTGCCGGAGACGGCGAGGAAGCGCTGACCGGCTGCGGCGGGGTGGGTCATGGCGCGGAGGTGCATGTCGGCCACATCGCGGACATCGACGACGCCGAATTGAATGCGGGGCAGGCCGGGCAGGGCGCGCTCCATGAGCATTTTGACGATGAGAATGGAGGTGGAGAAATCGGGGCCGAGCGCGGGTCCGAAGACGCCTACGGGGTTTACGACAGACAGTTCGAGACCGTTGCCTTCGGCGGCAATGAAGTCCCAGGCTGCGCGCTCGGCGAGGGTCTTGGATTTTGGGTAGGGCTGGATGCCGGGGCCGTTGGGGTCAGACCAATCCTGTTCGGTGTAGGTGACGTTGGCTTCTGTGTGGCCGTAACCCATGGCGGCGAAGGATGAGGTGAGGACGACGCGCTTGACACCGGCGTTGCGGGCGGCGCGGAGGACGCGGACGGCGCCTTCACGCGCGGGCTTGATGAGCTCGTTCTCGTCGGCCGGAATGGTGGACGGAAAAGGTGAGGCGATGTGGTGGACGTATTCGCAGCCGGCGACGGCTTCAGGCCAGCCGATGTCGTCGAGCAGGTCGGAGGCGGCGAAGGTGAGGCGTTTGCTCTCGGCTACGTTCACGTCGAGGCCGCCTTGCTTGAGCATGGCTCGGACTTCTGGCTCGCGCTTGAGGTTGCGGACGGTGGTGCGGACTTCGTGGCCGGCTTCAAGAAGTTGGAGAATGGTGTGGGCCGCGATGAAGCCGGAGCCGCCGGTGACGAGAACTTTGCTCATGGTGGGTTTTGGATGAGTGAGAGACGAGGAACGACGCGCAAAAGTTGACTGGGAACGGCGAGCTCGATTGATACGGTGACAGGCAGTGGTGGGAGAGCGAACGGGAGTGCTATCCCAGGTCCCACAATCAGGGACCTGGGGCACCAGAGTTTCGATGCAGAAAATCAAAAAAGCAAAAGCAACCGCAGGTCCTTCGACTGCACAGGCCACGCTTTGCGCGGCCTGCTCCGATCAGGATGACGCGGCTTTGGGGAGGATACATACTTAGTGGCTGCGGCGGGGGGTGGAATCCGAGGATGGTGGCGGAAGCTTTTGGAGCTGCTTGTTGGCGCGGCGGCCCGTGTGGAACATGACTTGGCCGAAGATCAGCAGCACGATTCCCCACCAGAGGTTGACGTTGATGCCGAGACTCTTGTCGTAGAGGGCGGGTGTGGAGTTTGTAGCTGCGCCGAATGCGGCGAGGATGATGCCGACGAAGGAGAACATAAGGCCCATAGGGATGCGGAGGTCGAGATTCATTTGTACCTCAGGTTACAGGTGACAGGTTGCAGGTTACAGAAAAGCAAAAACAAAAGCAGGTCCTTCACTCCTTCTCCACCCCAGCGACGAAGACCTGTCGCTGGGGACCCCGGGCCTGAAAAACGGCTACGGTCAGGATGACGGGCTGTTTTTGTGAGCACAGATCATTGTTGTCTCAGGCGAAGAAGATGCTCAGGGCTACAAAGACTACGAGAATGCCTACGGCAAGGGCTTCGGGGCGTTTCCACCAGATGACGTTGCCGGTTTCGGGTTTGGGGGTTAGGGAGTGGACTAAACCCACTAGCTCAGCGTCTGGTTTGGGTTTGGTGACGAGGCTGACCAGCACTGTCACGATGAAGTTGGCGGAGAAGGCGAAGATTGCTCCCCAGAAGTTTTGCGCCATGTCACTGGGGTAGTGGTGGACGACGGTGAGCCAGCCGCCGTGGATGCCGGGGGTGGCCTCGATGGGCAGGGTGAGGCCGTGGTGGAGCATGGCTGCGCTGGTCCCGGCGATGAGGCCGGCGAAGGCTCCGTGGCCGGTGGTGCGCTTCCAAAACATGCCGAGCAGGAAGGTGGCGAAGAGCGGCGCGTTGACGAAGCTGAAGACTAGCTGCAGCGTGTCCATGATGTTGTTGAAGGCGATGGCGGCGTAGGCGGTTCCGATGGAGAGCAGGATGCCGACGACGGTGGCCCAGCGGCCGATGACGAGATAGTGATGATCGGAGGCGCGCTTGTTGAGGTAGGACTGGTAGATGTCGTAGGTGAAGACGGTGTTGAAGGCGGTGACGTTGCCGGCCATGCCGCTCATGAAGCTGGCGAGGAGCGCGGTGAGGCCGAGGCCGAGCAGGCCCGTGGGGAAGTAATGCAGGAGCATGTTGGGCGTGGCCATGTCGTAATCGAGAAGCGGCTGGCCTGAGGCGGTGAGCATGGCCTTGCCGGTAACGGGGTTCATTTTGGCTGGGACGATTCCCTTCCCTTGCTCGATTTGCTGAGGGACGACCTGGATGTTGTGGATGATGGCTCCGTCTGCGCCGTGGGTGACGGTCTCCGTGGTGTGCGGGGTGGGCAGCGAGATGGCGATGAGGCCGGGCACGATGACCAAAAATGGGAAGAACATTTTGGGGATGGCGGCGATGAGCGGGACGCGGCGGGCGGAATCCATGTCCGGCGTGGCCATGGCACGCTGGATGACGAGGAAGTCTGTACACCAGTAGCCTGCGCCGAGGACGAAGCCTAGACCCATGCCCATGCCGATGGCGTCGACTCCCATGGGATTGGTGGAGGCGTGGCCGAGTCCGTGCCAGGCGTGCATGTAGGCGTCAGGCAGGCTGGCCTTGAGGCCCTGCCAGCCGCCGACGTTTTTGAGGCCGAGGAAGACGAGCGGGAAGAAGCCGGCGACGATGATGGCGAACTGGAGGACTTCGTTATAAATGGCGCTGGTGAGGCCGCCGAGGAAGATGTAAACGAGGACGATGACGGCGGAGAGGACGATGGAGAAGGTGAAGATGCCCGACTGCGGCCAGTTGAGCGAGCGGAACATGCTGTCAAAGACGTGGAGGACCTGGATGAGCCGGGCCATGGCGTACATGGAGATTCCGGAGCTGAAGACGGTCATGACGGCGAAGGTGCAGGCGTTGAAGGCGCGGGTCTTTTCGTCGAAGCGGAGGCGGAGGAATTCTGGGACGGAGCGGGCCTTGGAGCCGTAGTAGAACGGCATCATGAAGATGCCGACGAAGATCATGGCGGGGATGGCGCCGATGCCGTAGAAGTGCGCGGTTTCAAGGCCGTACTTGGCTCCGGAGGCTCCCATGCCGAGGACTTCCTGCGCGCCGAGATTGGCGGAGATGAAGGCTAGGCCGCAAATCCATGCGGGCAGGGCGCGGCCTGCCTGGAAGAAGTCCTTGCTGGTCTTCATGTATCGCTTGAGGGCAAAGCCAATGCCCAATACGAAGCCGAAGTACAGCAGCATGATGAGCCAGTCGACTGATTTGAGTTCCAAGTGCGGTTGCT
>Ga0206824_10373_pt1 | contig 10427 bp, 4 predicted proteins | sample Alteio_BWOrgCont_82_FD_152874 | JGI IMG/M metagenome (GOLD analysis project Ga0206824, IMG submission 152874) | Enriched cells from forest soil in Barre Woods Harvard Forest LTER site, Petersham, Massachusetts, United States -... | ecosystem: Environmental > Terrestrial > Soil > Temperate forest >...
TTCGAAGTCGTCTTCGTCTTCCAAAGTATGTTCCCAGTACCGCGGCTGCCACACGCGTCGCCGTCGTTCGCGGCGGCGTCCGTCGCTGAAGGGCTGCTCGGCGCCTCCCAGGCGAAGCCACTCTTTCGTGAATTCCTTTTTGATCCAACCCCAGCGCTTGGGATATTCATCGTCTCCAGGCGGCAATGACGAGATGGCGTGCAAGTGCTCGGGCAGCAACACCAACGCATCCATCGTAAACGGCCATTTCAGAAGACAGCGCCGAAAAAAGCTGCCGAGCAGCCGTCTGGCGTCCGGCTGCGAAAACAGCGGAGCCCGCCGATGCGTGACGAGCGTAAAGAAAAACGACCCGCCTGGAACATAAGCTCGCCGATAATTGGGCATCGCTCGATGATATCATCGCCCGTCAGGTCACGTAAACGGTCCACAGTACCATCGCGGCCCAAGATCAGTCTGCAATAAACAAGAACCCATAGCCACGAGACACTCGGTCAGGCACAGCCTGACCTACTTCTACTGCCTGGGAGTAATCGGAAGGGCACCGGTTTACAGGTGGTGCCGTGGGCTGCGTTCGCTAGCTCCAAGAGAGTACACTTCGTGATCTTGGTCTAGCGAGCCATCCGAGTGCCGTTCCTTCACACGCTGATTGGCAATTACTGCCGAAAGCGGTTTGCCAAACCGTGTTTGAGCCGCGATTTGTGCGAAATGGAGGACGTGGAACATTCGCTGTTCCTCGCCCACGGCCCGACAGAAGATGAGAACGAAGCTCAATCGGCGCAGCCGATGGTGAAACTTCTAGGAAAGAGAAATCGATCGTGATAGTCCTACGACACAATGGGATACGACCCGGCCCCCCGCTCATTGCTCAAGAAGGGGAGCCCGTTAGGTTGTGAAGCGCGGGGGGTAGCACGGCACTTGTTGTCCAATACTGATGGAGAGGGGGCGGCTCGCTCGCTAGGCGCATAGATCGCCGCCCCGGCAAAAAGGGGTAAGTGCGTGAATGCCTCCATAAGACGTTCTGAGCACCTTCGAGGTGACATGCAACTGTGTGACATCACCTAAACAGGTGATGTCACACAGTTGACATCCTGTTCCTAGGCGGTAATAACATCATAACGCACGCGCATTCGCACCTCATTTCACTTTTCATGTCTTCTCTTCCACTTGCCGCGGGGGCGTACTCGAATCGTGACGGATCCAAATTCCCGCTCAATCGAGAAAGCATGTCAGATGTATCGTCGATGTTTGCGACAGGCAATTGTTGTGTGTCTAACTTGCACAAGCCTTTGTGGAGGTTGGGAGAGGCAAACTCACGCGCAAATGAATCGGAGACCATCGGCGCGCATGGGCAAATCCAGGAGTCCACATTTTGCAGGTCAGCTGCAGCTTGAAACAGCTAAAAAGGCTGGGATGCCGTTCCGTAATCCGCCCAATCTCGATGCCAAAAATGGTGCGTTCGAATTGAACGTGGAAGTGCATGAATTCAATTACACGAAGGAACAGCCATCGCCGCTCGACGTCGGAGCCCCCGACGTTCTCAAATTGATCACGTACAATTGCCTCCCCGTTGGACCAGCGATTCGTGTACGTCGAGGACAGAAGTTTTCGATCAATGTTGATAACCGGCTTAATCCGGTCGGAAATCCGCCTCCTGCGGGAGACCCCACAAAGCCCAAAACAACTTATGTCGCCGAGGTCCCACGCGGCGATTTGTTCAGCTATACGAACCTGCATACGCACGGATTGCATATCAGCCCCGCTGATCCGTCCGACAACATACTCGCTTGCATCGCCCCGGGTACTTCGCGAAAGTTCCAGTACACGATTCCGGCAGATCATCCTTCGGGGACATATTGGTATCACCCTCATCTTCACGGAACGGTGGCCTATCAGATGTCAAATGGACTTGCCGGTCCCCTGATTGTCGAAGGGGACTGTCAGGACCAATACCCTGACTTGGAGGATCTTCCTGAAATCGCCAAGGCCAAAGAGCAGATTCTTGTCTTTCAGTTGATGAACTTGCGCTATCAGGATGGAATGAATGGGCTTCCAATTCCCGGCAAGCGGGGATGGGTCGACGCGGATACGATTTACAACATGTTCACCAGCGCCGTTCGCAGCGCGGCATTGCAAGTTGATGACGACGACCAAGACCCCAAGAAGACGACATCTTCACAGCCAACCACCATCAATGGACTTATTCTGCCCGTGATGACGATGAATGCGGGAGAGCTGCAACGTTGGCGATTGATTCATGCTGGATGGGACATTAAAGAGCAGCTCAGTGTTGTTGATGACCAGGGAAATCCCACGACGTCGATTTCGTTTTATGAAGTTGCGCTCGATGGACTGACAACCGGGGCGCTGACACTGCAACCAGCGTTTTTGCTTGCGCCCGGGCAACGATCGGACCTGCTTGTCAAAGTCGATCCCAACGTGCTGGCTGGAAATCAGGAACGGACGTTTTTCTTGACTCAGTCACCCGGCGGCCAGTTGCCACAAGGAACAAACGTCAATCCGTTGTACTTGGCCAAGATAAAGATATCGGGACAAGTCGATGACATAATACTTCCAAGCTGTGCCAGCATCGCCAATCTACGGCCTTTTCAGTCTCTGGCAAATGCAAATCCAGGTGTGACTTGGCAGTTCAAGTTGTCGGGAACCGATCCTCAGAACGTTACACCTTCCCAAGCTCCTTATGTTGGACATTACACGATTGATGGAACGACATTTCACACGTGGAATGATAACCCTCTCGAAATCGATCTGAACTCAATTCACGAATGGACACTGACAGCAACCGAATTGGGACACCCGTTTCACATTCATGTCAATCCGTTTCAAGTAGTTGCGTACCTTCCACCGGGGCAGGATGGTACGATTCCTGGAAACTGGATTTCGCAGGATTACTGGCGGGATACACTCTTTGTTAATGAAGGTGAATCTTACAGAATCCGAATGACGTTTAAGGACTTCACAGGGCTCTCCGTCTTTCACTGTCATATCCTGGATCACGAAGACCAGGGAATGATGATGCCACTCAAGATTAAGGATGGGGCGAATCCGCTTCCTGCTCAGGAAATCTGCAACGCAATGGCGGCACGCAAGGCGGATTTGCAGCCATTGCGTCAACCAGTTCCCGTCTCGAAGATCTTTGATGGACAAGGGCATTCTCATACTCTTGCAGAGTTTAAAGGTAAGAAAACTGCAGTGGTATTGTTCAAAGGGATCTCGTGCTTTGCGTGTGCAGAGCAACTTCGGTTGGTTGTCAGGGAATTTCGGAATGCGAACGATCCCGATTTGGCTGTCGTGGCAATTAGTGATAAACCGATAGAGGATTACTCGGGCGCTCTGAAAGCACTCGAGATTGGTTCGAGCGACCCGGTGAGAGTCTATATTAGCACTCCAGACCACCAGATTTTCCGCGACTTCGGTTGTTTCGAAAATAACGAGCCGCGGCATGGGCTGTATTTGATCGACCCACAGGGAACCGTGCGAGCCGGGTTCGCCGGCAGCCATCCATTTTCCGACGTTCCCAGGATCGCTCGGGAAACGTCAAACTTGATCGCCACCGAAGTGACAGCAAAAGACTGATCCGCTTCCCATGCTGCGGACAAGAGGCACTCTTACCGTCTACGCAAATCCCACCTCACTCTACGAAGGGCTATTCATGTCTACAACATCTGGCATATGGACTCGGTTTGCAAACGCACTTCCAAATGGTGGTGGGACCGGAACGATGCTCCAACTGACAGATGGAAGCGTGCTCGCAGTGACGAGCGACAATCAGACTTGGGCGCGATTGCATGCTGATATTGCGGGGAACTTCGCGAATGGCACATGGACACTGGCAGCGAAGATGTCAATCCCGCGACTTTACTTCGGATCCAACGTCCTTCCTGATGGGCGTTTGTGGGTGATTGGTGGAGAATACAGCGGATCACCCCTCGCGGAAAACGATAACAATACAAGTGAAATCTACGACCCCCTAGCGAATATATGGACTTCAACCGCGACCTTTCCCCAGCTCCAATTTGGCGATGATCCGACGATCTTGCTCGCGTCGGGAAAAATCCTTTGCGGTTATCTTTTGGGGCCTCAAACCTATCTGTACGATCCGGCGACAGATTCGTTCACGTCGGCCGGTATAAAACTGCTCGGCGATCGCAGTGATGAGGAGACATGGGTCATCCTGCCTGATGGAAGCGTACTTTCCTACGACATCTTTGCCAGCGCTTCTTCGACACAGTACACAGCGCAACGGTACATTCCTTCATCCGATACTTGGGTCAGCGCTGGGACCCTGCCTGCTCAACTCAGTAGCAGCGCTGTAGGGTTCGAATTGGGTTCGGCAATGCTCCTCCCGAATGGTACGGTTATCTACACCGGGGCGAACGGTCAAAACGCGATCTATGACATCTCATCGAATAGTTGGTCCGGAGCGCCCAGCCTGCCAACCAACTTTGGCGCCGACGATGCTCCCGGCGCATTTTTGCCCGACGGTCACTTTGTCTTCGCAGCCGATCAGGCGGGAGTCAAGTTGTTTAGCGGGCCGACACATTTGTTCGATTACGATTATACTACGAATACACTGTCGGACATTACTTCCACTCTGCCTGCAGCTCTGGCCACCGAACTGGCTCAAACCGGATCGTACGTTTGTCGTATGATGATCCTTCCGAATGGGCACCTCATGCTTGGCACGGGGCAGAATTACTGGGATTATGCGCCGCAAGGAAGCCCACAAGCCGGATGGGAACCAGTGATCCAATCCGTCGCTAAAGGAACCGCAGGCAGCTATGTAATTGAAGGAAATCGATTGACGGGTATTAACCAAGGTTCGTCGTACGGCGATGATGTTGAATGCGATACGAACATTCCGCTGGTACGTCTGCTCTCAGTCGATCCGACCGTCCCGGTTCAGTACGCAGCCACAAGCAATTGGACTCCTGGAGTTTCATCTGTGGGATCTACTGCGCAATCCTCTGTTCAGTTCTTACTTCCGGTAGGATTCAAGGCTGGTAACTACCTGATTTCGGTTGTCGCGAACGGCATCGCCAGCACACCTGTCAACGCGCTGTTGATTCCGTAGACGTCAGACCGGCCACGAAGTCTGGTAGGGCGGCCAAAAGACCCGTCGGATGCCAACAAGGTCGCGCTCGGCAGTGAACGGGCGGCGGGGTGGCACAGACAATCCTGCCGATAATCAACAGTCAGGCATTCATGTCGGACAGCGCGATTTGGGTGCCACTGGCGGCTTGCCTTGGGCCGCCAGTGCCAATGTGCTGATGACTGATTGTCGGGTTGAAATGGGCAAGTAATCAACGTCGATGCTGCTCCTGCCGCCGCCATATCGGCACTGGCGGTCCAAAAGCGACCGCCAGTGGTGCACATTAAAACTGAATTGCCAATACCGCAGGGCCGGCGCATCAAAACCTGGACATAACGCCAATCTGCGAGTAAGTTCGGACTCAGCGGCTACGGATAAGTCGGCAGGGAGCCGGTTGTGGGATGGCTGCGTCCCCTTTTCTTCTCCTTTATTCTCGCCGGATCGGCAGAACCTCCCAGGGTCGCACGGCCAGAGGCCGTGGGTTTAGAACGGACTAAACGTTGCTGACTCCTCCTTATGACGTTGTTGGAAGAGCCGCCGTTCGAAGCTCCGGTCACGCCCCCAAAAGATTATTCGCTCTGAATAGGCTTCGAGAAACTGAAAAAACCGTCAAGAGCAAGTCTCTGTACGGCGTTTGATATACATTCAGAAGTAATATCCGGAATAACAATCAGATTTGGAACAGCAGTAAATGGCGTACCATGCATTGCGTCTATTTCGATCTCGCGACGCAAACGAATTGGAATAATAAAATTAACTCTATGCGATAAATTGTCATCCAACTGAATCACTAAGTCTTCAACGTATCCTCGTTGATGCGCACTCGCCATGTCTGCTGGAAACAACACATTGGCAACTAATGCAGATCGCACGGTACATGGCAACGGCTGCAGTTGCGAGAACACATCTTGGCTGGCAGCCCACCGCACCGCCATTGTACACATCCATCGGCTTATGGCTGAAACTACGATTAGACCCGGCTTCGCAAGGAATTGTAACTGCGATTGCGAGGATGATCCAATCTCACGCTCCATTCGGCTAATGTCAACGAAATCAAGCGGATACTGTGACCCATCGGGCAACTCCGCAACGGCTCCTTCTAGCGTGCCCGATTTCGACGCTTTTCTCTCAGCTTCGAAATCAAAATTCGATGGAAAGATAACAATTGGTTCAAGTAGTGACATGTGTGCTCTATTCATTCATGGCAGAACCGGCCCAAGACTAACCTTGGCGGCGGGGTGGCACTGACAATCCTGCCGATAATCAACAGTCAGGCATTCATGTCGGACAGCCAGATTTGGGTGGCATCTGCTGGCTTGCCTTGGGCCGCCAGTGCCAATGTGGTGGTGATTGATTATCGGGTTGAATGGGCAAGTAATCAACGTCGATGCTGTTCCTGCCGACGCCTTCAGTCACCGACGCCACATCGGCACCCACAACGAGCTTGCTTGATACTCACGCCTCAGTGGTAATCGACGGGATTGACGGCCCCATCTCGCCGTGTATCTCTTCCGTGGGACGGTTTTTCAAACCGTCCGGCCATCAAATCTTATCGGACGGATTGGAAATCCGTCCTACGGAAGATTCCCCGTGCTTTACGTCTGTCTGCCGCCTGTTTTGATCAGGTCGATCAGTTCGTGGGTCGATAGCTTTGCCGCCTGATCTGTTCCGTCGAGGACTCCGGCGACCAAGTTTCGTTTTTCTCCGTGCAGTTTCAGGATCTGTTCTTCGATCGTGTCTCTGGCGACAAGTCGATAGACGGTGACGGGACGTGTCTGGCCGATGCGGTGGGCTCGATCTGTCGCCTGATCCTCGACGGCAGGGTTCCACCACGGATCGAGATGAATCACATAATCGGCCCCCGTCAGGTTCAGTCCGGTTCCTCCCGCTTTCAGCGAAATCAGGAAGAACTCTCCTTCGCCCCGTTGGAAGGCATCGACTCGCTCCTGCCGTTGCTTGGGAGTCGTCTGTCCATCGAGGTACTGGTAGGTGATCTTGCGTTCATCAAGGGCTTCGCGGATCAGGGCCAGGTGTGACGTGAACTGGCTGAAGACCAGGGCGCGATGTTTGCCGTCTCGCAGTTCATCGATCGTTTCCAGGAACAGGTCAAGCTTCGCGGAAGACTTGTCCCAGGTTTGATCGACCAACCGCGGATGACAGGCCAGTTGACGCAGCTTCGTCAGTGCAGCCAATACCTGGAATCGGTTGTCCTTGCCATCATCGGTCTCCAGGCCGGTCAGGTGAGTCACAGCCCACAGGCGGGCATCTTCGTACCGTTTGCGTTCCGCGTCGGAAAGCTCGGCCATCAGTTGCACTTCCGTGCGAGCCGGCAGTTCCTTCAAGACTTCGGATTTCGTGCGACGCAGAACGAAAGGCCGCAGAACTTTGGAGAGCGCGTGCTTTCGCTCGCCGACTTTTCCCTTTTCGATCGGGTCGGCAAACACCTCGCGAAACCGTTCCCAACTGCCGAACAGGCCGGGTGAGACACCTCGAAAGACGCTCCACAAGTCGCCGAGATGATTCTCGCACGGGGTGCCGGTCAGGGCCAGACGCCAGTCGGCATCCAAACCTCGCACGACTTGCGCCGTTTTCGTCTGACTGTTCTTGATGTACTGCGCTTCGTCCAGGATCAATGTCCCCCATTTGACCGTCGACAACTCTTCGGCATGCTGCTGCATCAGGTAATAGCTGGTAATCAGCATGTCGCCGGGTCCGAGTGTCTTCAGGAACTCGTCGCGATCCGTTTCGCGATACAGGATGGGCCGCAGCGTCGGGGCGAAGCGCTCGGTCTCGCGTTGCCAGTTGAATCCGACGGAGACCGGCGCGACGACCAGGGCTGGACCTACCTCGCGTCGATCAACCAGCACGGCCAGCGCTTGCACTGTCTTGCCCAGACCCATGTCGTCGGCCAGGATTCCTCCCACACCCCACTCAGCCAGTCGACGCAGCCATTTGAATCCTTCGACCTGATAGTCTCGCAACTCGGCCGTCAGCGTGACGGGAACCTGCGGATCCAGATCCGTCGCGCGGTTCAGGCGAGTCAGCGTCTGCTTCCATTTCTTCGAAACCTTCAGAGCCATCTGGTCGTCGAGCAAATCGGCGATGACCGGGGCTGCCGTGGCATTGAATTCCAGTTTGCCTCGATTGCTGTGCAGCATGTCGGCCACCGACGCCAGTCGTTCGCGGAAGGCCTGGGAGATCGATGCGAATTGACCCTTGCCCAGAGATACGTACCGCCGTCCTTCGCGTAGGGCTCCCAACAATGCGGCGAGTGGAAATTGCTGTCCACCCAGTTCGATCATTCCGGACAATCCGAACCAGTCGTGCTGATCCTTGATCTCCACCTTCAGGGTCGAGGCGGAGACTTCGCCCAGCATCGTCATTCGCCGCACTTCGGCGTCTTCCGGCCAGACGACCAGTGGGTCGTTCTCCGGTCGGGCGCGCAAGGCATCCAGCAAATCCAGGACATCATCATCCGTCTCGATTTTCCAGGCGAACGGCTCGGTTTTTGAAAACCGATTCAGAAACAATTCTTCGCTGATCTGAGTCGCCCGCTGAACCTCCGTCGCCAGTTCTCGCTCCACACGGACTCGAGCATCCTCTTGTTTGCCGATCACTTCGACGGGACCTTCACCAGGGACGAAGCTCAGTCCTGCGGGAGCGGGGGTGACTCGAAAATCGATTGTCGCGCCGGTCGGCTTCAGCGGATGAATTCTGAGGGAGATCTGCGCATTGGCGTCGACGAGTTTCCCCTTCAGCGACGCCGGCCATCCGATCGGAATTCTGGATTCGAGAGCGTGTAACCTCTTGAGGAACTCAGGCTGTGCTTCGGGCGGAACGACAGCCGGTTTCCCTTCCAGGGACATGCAAAGGCTGGTCAATTGCGAAGTCGCCCTGGCGACAATCATTTCTTGTCGTACATCGTCGAAAGCGACGATGTGAGTGGAACCGAAGATGGAACGCGCGACGAAGTTCGTCAATGGACGCCCGTCAAGCACCGGGGCCAGGCTCCATCCGGTCTCTTGTTCGTCCATCGCAAGCCCAAGCTGACCGCGGCGCACGACCACCGGAGTTGTATCAACCATCACGAGCGGGTGGCCAATCAATGCCTCGAACACGATCCCCATTTGCTGGGGGTAGGGAGTGTATTGATGATAACCCAGGTTTGCGGCTCGCAAGACATCATAGTCGGCCGGCAGGACCGCCAAATCAGACTCGCGAGCAATCTTGTCCCAGCCAATGACGCGTCCCTTGTTCCAGCCTCCTCGTTTCGCCGCGCTGGGAGTCTGCTCGACCGGATCCACGGAGATCCGCACACCATAGTGATTGATTGCAGTGATGGCGGTGACGCGCCAGACCAATCTCGATCTCGGTCTGGCGGCAACCGGCGTGTCCTCGCCATTCAATGGCAATTCAGGCGATTCCAGGATCTGATCGAGTTTCTTCAGGGCGGCTTCCCAGGAAGGGGCCGCGGCGCCGATGATGGAAAGTACGGTTGGCGACAATGGGGTTTGCAGGAACAGGCGGCGTAGATACGCTGCCGCCGCATAAGTGTGTTCGCAGAGACCGACGTCGTCCGACAGACTGCAAGTGCAATCGGCGCTCAGGAACAGATCCGGATCACGCGGCGAGTCCTGGATGTCAATCGTCACCAGCGGCCCACGTCCAGATTGCGTCGTACAGGTGATCGTTTCGTCTTTCGGATGATACTCGATCCCGGTGACGCCACCTGCGAGGACTCTGCCGCGCGACTGTTCCATCGCATAATGGTCTTGCATCAGCCCGGCCAGTTGGAACTGCCAGTTCTCGACGACCGCTTGGAGTTCTTGCACTATTCCTGAATCTGGCTTGGCTCGGATTGCTTGAAGGGCTTTTTCAATATCGAGACGATTCGACTTCTTCTTCCCCGAGCGAGATTTTCCGAACATGGGCGTCCCTGCCTCAAGTACAAGTTTGCTGACGGCGAACGGCGTCCGCTGACGCCGAAGAATATCAGTCGGACATAGTGGTATTCAACACTGCTTACGCTCCGGTCGCTGAATTCGCGAGAATTCAGGACGGCGGCTAAAGCCCGGCAGAAGCCTCTCCACGCGGGGCTGGTGGCTCATCCCAGGGTAGTTCAGTTTGTTAAATCGCAGGAAGATTGTTGGGAGGGCGAAGCTCCTGCTGAGCCGCAAATAGAGAAGGATTCGCAATGTGCATCGCGGCTCAGCAGGAGCTTCGCCCTCCCTGATTGAACAACTGACGCACCCTGTTGCTCATCTGATTCGTCTTGACGACACAGACAAAAAATGGTATAAAATATGTCCGCTGAGGA
>Ga0206824_10374_pt1 | contig 10421 bp, 7 predicted proteins | sample Alteio_BWOrgCont_82_FD_152874 | JGI IMG/M metagenome (GOLD analysis project Ga0206824, IMG submission 152874) | Enriched cells from forest soil in Barre Woods Harvard Forest LTER site, Petersham, Massachusetts, United States -... | ecosystem: Environmental > Terrestrial > Soil > Temperate forest >...
GATGACGAAGTTCCGATCCAGATAGATGGCGCGGCGGAGCGATTCCTGCATTTCCCGGCGATGTCCCATTTGCTCGAGAATAAGAGCGTAATAAAAATGGACCTGGGGATTGAGCTTCTCCCGCTGTAGCAAACGTTCACAGGATTTAGCGGCCGTTTCGATGTCTCCCTGGTCGGCGATCTGCCGGATCGCCATTAAATCGGCCACCGCCGGCGAACTCGATGGCGGTAATGATTGACCGTTCTGCTCGTGCCGCGGGAACGATTTCGGCGTCGCCATCGCGATGGATGGGGAAGGCTTCGGTGGTTGGGGGACGACGAGCGGCGGGAAAATGGGCGAAACGATGGTCGGCGGCACCCAACCCGACACCGCCGATTCTTCGGTGCTTTTTTGGTATAGAACCACCCCGGGAGCATTCACGGTGCGAAAGGATCGATACGTCTCCACACTCGGCTCGGAATGCCCGACCAGGAGCCAGCCGCGATCCACCAGGCTGAAATAAAGCTCCTGCACGAGATTTCGAATGGTTTCCTGATTGAAATAGATCGTGACGTTCCGACAAATGATGAGGTCGAAACCGTCGAGGCGATTGCGCAGCGCGGGACACGGGTCCCTTACCAGGTTGTGGTATTGGAAGGAAACGTTCTCCTGGTAAATCGGATTTATGACCCAGGCGTTGCCCGACCTCTGGAAGCAACCGTGCTTTACATCTTCGGGCACGGACCGGAAAGCCCATTCCTCGTACCGGCCTGTTCGAGCCCGATCGAGGCAATCTCGATTGATGTCTGTGGCCACGATCGTGATCTCCCATCCATCGAGGAGATGCCCCAGGTCGCGTTTGAGTTGAATCGCAATGGAATAAGGTTCCGCACCGATGGAACATCCTGCGCTCCAGATTCGAAGTTTGCGCAAAGATTGATTGCGCCGGATCAACTCGGGAAAGACGACCTCGCGCAACGCGTTGAAGGCCTCCTGATGACGAAAGAAGAAGGTTTCGCCAATGGTCAGCATGGCGATGAGACGATCGAGTTCCGGACCGTCGATTTCATCGGACCGAATCACCTGCAGATACGCGGCACAATCGGGCAAACCAAGCTGGGTAATTCTCTTCGCCACATGATCCCCCAACTGCGCATCTTTGTCTTGATAATAGGAGAGGCCGGTATGCGCGATGACGTACTCCTTCAGCCGCGGATAATCAGGATCCGCCGAAAGCGCATGAAGGGGTGACGCGGTGGAGATCATGAGACCACCTCGCTAAGTTCACGCAAGCGACCCTGCTCGAGCTCCTGGAACGCGGCGATCGATTGTCGCTCCTTCTCGAGAAGCACCCGTTCGGGCGCAAGGATCGTGACGGTCGAGTCGGTGAAGAGAAATGTTCCCGTCGCGCAATCCTTGAAACATTCATTCCTGGGCACCGGCATGATGTCATCCGTTGAGACCGGGATGATTTGAAGGACTTGGTCCACGACCCAACCAACAGCGATCCCGTTTCGGTCACGAAAAATGATGATCTGGGTGTATAACCCGTGGGCCGATTCGGCAACTTCCAGCAGTCGGTGGATTCGAATCACCGGGATCGGCCGCTGAGCGAGATTGAGAAATCCGGCGAGGATTGACGGCACGCCCGCCGGCTTGGAGAGGTGGGCCATGAGGGCGATCTCCTCAACGTCGGCCGCGCTCACCGCAAACAAAGTGTGCTGCAGTCGAAAAATTAAAAATATGCCATTACGCTTCGTCGATTGCCCATTAACCTTCGGCGAAGCAGTGCTTGGGTGAACCGGCGGGGGCATAGTTGAAAGCGGAAATGAACTTCAGCCAGACTTTTTGTTTCCGTCGAGGACCGAATGGCCGTTCGTGCCCGCGCCACATTTCAGCGAGACCGTTACCTGGGCACCACCGCCGACCGCATTGGCAATGCCGATCTTCCCTTCGTGCAGATCGATGATCTTTTTGACCACCATTAATCCCAGTCCCGTGCCATTGCCGGCGGATTTGGTGGTGAAAAATGGATCGAAAATCTTGTCGAGCTTGTCCTCCGGAATCCCGGAGCCGGTGTCGCGGACTTCGACGGTCACGATCTTGTCGCCCCGCCGGAACCGAACGCCGTCGGCATCATCGCGCTCGGCCTCGGGGTCGTCCGTCTCGACGACTTTCTCGGTCGTCGTGATGGTGAGGTCACCGCCATTCGGCATCGCCTGGCATGCATTGGTGAAGATATTGATGAAGACTTGCTCGATCTTTGGTCCGTCCAGATGGCAGGGCGAAAGGCCATCCGCCAGACGAGTTTCGACCCGCACCTTTTTCCGGGCCAGATCGTGCCGAACAAAGGCCAGCGTTTGACCGATGACGGCATTGACGCAGACCTCGCGCAATTCGAGTTGCCGCGCCGAGGAGTAATCGAGCATGTCCCGAATGATGGCCTCCGCGCGACGAACAGCTCCCTTCATCTCCTTGACCACATCCACCATCTGTTCGTTGCCCTCGAAAAAGAACTCGCCCAAGTACTCGATGCCCATGTGCAGGATGGCCAGGGGATTCTTGACCTCATGCGCCACGCTCGCCGCCATTTGGCCGAGGGACCGCAGCTTCTCCGCCTGGATTAAGAGCATTTGGGTGTTTTCCAACGCCTGTTCACTCGCCAGTCGGTGGATCGAATAGCGGATGGCGCGGATCAGCAAGCGAGCGTCAATCGTCCCTTTGAAAAGGTAGTCCTGGGCTCCGCGGCGTAAAAGTTCCAGCGCCAACTGTTCGTCGTCGGTCCCGGTGAGAACGATCGCCGGCAATCTCGGGGCGACTTGGCGGACCTTGAGGAAAGTATCGATTCCGTTCGAGTCCGGTAATGACAGGTCGAGCAAAACGATGTCTATCCCGCCCGCAGCTAACTCCTTTAACGCGGAGTCCAGATCAGTCGCCACGCGCAATTCAAATTGGGTGCCTTGTGCTCTCTTGAGCAGAACTTTGATAACGGTGACCTGACCTGGGTCATCCTCCACCAAGAGCACTTGAATGTGTTCTACCTGCACGCGATTAACCTCGTTTTGCGTTGCCTACCATTATCCAAGTGCACCCCTTCGTAAAGGACAGCGTTTTCCCATTCTTTCGACTGCGAAAAAGCTGCGCTCTCTGCCGTCACGATCATGGTGGGATTTTCCAAAAAGTCGTCAAGTGTCGACACATTGATGCTGAGAAGGGGTCCCACTGGACGCAACACATTTTTTGCCGCACGCCATTACCGTTCGGTCTTGCAATAGTTGCGAGAATTGGCAAGTGTGTTGGTTTGCTGCCTGAACCCGGAATCGATTTGGCGGCAATCAGGCTAGAAGCTCCCCAATCAGATGACCCGCGGCAATTCCATCGAAGCGTTGTTGATTTCGGAAAATGCGGAGACCGTCAAACGCATTCGCCAGTTGCTGGCCGCTGAGCCGGAGGCCAAAATCGCGGTCGGGACGACGGCGCGATTCACGGGTGCGCTGGAGCGAATTTCCGCCGGAGGAGTGGACCTAGTTTTGCTCGATTTCGACCTCTCGGAAGGCACCGGCTTGGGCGTACTTCACCAGTTGCGCGAACGCGCTCCCGGGACTCCCGTCGTCGTCGTCGTGCGCGTGGACGATACGGAACTGGCCATCGAACTGCTCCGGCATGGCGCTCAGGATGTGCTGGCAAAAGGCACGCTCGAGGGAAAGAGCCTCGTGCGCGCTTTGCGATTTGCCAAGGAACGCGACCACGCCGAGCGCCAGCAGCAGATCACGCTTCACATGGGCGACATCCCGGACTGCATCATCCTGCACGAGGGCAAGGATGGATTGACCAAACTCGTCCTTTCTCCGGACCAGCGGTTTAAACTGGATATTTTGATCGCGCCGCCCGGCAACCCCGCCGCGGAGGTCTCCGGGCATGATTTCGCCGCAGACTGGAGCGCGGTGATCCCGGCGGACCCGTGTGTGCCCGGCCAGGTGATCGAGCAACTGCTTCCCGACGGCGGTATTTCGTGGAATTTGGTGACGAAACCACCGCCGCCCGGCGACGCCGCCCGCGTGGTCGGCACGTTTCGCATCTCGCAGGAAGCTACCGATCCCAGCGCGGTGGCCGAAGTGCACGAGATGGAGGAGCGCTACGGCCGGTTGCTCAATTCCGTTTCCGATTACGTCTACACCGTCACCATGCAGGAGGGTCGTGTGGCTTCCACCGATCACGGCCCGGGATGTCGGGCCATCACCGGTTACAGCCCGGAAGAATTTAAGACCGATCCGTCGCTTTGGAGCCGGATCATTCACCCCGAGGACCGCGAGATGGTCCTCGCCAAGGTCCAACAACTCATTCAATGGGGCGTGCCGGGAGACATCGAACACCGGCTGCTCAAAAAATCGGGCCGGATCGCCTGGGTGCGCAACAAACAAGTGCCGCGCTATGATTCCAACGGACGCTTGATCGCCTACGACGGGTTGATCTCCGACATCACGGAGCGAAAGATCACCGAAGAATTGCTCTTTGCGGCCAATACCCACCTGAAGGACGTCGTTTCCGATCTCGTGAAATCGCAGGAGGAATTGAACGCGGCGCATCTGCAACTCATTCAAGCAGAGAAACTCCAGTCGGTCGGCCGACTGGCCGCGGGTGTCGCCCACGAGGTCAAGAATCCGATGGCCATTCTGCAAATGGGCATCCAGTACCTCGTCGATTCTCCAGTGGGAGACGACCAGACGCGCGACACCGTCCTCCACGAAATGCGCTCCGCCGCCGATCGCGCCAATTCGGTGATCGAGAATTTGCAGAACTTCTCCTCGGCGCGCGAACTCGCCAACCGCGCTGTAGTGGTCAACCAAGTCATCGCGGATGCCTTGCAGTTGATCCGGATCGACCTCACGAAACGGAAGGTCGAAGTCGTCACGGAATTGGCGCCCAACCTGCCGACTTGCAACTTGGAATCCACCGCCATCGAGCAGGTTCTCGTCAATATCCTCACGAACTCCTGTCATGCGATGCCCAACGGTGGCACGATCAGCATCCGCACCTTCCTGCGCATCGCCGCCGAGACGGATGTGGAACGAACGCATGGCGATCGCTCCGGACGTTTTCTTCGCGTCGGCGAACCCGCGGTGGTCATGGAAGTGCGCGATACGGGCACCGGCATCCCGACGGAGCAATTGCCGCACATGTTCGACCTTTTTTACACCACGAAAGAAACCGGCAAAGGACAGGGCCTCGGCCTCGCCGTTTCCAAACGAATCATTGATCTCCACGGCGGGCGGATTACCATCGCCAATGCTCCGGGCGGCGGCTCCGTCGTCACCATTCTCCTTCCGGCCAACCCACCGACTGTTTAAGTTCTAAAATCGCAACGCCATGAAAAAAAAGCGCATCTTGGTAGTGGATGATGAGGCAGGGTTTACTCATCTTTTGAAACTCGTTCTCCCGATCTACGAAATTCGGGAGGAGAATAATCCGATGCAGGTCATTGCGACCGCACTGGATTTCAAACCGGACTTGATTCTGCTCGACATCATCATGCCTGAAATGGACGGAGGGACGCTAGCGGCAAAGATCAAAGAGGAGCCGTTGCTACGCTTTGTTCCGATCGTCTTTCTCACGGCCATTGTCTCGTCCAAGGAAGCCGACGGCCGCAAGACGATCGACGGGCATCCATGCCTGGCCAAACCCGTGACCAAGGACAAGCTGATCGAGTGCATCAATCAGTACCTCCCGGATTAAGCGAGAGCCTGTAGCGGCGGTCTCCGGCCGTTGCCGTTGGTGGAACGGCAAACTTCCGCGTAGTTGCAACCGGGCTCACGTTGGGCCAAATGAGCGCGTGCATTTTCTGCGTCTCTTGGCCGTCGCCGCGTTCTGGGTTCCGTTCTCTCTCCTCGCGGCGCACACGTCAGAGGCGGTTGCTACCTTCAATGAGAATGGGCTCGCGACGCTCACATACGGGGGTGCGCAGTTCATCAAAAATGGAGCGCCGGTGATCGGCAGCGTCACCTTCGCCGACGACACAGGCGCAGATATCCAGGCCGACCGAAATCAACCGACGATCTCCTTCGAGCGCAGTGCGCAGCGGCTTTCGTATTCCTGGCCGTGGGGAGCGATCCGATGTCGTTATCAAGTCGCCGGCTCGCGGCTGAATATCGAACTCGACGTGGAGAACGATACCGCCGGACCGATGAGCGGCATCGCGCTCAATCTGGTCGAACTTCACTTCCCGCAGCGGCCCGTGGGCACCCCGTGGGAACAACGCTTTGAAATGATGGGCGATAACAACGGCGACATTACCGCGATGGTCGCCGACTACAAAACCGGCGTGCTCACGTTCTGCAACGACGACCCCATGAGCGCGATTCGCGCCGGCTTTTCCCCCGGGAGTGCGCAGCCCCAGGAAACCTGGAACGTGCGTATCACGTCCCTCGAAAGAAAAAAGGACGAGCGCATGATCTTCGTCGCCCCGCACGGCAAAAAGGTCTTTCATTTCTCGCTGCGTTTTTCCGAACCCGGTGTGCCGCTCAAGACCGTCGCCGGCGACCTCGTCGAGAAATTCGCCACCGCTCATCCCTTCCAACTCAAGTGGCCCGATCGGCGCCCCATCGGGATGCTCACCCTCGCCAGCGGGACGCACACTTCACCGACCAATCCTCGCGGCTGGTTCGATGAGCCGAAAGACGACTTTGTCGGCCCGAACGGGATGCGACGCTTTCGCGAAAAGATCCTCGCGCAGGCCGATCGCAGCATCAAAATTCTCAAGAGCATGGATGCACAAGGGATGATCTTCTGGGACATGGAGGGCGAAGAATTTCCCAAGATCGAGTATATCGGCGACCCGCGGATGACCGCACAAATGGCGCCGGAGATGGAAGCGGTCGCGCCGGAATTCTTTGAGCGCTTTCACAAGGCCGGCCTGCGCACCGGGGTGTGCATCCGCCCCACGCGCATCGTGCCCGGCTGGGATGGAAAATCCAAATGGCAGCACCTTGCCATGACCTTCGATGTCGTCGAGGAGATGAACCAAAAAATCGCCTACGCCAAGAAGCACCTCGGCTGCCTCCTTTTCTATGTGGATTCCAACGTGCGCGCTTTCTTCAACCCGGACGGCAGCGTGGGTTTCAGCCTTCTCGAAGGCGCTGCCTTCAAACATCTGGCCGATGCCAATCCCGATGTGCTCATCATCCCTGAGATTCCGCGGCTCGAATACTGGAGTTGCACCGCGCCCTACCGCGAACTGCGACCGCACGCCTTTGGCTACCATGCGGCTACTGAACCGCGGGTCTTCGATTTTTACCCGCGCGCCTTCAGCATCATCAACCCCATCGATGGCAACGCCGAAAAATATCGCGACGCCGTCGTGGCTGGCCAGCGCCACGGAGATATTCTTCTTTTTCGCTGCTGGTTCCCCGACGAACAGAACAAGATCTTCAAGTCGATCATCGACGAGGCCCGCCACCCGTAGAGCTATCCCGCCGGAGGCACGGGATACAGGCGGATACCCGGATGCAGATAAAGCACAATCGTGCGCTCGCGTTGGAAGAGTGGGTTCCCGTCGCGGAGCAGCTCTCCATAGAATGCTTTGCGCCGTTCGAAATCCGCGCCCTCTCCTTTCTTCGGATGGACACTTTTCACCAGAAATCCGCCGTAATCCGATTCTGAAATAGCGATGTGCGTGACCCCCATCTTGCGCAATTCATCCATGCTCCCGAGATCGGCCGCATATTTTCGGGCAATGATTTTCTGCGGCAAGGGCTCGAAGCGTGAAGCGTCGCGCCAGTTTTCCGGATCGGGTAAAAGGACGCGGGTATCTTTCACAATCACCGCCGTCGAGGACAACTGTGTTCGGACAAACTCGAGGAAATCGCGATTATCGTCGGTTTGGAAGGCCTTTATATATTGCGTCAGCGTTCTCCAATCCGCAGGAGGCGGCAGAGTGATCGCCTGCGACACGAGCAAGGCGCCTATCGCCGTGATCGACACCCAATAAGATGAGAATTGGCCACCGAGGAGCCGCCCCAAGTCCCACACGCCAATACCAGCAAAAAGGGTGAACATCGCGGTGGCGGGCAGATAGTAACGGTCATTGGACTTTGGCGAAAACGACAGCGCCAGCGTGAACGCAAAGGGAAAAGCGATCAGCAGCCATTCCACGAGTGACAGGGTGCGACGCTCGCGCCAGCGCGCCACGAGGAACACGACCAACAAAATCCAAATCACCGGCGTCGTGTTATCCCGGAAGATATTCAGATAGAGGGAATGAGGGACGCGGCGCGTGGTATCCTGTTGACCGTGCACGACAAGATCCATCTCGCGATGAAAGCTCTGCGCAAAGGCCCCAGGATGAAGAAAGAGCGGTAGATTGATGAGAAGTAAGGCGACAACCAACGCGGCCAGAAACGCCCCCCAACGTCGCGCCCGTCCCTCTACCGGCGCACGCCACAGGACCGGCAGCACCACGATGAGAACAGCGAGGCCAATATATTTGCCCGAGATGGCACCCGCCACCGCCGCGCCGAGCGCGGCAGCCAAGCCAGGGGTCGGCCGTCGGGCAAAGAGAAACACCACGAGAAACGTCGCCGCGACCCCAAAGAGGAGCGCGGTGTCCTCTTTTAAATAGTGAGAAAGCTCAAAGAGCTGGTGATGCAACAGCAAGGCCAACCCGGTGGCGATGGCCGCACCCCATCCGCGCCAGGCAAACGCCAGGAGTGCCAGCGCCACCACCGCCAGTGCCGTAAAACTGGCTGACACCCAACGCCCCGCTTCCACAATTCGCTGCTCACCCGGCGCCACGCCTACCAGATTCATCACCAGCTTCGTGGTGGAAAGCAGCAACATCGGGTGGTGATAGTTCCACTCACTGGTTCGTAACTGCTCGACCTTCACCCCTTCGTCCGGATGATAGAAGTACGGAAATTGATGATACCGCGTGTCGAGAAACAGCGTCGCGACGAACAGGAGCAGGCAAAAAACCGAAAGATGGGAGCGAGAGGACGGCGGGGGCATCAAATGTCGGACGACTCGGCTTTAAGTATGAAAGTAAGTTTTCAGTGTTAAGTGTTAAGTCACCGCAGCGGAGCGCTGACTCAGCACTAAGTACTAAGCACTAATCACTCCCGCCGCCCTTCCCGTTCCCCTTCCTCAACGTAAACACCCCATACCGCATCGCCCCGGTGCGAAAAGCGATCCAAAGTCGCACGATGGTAAGACCGAAAATCGCATTCTTGGATTTGGGATCGACGAGAAATCGAATGTAGGCCGGTTTGCACAGAAGATTCCAAAGAAAGGTGCGCACGATCATCGGCCAGGTGCGCGCAATCTGCCGGGTCACATTCTGGAATCGTTCGACCGTAAATCCCGCCTCCGCTGCGAGCCGGCGATAATCGCTCTCCGTGCCGAGATGCGGCATTCGTCCTTCGCGACAGATCGGCTCGATCAGCCAGCGCTCCTGATTCGGCGTCGGCCTCTCGCATGCCAGCCACGATGTCACCACCAACCGTCCCCCCGGCCGCAGAATCCGCCACGCCTGCGCGAAAAAGTCGGGCTTGTCCATATGCTCCGAACTTTCAATCGCAATCGCCGCGTCAAACGAATCGGAAGGAATCGTATTCGCCAGCCAATCCCCGAGCACGAAAGTAGGGGAAGGATGAGGGATGAGGGATGAGGGATGAAGTGGGGCGCGCTCTGCAGATGGTTCAGAATTGGATGTTGGATGTTGGCTCATACTGAAGGCGCAAGCTCTCCGGTGCTGCGCCTCCGAAATCGTCATCCCCATCACCTCGGCGCCAAATTCCTCCGACAGAAATCGCGCCGTCGCCCCATAGCCACAGCCAATGTCCATCACCCGCAAGCCCTGCGTCGCCCCGGCCTCCTGGGCGACCAGTTCCACCAGTTGGCGGACGGCCAGCGCCCGGCTTTCATCCCCGCGAATCCACAGTCCGTGGTGAACGTGCTCGCCCCAAATTTCGCGATAGAAGCGATCCAGTTCGTCGTAGTGCGACGCCACGTCGGGCCCGCGGATTTCCTTCCGGGAGGAAATCACTTGCGGTGCGTCTGAATGACAATTTCGACGCGCCGATTCGGCGCCTGTTCTTCGATGCTCTTGTCCGGACCAAGGTCCGGGAACGCCTCATCATCCGCCTTGCCGATGGTCGTAATGCGCATCGGGTCAATCCCCAGATTGGCCACGAGCCAGTCGCGCACGGAATCCGCACGCTGCTGGCTCAAAAACAGATTGGTGTCGCGCGACCCGGTGTGGTCGGTGTGGCCGCTAATGATGAAGGTCGCATTGGGATTGCGCTTGATGAGCAATCCGAGCTTTTGCAGATCGACGATCGCATTTGGCAGGAGTTCCGCTTTGCCCCATTCGAAGAGCGCACCGCCGCGCATGGCGATGGCCCGGTTCGAAATCGGGCCGCCCACCTTCCCCAAGGCGTCATCGAGCGATT
>Ga0206824_10337_pt1 | contig 10393 bp, 7 predicted proteins | sample Alteio_BWOrgCont_82_FD_152874 | JGI IMG/M metagenome (GOLD analysis project Ga0206824, IMG submission 152874) | Enriched cells from forest soil in Barre Woods Harvard Forest LTER site, Petersham, Massachusetts, United States -... | ecosystem: Environmental > Terrestrial > Soil > Temperate forest >...
GGTGGAAGATTGATCAGCAGATCGCGAATCCTCCCGTCGGCAATGGCCGCCAGGTGGTCGCAGATCGCCTGAATGTGCCAGCCCGGGACAAATTCCCAGTCGGGTTCGACGATATGCCACGCCTGCTGCACGAACTCGTACAGACTTTGTTCCGCCTGATCGCGCGGAGTCTGATAGTTGCCCAGTTGTGCCCGGACCGAATCCTGTTCGTGATCCGGGAGCACTTTCAGCCACCGCTGCAGATCGTCTTGAGACATTGAAAGCAGGAATTCGTAGTCTTGAGGCCCCAGAGCGTTCGTATCCATTGGTCATTCCTTTGAGATGTGTGATCAGGGGCAATCGCGGTGACGCGCTGAATCGCGCACGGTCATTTACGAACTACGGAATCCACAAAGAAATCACGGGCTTTCCAGTCCGGGTTCGGGTTCCGGTTCGAGAGTGAGAGCGGGAAGCACGCGGTGTACCCTTTGCGCGACCAGTTTGTTAAAGATTTCATTCAGACGTTCGCGTCGCCGTTCGGGGGAATCCAGGATCAACGGTGACGTGTCGACCACCGTCAGCGGAGCGTCCAGACCCAGCATCGCTCGCCGATCTTTCAGGCACTTGTGAATCTGGTTCAGGAAACGGGGATCCCCCAAGGGCTCTTCGACCGACGACTCTGTCCGACTTCCCTTGGTCTTACCGTCGGTGGAAGCAGGCGCCGCGCGTTTCAGAGAGTGCTGCCATCCCGCCCAGGCTTCCCGTTCCAGAAGTTCGAGCTTGAGAAGTTCCTGTTCGCGCATCAGATCAAAGTTACGAATCCCGGACGTACGCCACTGCTCCTGAAGAGCACAGACATCACCACTGATCGTCGCTCGCGAAACCTGCAGACGCTCGGCGATCGCGATCTGATTCCAACCCTGCAGGTAAAGTTCCGAGACTTGAACACGACGCTGAGCAACACCAAATTTCGCATTCCTGGCTTCAGACATCAGACAACTCCTTTCAGTCATTGAAAAACCGTCACGCAAGTCAAAACAGGTCATGGGAGAATTGGACTACGGGGAACGGAGACTGCGTCGCGTCTTCGAGACCCGTCGAGGGGTTGTTGACGGCTCAAGCAAACCGCCTTCTGAGCGGGGGACGTCAGTCCTCCTGGTTCTTCAGGCGTCAGCCCAATTCGCCGAGTTCTTCCGAAGACGCACGAATCGTCGAAATCCATCGGCGATTACGTCAGCGGACGTCCCTTGAGTTGTACGGACGCACCGGACTATAGCGTACACTATTATGTCCGCACAGTCAAGGCGGAGTTGGAAGATGCATCAGGTACTGGCTTTGGAGAGGAAAATGCAGGGGTCGCGTGGTTCCAAGTGACCCCGGATTTCGTCACTTGATGGAAAGCATTTCAACGCAGAGGTCGCAGAGGGACGCAGAGGATGAATCAAGACGTTTTCTGGAAACTATTCAGTTTGCCGTAAAGCGATAATTCTTGTCACAAAACGGATGCTCAGGTGCGAAGCGTCGGCAGCAAACAATGTCTTCCTCTGCGACCTCTGCGCTCTCCGCGTTTCAAATTCCTCGGCCCTGCATCTTCAAGTGGGGATCACGGGTTGCAAGCGGCGCGAAGTCTGTCGGGGAATCTGAGAAGCGGGGAGAAACAAGGGACGCAGCGAATGAATCGAACCGTTTTCTGGAAACTGTTCCGATTGCGGTAGAGCGTTAATCCTTGTCACAAAACGGATGCTCAGGTACAATATGTTCTGTGAGTCAAACAGCGATCGCCAACGCGCTGTTGACACTGCCAAAGCGATGGTAGAATGCGGATGAACACGTTCTCCTAATGTAAATCCGGCTTGGGCGGTATCCAATTCCCACAATTGATCTCAAACGTATCGTCCTCCTCCAATGAGGGTGGATTTCAAGGAATCAAAATGTCTGCCACGATTGATGCTCCAGTGGACTTGATGGAGGCAATTGCACATCTGCGATTGCCAGCACGCGCCAATCGACAGCTTCAAGAACTGATGGACGCAAACAACAACGGCACTCTGTCGGATTCGGAACGTGACGTATTGGCGGAATTGGTCGAATGGAGTGAATCCATTTCATTGTTGCGCGCGCGCGCTCTTCACCTGCTTGGCGAGCAGCCCGAGTGACATCATCGCAGATTGCAGCAGCTGTCAAAGATCGTGCGGCCGGGCGCTGTGAATACTGCCGTATGCATCAGTCGTTGCAAGGTGCCACATTTCACGTCGAGCACATTTTGCCGACGGCGAAAGGCGGCCTGACAGAATTGGCAAATTTGGCATGGGCGTGCCCAGGATGCAACCTGAAGAAGTCGGATCATACTGAGGTCATCGACCCCATGACGGGGCAAATCGTGCGGCTGTTTGACCCGCGCCGCGACGTGTGGTCGGAACATTTTTCGTTTGAAGAATTCCAGATTGTCCCCCTGACCTCGATCGGGCGTGCCATGGTTGAAGCATTCGATCTGAATCATCTGCGTCGCCAACGAATTCGACGAGCGGAGCAATTGTTCGGGCTGTTTTGATAGGAAACTGATTGAACATTCCTCCCAATACATTACTGCGCTTGTTGACGTTTCTGGCGGGAGTATTGATCTGCAAAGTCATCATACCAGCGTGACCGCCGATTTCCGTGATGGCTTGGTCTGGAATATGAATACGCTTCGCTGCTGGCGGCAGAAGCGGGAGATCGTTCGATGATCGACCTGATGCGTATCCGACGATCCGGGTCCTGATCGCCCGATCTCCCAAGGTGGACGCTCGTTCGTGTCCCGGTGGAACCTTGGTTTTCTTCGACGGTCTGCTGGATGCGGCGAGCAGCGAGGCGGCGTTGGCCGTCATCGTGGGGCACGAGTTGTCTCACCTGGACCGAGGCCACCAGTTGTTGCCCATCCGGCGAATGAAGCTGATGGAAAAGACTTTCACGTCACCACAGAATATGCAGCAATTCATGCAGGCCGGTCCCTGGATGACCAAGCTCTGGGCCAGGCCGTTCCGGCCCGAGGACGAACGAGACGCCGATCGCGACGGCGTTGCGTGGGCTCGCTCGGCAGACTCCGACGCGATGCGAGTAATCTCGCCCGGCGTCGCGAACAGACCTTTTGGAAACTCCAATGGGCAGGGTTGAATGGCGCGAGGTCGCATTCGAAGTGATTGGGGAGACGAAGCCGATATTCTTAAACAGGGGCAGCAGGAATTCCTAATGTGTTGGATAGCCTGATAGGATGCACTAAGTGGCAGAATCTGAAAAGTCGATTACGTGGATTGTGGCCGCGGTCATGATTGTGATCGCCCTGTTCGGATGATGCAGATGTTGAACTCGATCTCGCCCTGGCATTTCGCACGGTTTATGAATTGTACGAGTACGATCGCGACATCGACTACCGAAGTCATCCAGTGATCGAATTGAGTCCAGAACAGCAAACGTGGGTCGAGGAACGATTACGCGGTTACTGAGACACGCATGTCGTCGATGCCGTGCTACTTCGACGGTTTCGGTGCGGGCTTTTGACGATTCAGTTCTTTTGTGAACTTTTCCAAGGCGGATCGATACTCAGGCGGAGCGGTGGTCCGACGCGATTCGACTTGCTTCACTTCGCGCTGAGTTGTCTTATCACCGGTCCGGGTCGCTGCTCCCTTTTTCAGATTCAGGCTTTTTAACATCTCTTCGAACTGCTGACGACGCGCGAGGGATTCCGGGGTGGCATCTTCCGACTTGGTCTCTTGCAAAGACTTGCCCATGCGTTCGGTGAACCTTCGCATCTCGGCTTCGGTCCAGCCCAGTTGCTGCAGCAGTTCGGGATCGACGTCGCCTCGTTCGAGTTGGTCCTTAAGACGCTTCAGCACCAGTTCTGTCGCCTGCTTTTTAAATTCCAGATTGGCTTCGTCCCCGTCGTCGGCAACGGCCTCATTCGTCCCACCGTCTTCGTTATTCCCCATCGGACCTTCGCCCTGATTGTTTCCCTGTCCTCCCTGACCAGGCTGTCCACTCGTCTTGCCTCCGGGTGGTGAATTCGCTTTGCCCTGCTTCCCGGATGGCTTTCCACCAGGTTTCGCCTGACCTTCGCCTTCTCCGGATTCGCCCTTTTCGCCCCCTTCCGATCCTTGTTCTGAGGACGGTTTGCCACCCTCACCACTGGGCTTGCCTTGTTCGCCGCCTTCAGGCTTTTTGTCACCGTTTTGCTTTTCTCCGCCCTGCTTCCCCTGCTGAGATTTCTCGGGACCAGACGGATCTTTCTTCGATGAGGGCTTGTCCGTCTGCTTGTTCTGGCCGGAAGCTTCTTGTTTCTGATCGGAAGTCTCGTCCGAATTGCCACTCGGCTTCTTCTCGCCTGATTCGCCTTCCTTGGGCATCGGCTGGCCTGCGGATTCGTCATTCCCTTCACCACCTTCTTTTTTCTCGCCGTTACCGTCCTTCGTCTTGTCTCCGCTTCCCGGCTGCTTCTTTCCACCGGGTTGACCGGTCTTCTTGTCGGCGGTCTGCTGATCTCCAGGACGCTGAGTTTCGTCCCCTTTACCAGACTCTTTGCTCCCCGGATTCCCTTCGGAATCCTGCTTCCCGCTTCCCGATTCACCGCCAGCGGTTCCGGTAGAACGCTGCTCCTTGACCCCTTCACCCTTTTTGGGCTCGTTGGCAGCGGTCGGATCGCCATCCCGTTTTTCGGTCTCTTTTGACTTCACCGAATTTTGAGCGTCATTGGCTTGTTGGTCGATCTTTTCCTGCCCCTTGTTTCCGGGAGGTTGCGGCTTCGGCTTGGCAGTTCCCGGGTCTTTCGTGTCGGATGGATCATTCGATTTGGCCTGCCCCGGTCGAGTTGCGGGTTTCTCTTGGGGATCACGCTCCAAGCCGGGATTCTTGGACGGCGTTGATTTGGATTTGGGATCGTGGTCCGGCGTTGCCCTGCCGGTTTCGTTTCCGGTCGCGGCCTCGGGCTTTGCGTCGGGCGAATCCTTGGTCTGTTCGCGTGGTCCGTTCGCGGAAGGATTATCTGAAGGTTTGCCTTCGCCTTCCTTTTTCATGGATGGTTTGTTTTCGGGCTTGCCGCCGGATTCGCCATTGGCGGCGGCGTCGGTATTCTTCTTTTCGCCTTCCTTGCCCGCTTTTTCGTCATTCTGTTGATCGCCTGTGTTTCCTGGCTGCGGCTTGTCCGCCTTCTGTTCCGGATTTCCATCGGGACGCTGTTCGTTGCCACCTTGTTCCGGCTTCCATTTGGGATCGGCGTTCTTCTCTGGTTCTGATCCACTAGCACTTTTCTCGGGTTTCGAACGGTCTCCCGACGCGTCCTCGTTCTTTGGTTCGTCCTTTTTGGATCCACCCTTCGAATTCGCTTCGGGTTTTTCGCTGGTCTTGGCTGGTGAGTCCGATCCCTGCGCTTTCGGATCCTTCTTGTCGGCAGCGTTCTCGTCCCCCGGTTGAGCAGACTTGTCCGGCTGTGATGAATCGTCCGCTCCATCCTGTTTCGGCATGGGCTGCTGCGACCCGTCGGACGGCTTTTGTCCCTGGTTGCTTCCACGAGCGTTCTTATCGTCCTGTTTCTCTTTGGACGATGGCTTCGCATCCTCCTGCTTTTTGTCGGATGATTTCTCGGATTCCGGCGGCGTGGATTGCTGATCGTTTCCGCCGTTGGAACCTTTGGGCTCTTTCGATGGAGAATCCTGCTTTTGATCATTTTGAGCGGTGCCGCCGTTGCCGGACTGCTTCTTGGAATTCTTGTCTTTGTCATTCAGCTTTTGCATCAGCCGTTCCAGGGCTTCCTTGTCGTCATCCCCTTCGGAATTGAGCTGCTGCTTCGAATCTCCCCCCTGATCGCCACCCTGTTGCGGCTTGCTCTTGCCACCCTTCGAGGAATCCGACGGATTCCCCTGATTACCGCCCTGATCCTTGTTCTTTCCACTGGACTTCGATTGACCGGGGTCACCCCCTTGACCTTCATCGTCCCCCTGTTTCTGGTTGTTCGGATCCTGCTTTTTGGGCATCGGGTCCTTTGGCTGATCCCCCTGCTTCCCGTTTTCGCCGAACTTTTCGTCGCTGCCATTTTGCCCCGGCTGGTCCGGCCGCTGCTCGGGATTCTGTTCCTGTTCGGCTTCCTTCTGTTTCTGATCCCGGTTCGCCTTGTCCTCGGCCAGCTTTTGTTCGGCTTCCTTCTTGCTGACCGGCTCAACGATCTTCACTTTCAACTCGGGCGTACTCTTGCGATTCGGACGAGGTTGCCGATTGTCAAAGGCTTCGACCGACAGTTCAACCAGATCACCGGGCGCCAGGGCCATCTTCTGATCGAGCTTCAGGTCGTGCTTGATCATCACACGCTGCTGCCGTCCTTCAGACAGGATCACGCGATCCACGACCTGGCCGTTCTTCTTGATGTGCAGATACACATGGCTCAATTCGAAATCAGGATCCCGAGCTTCAATCAACAGCGGCAGAGTGGAATTGGCTGGGGCCTCGATGTCGCGCACAGGCTCCAGAAACGCTACTTCGGGTGGTTGATCCGGTCGTATTGTCACACCGTACGCGATCGGCTTTGGATCCGTTTCGCCGGATTCGGTCCAGCACTGAATCTGATAAGCCTTGTCGTAGATCCCATTGGAATTGAACGCGAGTGTCCAGGTCGAAGTCAGTTGCAACCCATCGCTGGAAACAGAAACGGGCGTTTCCTCTTTGGATTTCTTTTGAGACGCGGCATCGTCCATCCATTCAATCGTGGCCCGTTTGACGGCCATGTTCGTCCGGGCAGAAACCGTGACTTTGGTTCCCTCCCACGAATCGATCTGTCCGCCAACCTGTTCAACCGGCTCCAATTTCATGTACGCCGGATATTCAATCCGGACACGATGCCCTGAAGCCTGGGGAGGCTGCTTGACTCGAATCCGATACTCGCGTGACTCCGCGTCACCCGCGCGCACCACATATGTCATGTCCTGCAGGATTCCCTTACCGCTCTCGCCCAGCAGGAATCCCTTGAATCGAGTCTGTCCGGGTTCGTCCGTTCGCAGTTCGACCTTCACATTCTGGTAGGCGCCGTCAATGGTCGAAAAATACAGTGCGACCTTGTCCGGAACCTCGCCGGCAATGTCTGCATAGACGTCGTCGAGCTTTGTGCCTGAAAGGACCGTCAAGTCTCCTGGATGAACATTCAGGATCTCGGTCCGCGTCGCCACTCCGACGTCTGCGGCCGGCAGCAGGCTGCGCCAGATCGAATTAGAGATCTTCTTCGGAGAGAACAGCGCGTACAGGCTGAACAGCACCACCACCCCCAACAGAACATAGGCCGTGCGCATCAGCGGTCGGTTGTCAATCGCCTGAGTCACATCGATCTTCTGCAGTCCGACGGCGGCTCGTTTTTCGAGCGTTCGCAGGATCGTCGCATTCACCGGGCGACCCGAATCTCGCAGATCCACCAGATTCAAAAGACTGCTCTTCAAGTCGGGATCGGCCTTTTCGATCTCCTGAGCGGCGAACAGGCGATTGACAGAACGTAGATAGGGAAGACCGACCTTCCATCCCAACCAGGCGGCGGTCAACAGCAACAGCGTCATCAACAGCATCCACCGGAGAGCGATTCCAAATCCTCCGGGAATGACCCACTGATCCAGGACGACGAAGACCAGCAGATACCCCAGGAACATCGCTGCCACGCCGGCCAGGGCGACCAGCAGGTCGGTCGTTTTGATCGTCGAACGAGTCTTCTGCAGCTTCAAGTCGACGTATTCGTCAAACTCGACGTAATTCGAAGAATTAGGAGGACCGGCAGCCGAGCTGGACATATTGGTTCGCCTTTGATTCCTGATCCCTGACAGCAAACCCCTCAACGGAATCGGGAGACAGATTGTCTCACCATCGTCATTCTAGACCCACGATACCATAAGTCGACGTCCGGCCCACCAAAAAAGTTCCCCAAAACGGGCGGGGACCGCAATGGAAACCATTTGTCCGAATTCCTATCGTTGCAATCGTTTGGGGTCGTTTTCTCGTCGCCGAGCGATCAAGGTTTTTTGGAATTCGATTCAGAGCGTTTTCCAATCAATCGATGATTTGTTCGTCGACCTTTGTTTTCGTTTCGCGCGCGTTCACTGAGTGGTCAATCAACGCACGCACACTTGGGCAGGCATTTACTACGACGAATTTGATCTGAGGATTGGCGGTTTGGAATAGCCGTGGTCTTTTGTCGAATCGTCATGAGAGGACCTACAATGCAAATTGCGGCGGTATGCTCCGAAGCAGATTGGCAGTACACGACGCCATTTGTCAACCATTTTGATAGCTGTTGTCAACTTTTAAAACGAACCAGCAACTGTTAATCTCCATAAGCGACTTCATTACAATAGGTTGTATCTGTCAACCAAAGGAAATCACTGCGAGAAGGATATGACAAAGGAGCCATCCTTCGACTGTACATGATTCGCCAACCGCAAGAATCATCAGGCAAGGCAGAACTGATCTGGGATGATCAGGCTGATTGTGCATCTGACCACTTTTATTTCTGTATCCCCTGCACTCATCGATCCGCTGTGGTAAATCCTCTTTTCGCGATCCGCAAAGTTTCAGCCGCGTCTAGCTGTCTGTTGGAAAAGGTGTCTAAACCAGTCCCCGCTTCTTCCTCAGGAACCACTCCACGCTCATCAGCCCCACGAACAAGCTGAGCAACCACCAGTTGTCCCACAGCGGCGTCGTCTGAACGCGGGTCAGATTCGACTTTGAGTTGATCAACCGGTCCAGTAATCCGTCGATCTCCTCGGGACGCAGCGACAGGCCGCCGGTGATCGCCGACAGTTCCTTCAGGAAATCGACGTCCGCACTGGGATAATCGAGTTCCAGGTCGCGCGCATCAACAATGAACCGCGTGAACGCGCTATAAGGGAGTGGCTGACCACCGAACTTTGCCGCGACCTTCACCCAATAGTCTCCCGGCTTCGTGGCCTTGTTGAACTCTGCCGAATACTCGCCGGATGATTTACGAGGTTTTAACTCCGTCTTCTCACCGTCCGGACCGATGACTTCTACCTGAAACTCGGCATTCTCCTGAGGTTGACCGTCGGCCCCCCGCGCACCGAACGTCATTGTCACGTTCGATCCGGGCGCGTAGTTTCTCGGTTCCACTTTAACCCACACTGGCTGATCCGTATCCGCATCCTTTTTGGCAAGCCACAGGATCAGTTGACGCCAGAATCGCTGATGCAGTTCCGGATGAGGTTTCTCACCCGCCGTACACCACAGATATGTCGTGTCGCCAGCAAATGCGACCGAGCGAGACCGTCCGCGGGTCATGGCAAACAACAACGGCACATCGTCGGGGGTCGCGGCCCAGATATCGGTGAACGCCGTGGCGGGCTTCAGGCGGTTGGCGCCGATCAGCGGCGGCAACTCCAGCCACAGTTGGCGATTCTTTTCTCGCGGACCCAATTGCATCACATATTGTCGCTCACCTCGCTCGGTAGGCAACATCTTTTGCTTGCCCATGTATTGGCTGGCGGGATTGATTTTCCCCGGTGGACGGAATTCTGCAGGGTCCATTTCCACCGGCAGCCAATCCGCTATTGGGGAGTCCGCGTAACCTCCCACCGAAAAGTTTTGAACACCTCCCGTCATCAGCAGCGCCGCTCCATCTTCCAGACGATCGGCCAGCAACTTCAGATTATCATGGCCGAAGGTTTCGGCACGGACGTCGCCGATGATGTACACGTCATACCGACCTCGCTGAAACCATGCGGGATCGATCGGCCTGGGAATCCCCAGGCGGCTCTCGCGGATTTCGGCAAAATCCAGTTGAATCTTGTCCGCGCCACTGATCATGCGCAGCCATTTCTGTTCGGGTCGCAACAGGTTGAAGTACGCCACCTTCACTCCACCTGTTTTGACCGATATGATCGATTCGCGGCGATTATTACCAAGCAGCAGTTCGTTTTCGGCCGGAACCACCTCGAGGGCCATCTTCACTTCGCCGGACACCGTCGGCGCAAACGACAGCTCGATGGGAATGACTTCCGAATCCCCCTTGATCTCGAATTCCTTGACCGATTGAGCTTGCGATGACGACGGAGACGGCTTCAGTTCACCCGATTCCCCCGCGGGCCGGCCTTTGCGATCTTCGACCAAGATCCGCACAGTGACTCTGCGCCCCGATGCTCCTGTGGCTCGCAGCTTGGCCTTGACGGGAACTCGATTTCGCTCATAAACGATTTCAGGGACGATCAAGTCTTCGATCCCCAAATCCAGCGCCGCTGTCGAGAGAGACGAAGTCCCATAGACCACGGAGTAGATCGGGATCTGGGCGTCTGCCAGCTTGCGCGCGACGTTCAACGGCGGGACATCAAACGGCGGCACTGCCCGCTGGGCGCCGTCCGTCATCAGCAGCACACCCATCATCCGCTTGTCGCGCGCCTCGCGCAGC
>Ga0206824_10375_pt1 | contig 10375 bp, 9 predicted proteins | sample Alteio_BWOrgCont_82_FD_152874 | JGI IMG/M metagenome (GOLD analysis project Ga0206824, IMG submission 152874) | Enriched cells from forest soil in Barre Woods Harvard Forest LTER site, Petersham, Massachusetts, United States -... | ecosystem: Environmental > Terrestrial > Soil > Temperate forest >...
CATGATGCATTCAATTTTAAATCAGCGATTAGTCCCGGTTTCTACTCAGCCGCCCGCATCTTTCCACCCGGCATAAGCCGATAAATCCTGCCACGCCAATGAATATGGCTCGAGGTATAACTAGCCGCCCAGAAGAAAAAGCCCATAAAGTCGCGAATGGGATAAAGCACAAGCAGCGCAAACCAACTGGCGTCCTGCACCACCATCCGGCCCACGGAAAGCGAAATAGCCAGCCGCGACACAAGCGCCCACGCCAACAACGCAATTCCCCATGCCCAATGCCCTAACACCCCGCCAGCAGCAAATCCCAGCAGCCCGAACGGCATCGCAAAGGTCAGCGCAGTGCCAAAGTGTCCCTTGGGCCGCGAGAAGCGCGTGGATTTCATCCAGCGAACCTGGTGCAACATCGACTGCCAGAAGCTCGCGTTGATCACCATATGGTCAATCGCATGGTGACTCAGCACAATCGCGTCGCCCTGCTTAAAAGCCTCGTTGCCCAGCACAAAATCGTCCGCGCAATAATCCGCCGTCACAGCAAATCCGCCCATCCTGCGAACGGTCCCACGCCGAAACGCCATCGTCGGCCCCAGCGTAAACTGCATCCCCTCAAATTTCCGCGCCACCAGCACACCCGCAGTCATCTCCACAGACATGCCAACAGCCTCCAGCCGCGCCCACAATCCACCTTCCGCCGAAACGCCACGATACAGGCAAGTAATTCCGCCCATCTTTGGATCGGCAAAGGGCAACACAACAGAGCGCAGATAATCCGGCGTCACCCGCACATCGCTGTCGCTGATGACCAGAATTTCATGCGTAGCAGCAGCCTCCATATGCTCCAAAGAAGCAGCCTTGGCATTGATGTAATCCGGCTTGCCGCCAGTCGAAAGAAACTTCACCGAAATCTCAGGATGCCGCGCAGCCACACGCCGCGCAATCGCCATCCCCGCGTCCTCTGCGGAGCGTGCACAGAAAAGAACCTCGTATTGCGGGTAATCCTGCACAAAAAATGTTTCAAGATAATCTTCCAAGCCCGGCTCAGCCCCGTGTAGCGGCTTAAGCAGGCTTAGCGGCGGAGTAAACCCCACTCCGCAAGCAAGTTTTTCAAGGGCAGCGCGGCGCTCCCGCAGATACGAAGGCAAAGCGGCCAGCACCAAGCCGGTGAAGACCGTGGAAGTAATCAGGCCAAAGACGGCCAACGCAAGCAAGACGTACAACATGCAGCTACAAGAATACCTTTAAGTGCGCGCGAATCATGACTCGCGCTTTGGATTGGTCCGGGTAATCACCACCGGCCGCGTCACAGCAGGTTTCCGTAGCGGGACAATCGCCCCGCTCGTGCTGGGCGCATTCTGCTGAAAGCGCGTCAGCATCTCCGATCGCACATACTCCACAAAGCTCTGCATCTGGCGATTCATCTCCTCCATGCGTTCCCGCATCTGCAGAATGATCGCAATCCCGGCAATATTCACGCCCAGGTCGCGCGCCAGGTTCAGAATAAACTCGAGCCGCTCAATGTCTTCATCCGTATAAAGCCGCGTGTTGCCTTCCGTACGCGACGGCTTCAGCAATCCCTCGCGCTCATAAAGCCTCAGCGTCTGCGGATGAATGCCGTACATCTCGGCCACCGCCGAGATCATGTACGCGCCTTTCGATTTGCGTTTTGCGGGCATGGTCTTCACTTATCCAATAGCTTGAATCTTCTCTGGCAATTGCTCGGCGATCATCTGGTACGGCTTGAGCATTTTTTTCAACTCACTTCCGGCATTCCTGACAAAGTAATAGCCCTTCTTCGTCCACGAATCCGTCGCAGCATACCCTTTCATTTCGACAATCTTCAAAGCATCACCGAAAGTCAGCACATAGATGTCGCTTTGTTGTGAAGTATTGACATTCCAAACATAAGCAATCAACAAATTCGGAAATTTCTCGTATTTTCTATCAAGCGAGAAAGATTCCATCGTCGAAGCCTTCATTTGCACTGGGTGGGCTATGAAATTCTCGCTGTCCCGGTACACGATGAGATCAATCCCTTTGTCCCGCAGTGGTTCAGCTACTTCGAAACCGGCAGCTACAAACCTTGAAATCAGCAGATGCTTCCCCGCAATTTCTATCAACTGTGAATCATTTCCAGAGAAAACAAGAGGATCGTTGCTGCTGTCAGGCTGTCCTTCGAGCGAAGTCACCTTTTGCCCTTTTTTATATCGCTCATGAAACTTGCCACGAACAGCCTTTGAAAAATCGAATCTATTGCGTAGTTCCATCTCTTCTTTACTCATTGGCGTCTTCATATTCCCTCCTTTCCCACCGCTCACCTAGCCTGGCGCTGATAATCCGAAGCTTTTGTCCTCGTTCGGTAAAACATAACGTGACAAGCCGTCCTTGGGTCGACAGACCGATTGCCAGATTTCGTTCTTCTTCGCCGCTATGCTCTCGATCCGGAACTACGAGGGCATTTTCATCTCCGAAAATCGTCATGGCCTCATCGAAAGAGACTTTATGCTTCTTCAAGTTAGCTTCTGCTTTGAGCTTGTGCCATTCAAACTCAATTCCCTCGAACTGGCTTTCTGCCTGATCATCCGGCACCGGGTCCATCCACGCTCCGATTCTATGCTTTGCTGATTTCTAACGCTTACAGCTTATCGAACAACTGCACCCGTGGGTCTTGATTATTTAGCTTCGCCAGCTCGCGCATAATCTCGCGGCTGCGCTCATCCTGCAGCGTCGGCACCACCACTTCAACGGTCACAATCTGGTCGCCGCGCTGGCCTGTACTCTGCGCGCTCTCCACGCCGCGCTCCCGCATGCGCAGTTTCTGCCCACTCTGCGTGCCCGGCGGAATCTTCAGCTGCGCGCGTCCATCGATCGTCGGTACATCCACCTTCGCACCCAGCGATGCCTCCGGCACTGTAACCGGAACCGTAAGGTGAATGTCATCTCCTTGCCGCGAGAAAACAGGATTCGTGCCCGTGCGCACAATCAGGTACAAATCTCCCGCCGCTCCGCCGTTCACGCCGGCATTGCCCTTGCCCTGTAGCCGGATGCGCTGCCCATCGCGCGTGCCCGCCTTAATGCGGAACTCCACATTCTCTGAGCGGTCCACCACACCCTCGCCGTGGCAGGTAGCGCAGGCATTTGAGATGCGCCCCGTGCCATTGCACCTCGGGCACGGAATGTTGAACTTCATCCGGCCGCCCATCTGCGTCACCTGCCCCGTGCCGTTGCACTCCGGGCAGGCCTGCGGCCCGCCAGTCGACGCCTTGCCGTGGCACGTCGGGCAAACCTCCTGCCGATGCACGGTCAGCCGCGCCTGGCCTCCGCGAATCGCCGTCCAGAAGTCCACCGTCACCTGGTACTCCAGATCCGTTCCAGGCTGCGGCCCACGCGGCCTCCCCGGTTGCTGCTGCGATCCCGAAAAAATCCCCGAGAAAATATCCTTGAAGCTACCCCAGCCCGCAGACCCCGGGCCCGTTGAACCTGGACCAGACGAGGCTCCGCTCTGTGCGCCACCACCCTGAAAACCCGAGAAATCAAAACCGCCAAAGTCCACCGGCGGCTGCCCACCCATATTCTGCTGGCGCGAGTAGGCCTCAGCCTGCGCGGGATCAATCTGATCTGAGTAAAAGCCAAGCTGGTCGTAAACCTTCCGCTTTTTCTCATCGCTCAGAATGTCGTTGGCCTCTGAGATTTCTTTAAACTTCTCCTCGGCTTTCTTGTCGTTGGGGTTCACGTCGGGGTGATATTTACGCGCCGCCTTGCGAAAGGCCTTGCGAATCTCCTCCGGCGTGGCACCTTTCTTCACACCGAGCGTTGCGTAATAGTCCTTGTTCGTTGTAGTTGCCATGTTGTACCGAACTTCTTTCGCCCCTCAGATTTCCTGCGTCCGCTTCAAATGCCCTTCGCCGCTTGTTTATCGGCAATCTGAGGGCAAATCAGAGGCCGGATTCTCTTCATACCTCTTGAGAATAGATTCAAACGGCGATCCGGTATAGATGCAGATAGTTAACTAGTTCGCCATCGAACTGATTCATCGAATGCTCTGAAATAACTTTCAAATATGACGATGGGGTAAGGCATTAGCCTTACCCCATCGCAGCGCCGTCTGAACGGCCAGTCCTACTTCTTCTCGTCCACGTCCACGTACTCAGCGTCGATCACGCCTTCATCCTTCTTCTGCTCGGCAGCAGGTTCGCCCGCCGCAGCAGCATCCGGTGCAGGCGCAGCCGCATTCGCCTTATACATCGCCTCGGCCAGCTTGTGGCTTGCCGTGGTCAGCTTCTCGTGCGAGGCCTTCAGCTCATCCACAGAAGGCGTTCCAGCCAGCGTAGTTTTTGCTTCGGCAAGAGCGGCTTCCACGTCCGTCTTATCCGCAGCCGCCACCTTTTCGCCCGAATCCTTCAGCATCTTCTCGATGTTGTAGACCAGAGAGTCCAAACCGTTGCGCGCTTCAATTTCGTCGCGCTTCGACTTGTCCTCGGCCGCGTGCGCCTCGGCGTCCTTGGCCATGCGCTCTACCTCATCCTTGCTCAGACCCGAGCTCGAAGTAATCGTGATGCGCGTGTCCTTGCCGGTCGCGTTGTCCTTCGCCGTCACATTCAGAATGCCGTTCGCGTCAATATCGAACGTCACCTCAATCTGCGGCACGCCGCGCGGCGCCGGAGGAATCCCCGCCAATTTGAACTTGCCCAGCGTGCGGTTCTGCCCGGCCATCGGGCGCTCGCCCTGCAGCACGTGCACCTCAACCTCGGTCTGCGAGTCAGCCGCGGTCGAAAACGTCTCCGTCTTCTTCGTCGGAATCGTCGTGTTCCGCGGAATCATCGGCGTCGCCACTCCGCCCAACGTTTCAATGGCAAGCGTCAGCGGGGTCACGTCCAGCAGCAGAAGGTCCTTCACCTCGCCGGCCAACACACCCGCCTGCACAGCCGCACCCACGGCAACCACTTCATCCGGGTTCACGCCGCGATGAGGCTCCTTGCCAAAGAGCTGCTTCACAATCTCCTGGATCTTCGGCATACGCGTCTGGCCGCCAACGAGCACAACCTCGTCGATCTCCTTCGCCGTCACGCCCGCATCCGACATCGCCTTCTTGCAAGGCTCCAGTGACCTCTGCAGCAGATCGTCCACCAGCGATTCGAGCTTCGCCCGCGTTAACTTCCGAACCAGGTGCTTCGGACCCGTCGCATCCGCCGTGATAAACGGTAGGTTGATCTCCGTCTCCACCGTCGTTGAAAGCTCGATCTTGGCCTTTTCCGCCGCATCCTTCAGGCGCTGCAGAGCCATCTCGTTGCCCTTCGAACCCAGATCCAAGCCTTCCTCAGCCTTGAACTCGGCAATGAGCCACTCCACAATGCGCTGATCCAGGTTGTCGCCGCCCAGATGCGTGTCACCGTTGGTCGACTTGACCTCAATGACGCCTTCGCCCACTTCCAGGATCGAAATATCGAACGTGCCGCCGCCGAAGTCGTACACGGCAATCGTCTCGTCCTTCTTCTTATCCAGCCCATAGGCCAGTGCGGCCGCCGTCGGCTCATTCACAATGCGCTTTACGTCCAGGCCGGCAATCTTGCCCGCATCCTTCGTCGCCTGGCGCTGCGCATCGTTAAAGTACGCCGGAACCGTAATCACAGCCTCGGTCACGGTCTCGCCCAGGTAGGCCTCGGCAGACTTCTTCAACTTCTGCAGAATCATCGCCGAAATCTCAGGCGCGGTGTACTCCTTGCCCTGCGCCACAACGGCAATATGGTCGCCCTGCTGCACAACCTTGTAGGGCACCATCTTCATCTCATCGTTCACTTCGTTAAAGCGGCGGCCCATAAACCGCTTAATGGAGAAAATCGTGTTCTCCGGGTTCGTAATCGCCTGCCGCTTGGCCACTTGGCCTACAAGGCGCTCGCCGGTCTTTGAAAACGCGACGATCGAGGGCGTTGTACGCGCACCCTCTTCATTCGGAATGACTTTGGGCTCGCCGCCTTCAAGGACAGCGACGCACGAGTTAGTGGTTCCGAGATCGATACCAATAATTTTTGCCATAGTTTGGCTCCTGCCGGTAAAAGATACTGACAAATATAAGATGCAGCATTGAGTGACTTAGTGTCAACTTTTCTTGAGAATATTTGTGTGATATTTTAATCTGTATCCTTCTTCTTTTCGCCCAAATTCGCGGACGACTTGCAGTGAAGAGGAACGGACACTCCACAACGCAAACAACTCGATTCCCGCAGGGAACCGGACTGCCTGATGTCAATTTCTAGAGCCGTCTGCGCAGCCGGAAATCAACGGGGATAAGCTTACCGCCTTCGCCTTCCAGAATGGTGGGAGGAATATTTTGCTTATCGCGGCTTTCGGGTGTGTGCGCATTGGCAAAAACCAGTTCGTGGTTGGTATCGCTCCCGTTCACGCGTTCCTTCCAGACAACCTGGCGCATAAAAGGGCGAGCTTCGCCACCACGGAAAATGTCCGTAACCTGAACCCAGATATCGATGCCAGCGCGACGCTTGACTTCCCAGTCGTCCTCAAGGTTCTTGTAGGTTCCATATCGATTCTGTTTCCAGTTCTGCAGGCCCAGATTCGCGGTGCCTCCGGGAGCACCGAAGCGGTTGCCAATCAGATGTCCTGCATCATCGCCGGTGCACCCTGCAACGCCTCTTTGTGCCGATTGCGAGCGATATTCCTGGACTTGGCCGGGCAGACCCAGCCATCCCCACGCGGTTTTGTAGGTCTTACCCTCATGCACGTCGACTTTGAATTCGTAATTTCCGCGCACATCGTTCAAATTTGTCATGGTCACACTGCCTTCCAGGGAGCCAAGTATAAAAGTGCGGCAGAACAAAATGCGTTACAAACGGGTAAACGAGATCACCCCAGTTCCACAAACTTCCGATCCTTCTCGTCATACTGCTCAATCGTCCCGGTCAGAATGTCGTAATACCACCCAAAAACCTGTAACGTCTCGGCCTCCAGCCCCCGCTTGACCGCAGTAATCGTCCGCAAATTATGCAACTGCGCCACCACGTTGCCGCGAATCAGGGAGCATAGCTCCGCATGTTCTCCATCAGCCGGATTCAACGGCTGGCGATGGCTGAAAGCAGCCTCAACGTGGTTCAGCCAGCGCTTCACCTTAGGCACCCCACTCAGGTCCTTGCCACCCAGCGCCGCCTTCAGCGCCCCGCAGTCGGAGTGCCCGCAGAGAATAGCGTATTTCACCTTGATCACCTCCACAGCGTACTCAATCGTGGCCGTGGTTCCATCCACATCGTTCGCATACACCGGCACCACGTTGCCGGCATTCCGCGCAATAAAGAGCTCCCCGGGACCGGAAGTAAGAATCAGGTTCGGAACAATCCGGGAATCCGCACACGTAATAAACAGGTACTCCGGCGATTGCCCCTCCGCCAGCAGGTGAAACTGGTTGCGGCATCCCGGAAAAACCTCCGCGTGGAACTTCTTATAGCCATCAATCAGATGCTGCATCTCGACCTCCGCCCCGCCGCTCACCAAACTGCCTCGGCATTCGGGCCTGAACCAGCCTACAGGATTCCAGTTACAGGCAAATCACGCTGCGGTATATTGAGGGCGATGCCCCGCACCGGAATTTGTCTGCGACTAAGCGGTTTTCTGCTGGCCACGCTCCTCTGCGTGATAGTGACGCGCGCCCAAATGCCGATCGCCGGTTCAATTGCCGACCCGCGCAGCGTAGACGCAACAGACATCGGCGAGCGCATTGAGCTTGGCCCCCTTTGGCTCTTTCATACCGGAGACAATCCCGAGTGGGCATCTCCCACATTCGATGACACCAACTGGCAGGTCATCTCAGCCAACAAGCAGCTCATTGACTACAACATCCGCGACACCCGATTCGGCTGGTATCGCATGCACATCCATCTGCGTCCCGACGCGCCCTCACCTGCCATAACTCTCGATTCCATCCTCGGCACGTATGAAGTCTTCGCCAACGGCATCCCCCTCGGCGGCAACGGCCCCATTCCCGGCGCAACCTACCGCTATCAATACCGCCTGCTCGCCTTTCCGGTTCCACAATCAGCAATTCCCTCAACTGGCGACCTCGTCCTCGCCGTCCGCTTCGCCATAAATCCTGCAGGCCGCCAGATCCGCACCCATGGGCGTCGCACCGCCACGCCCATCGGCTTCGAGTCGCACGTCTTTCTCACCAGCCCAGCGCAGGCCGCCATCAATGCCAGCTTCATCAGCGCTCACAGCACATGGGCGCTCTTCCTGCTCGCGGGCCTCGCCTTCCTCACCTGCGTCATCGCCCTCGGCCTCTACCTCGCCCTCAATACGCGGAAGGAATACCTCGCCGCCGCCGCTGCTCTCTTTATTTACGGACAGCTTTTTCTCTGCGACATCTGGCTCCAACTCGGCGATCGCACTCCATTCTCTGACTGGATCGATTACGCCCTCTTCGGCATCGCCCAGGGTCTGCTCCTTGAGTTCTTCCGCATCCTGCTTGCACCATTCCTCGGTAAAAAACGCCCCCGCTGGCTGCTCATCGCGCAAATCATTGTCGTTCTCTCCGCGCTGGCTGGCCCGCTCGTCAACTACGGCCTGCCCGGCATCTACCAGTTGGGCTTGATCACCTTCTTCCTCCCCACGCTCGTCGTAGAAGCAATCGTCCTCGCGCTCCTCATCCGCAGCTGGCGCGCCGGCAGCGCAGAAGCCCGCATCCTGACGCCCGCCGTCGTGGCCGTCATCGTCTCCAGGGGATGGGTTTTCGCCCGCTATCTGGTCCTCTTCCTGGACCAGCCCTTCAGCCTGCCCGCGCTTCCCTCTCTCCATCTCGGCAGTTACTCCATCACCTTCGACAATCTCTGTGACGTCCTCTTCTTCCTCTGCATCCTCCTCTTCCTGGTCTTCCGCACCGTCGGCATCGCCCGGCATAACGCAGAAGCCGCCACGGAGATGGAAGCCGCACGCAGCCTGCAAAAGCTGCAGCTCACGCGCTCAAAGGATGTCACTCCTGGCTTTGACGTGCAGGTCGAATACCACCCAGCCAAAGAAGTAGGCGGGGATTTCTTCTTACTCTCTTCGGGCAAAGACGGCTCGCTGCTCGCAGTCGTGGGAGATGTCAGCGGCAAAGGCCTGCAGGCAGCCATGCGCGTCGCAGCCATTCTCGGCTCGCTCCGGCGTGAAGACTCGCGCGATCCCTCCATCGTCCTGTCAAACCTGAATCTGGAGCTGCTGGGCCAAACCGAAATCGGCTTCACCACCGCCTGCTGCATCCGCATTGAGCAATCAGGCAACTATACCCTTGCAAGCGCAGGCCACATCCCCCCCTACATTGCAGGCGCAGAAGTAGCCACATCGCCAGCCCTTCCGCTCGGCCTTGCCGCCGCCGCAGACTACGAATCCATAACCGGACGCCTCGCCCCCGGCCAGACACTTTTCCTCATCACCGATGGCGTCGTCGAAGCCCGTTCCCCATCCGGCGAACTCCTCAGCTTTAAGCGAACCGAAGAGCTCATGTCCGGCCACACCGCCAGCCAGATAGCCCAGGCCGCACGCTCGTTCGGTCAGGAAGACGACATCATCGTCCTCTCCATCGCTCTCGCATCTTGAACCCCTGCATTTATCCTTCTCCGAGAGGATTTTTTGCCCATGCTCCGCTTCACCCGCCTCATCCGCGCCTCACTGCCCGTCGCTCTGGCCGCCGCTTTCGCGCTATCGCTCTCCTCCCAGACCGTAGACACCATCGACCCGGCCCTCAAAGCCAAAATCGACCGCATCGCCACCGGCGTCATGGAGCAGCATGGCGTTCCTTCCGCCTCCATCGCGGTCATTCAGCATGGCAAGCTCGTCTTCACGCACGCCTACGGCCTCGCACACATCAGTCCAGACAAGCCCGCTACACCGGAGATGCGCTATTCCATCGGCTCCATCTCCAAGCAGTTCACCGCCGCCGCAATTCTGCTTCTACAGGAACAAGGCAAGCTCAAGCTCGACGACCCCGTAGGCAAATACATACCCGGCCTCACGCGTGGTAACGAGATCACCATCCGCCAAGTCCTCTCCCACACCTCCGGCTACCAGGATTACTGGCCCGAGGACTACCTCATGACGCCCATGATGAAGCCCACAACGGGGCAGTACATCCTCGACACCTGGGCCAAAAAGCCGCTCGACTTCGAGCCCGGCACGCAGTGGCAGTACTCGAACACCAACTTCGTCATCGCCGGCATGATCGTTGAAAAAGTCTCCGGTCAAAAGCTCATGGAATTCCTCGGCGAGCACATCTTCCACCCCCTCGGCATGAAGAGCGTCTACGATAGCGACCAGGACAAGCTCACATCCACTGACGCCACAGCCTACATCCGCGCCGCCCTCGGCCCACTGCGCGCCGCGCCCAAGGAAGGCCGTAACT
>Ga0206824_10377_pt1 | contig 10334 bp, 7 predicted proteins | sample Alteio_BWOrgCont_82_FD_152874 | JGI IMG/M metagenome (GOLD analysis project Ga0206824, IMG submission 152874) | Enriched cells from forest soil in Barre Woods Harvard Forest LTER site, Petersham, Massachusetts, United States -... | ecosystem: Environmental > Terrestrial > Soil > Temperate forest >...
CCCTCGGCGATCCCTGATGAATTCAAGAACAAGGAGCCAAAGACCAAAAAGGGACCAGACGGCACCCAAATCCCGAATCCGAATGCCGATAAACCGATCGACCGCCTCACCGGTATGGACGTCGCTCCCAACGGCGATCTTTATGTGACCGACGGCTACTCCAGCGACTACGTCCACCGCTTCGACAAAACCGGCAAATACCTCAAGTCTTTCGGCGGCAAGAAGCCTCCTTACAGCTTCAGTACCCTGCATAAGCTCGCCATCGATACGCGCTTCGATCCGCCGCGCATCATCGCCTGCGACCGCGCCAATGGCCGCGTGGTCCATATGTCACTCGATGGCGATTTCATTGGCGTGGTGGCCAAGGACCTTCTCCTGCCCGCGGCCGTAGCCATTCACGGCGATCTCGCGGTCATCGGCGAAATTAAAGGCCGTGTGACGATTCTCGACAAGGCCGGGCAGATCGTCGCGCAATTCGGCGCCAACGATCACGCCGATGAAGTCGGCACCAACAAGACCGAACCCGACAAATGGCGTCCGGGCATCGTCACCGCCCCGCACGGCGTGGCCTTCGACTCCCACGGCGACGTTTTCGTTTCCGAATACAACATGTTCGGCCGCGTCCACCGCTTCAACCGGGAGTAAGGCGACATTTAGCATTTTGGATATGGACATCACCCGTCGCACCGCCATCCAACGAACCGCCGCACTCTCCCTCGGCGCCGCACTTACTTCCGTTCCCAAAATGCGCGCGGCCGATGCGGCCAACGCCGCCGGGCGTAAACTGCGCGTGGCCGTCGTCGCGCTGGGCCGTGGTTATTCGCACGTCACCGCGTTGCTCTCGCTGCCCGACGTGGAAATTGCCTATCTGGCCGAGGTCGATCCGAAGCGGCTCGAACGCGGCATGCAGGCCGTCACCGCCAAGCAAGGTTCCTCCTGCCAGGGCGTGAAGGATTTCCGCACGTTCCTCGATGACAAGTCGCTCGACGCGGTCTTCATCGCCACGCCGAATTTCTGGCACACGCCCGCGGCGATCCTCGCCATGAAAGCGGGCAAGCACGTCTATGTCGAAAAGCCCGGCAGTTCGAATCCTTATGAATCGGAGCTGATCGTGGCCGCGTCCAAAAAATACGGACGCCTCGTGCAGATGGGCAATCAGCGCCGCACCTGGATGAAGGAAGGGATCGCCGCACTGCACGGCGGCGCCATCGGCACAGTGCGCTATGCGCGGTCTTTCTACTACAATGCGCGCGGCGCCATTGGTCAGGGCAAGCTGGCGGCCGATCCCGGCATCGACATGGATCTGTGGCAGGGGCCGGTCACGAGCGAAGGCGACATCAAGCCGTTCGTTCATTACGACTGGCATTGGCTCTGGCATTGGGGCAACGGCGAACTCGGTAACAATGGCATCCACTTTCTCGACATCCTCCGCTGGGGCCTCCAGGTGGAATACCCGGAGCGCGTCACGTATAATGGCAACCGCTATTGGTACGAGGACAAACAAGAAACCCCCGACACCGGCGTGGCCGTCTACGATTGCGGCAAGGTCGGCATGGAATTCGTGCAGAGCAGTTGCCATCCGCGCCCCGCAGAAAAGGCTCCGGGCGAATGTGTCTTCTACGGCGACAACGGCACTCTCGCGCTGAGCATCCCCAGTTGGACCGTCTACGATTCCAAGGGCACGAAGGTCAGCGAGGGCAAAAACAGTCTCCACGGCGATGCCGCGCACATCGGCAATTTCCTCGAGGCGATTCGCGGCAACGAGAAGCTCAACAGCCCGATTGAAGAATGCCAAAAGAGCACCATGCTCTGCCACCTCGGCAATATCGCCTATCGCACCAACACGGTCGTCCGCGTCGACCCCAAGACCGGCAAAATGCTCGACAATCCGGCAGGGGAGAAACTGTGGAAGCGCGAGTATCGGCCGGGGTGGGAGCCGACGATTTAATCCAAAGTTTTAGGTTTTAAGTTTTAAGTTTTAAGAGGCGACTGCGGCGACGCGCGCTCTTATCCCGGGCGGACGTACTGGGGCTTAAAACTTAAACACTTAAGTCTTAAAACTAACTTCCGGCCGGCCTTTCCGCCTTGATCCCTTCCACGTAAAAAACCTCGCAGGCGCCGTTCCCGGTATCGGTGCGGCTGAGCGAGGTGTTCCAATGGAAGCCGTTCGGCTTGGATACATTCACGAGGTAGCCTTGCATCGTGACGATTTCGCCCGGGTATAGCCCGCTGATGACGTGCGCGATGGCGTTGCTTGCGGCGATGAGGTGGTTGTTCGACGAGTGGGCCACGATTTCATCCTGCGGGATCGGCGACTCGCCGTGCCACTGATAGAAATAGAATCGGTTGCCTTGGGATATTTCCAAGTGGTCGAGCACACTCTGGTCGGACATGCGCCCCCAGCCAAGCGCCACATCGTACGGCACCAAATCATTCCCGTCGGCCCAGTAGTGCTTCGTGTGCAAAACGCGTCCGCGAATCGTGTACGCGGCCACCGCCGTGACGGTGTAATCTTTCATCTGCGCCACCACATGCGCCGGGCAGTTCTCCTGCAACGGCTCTTCTGCCACCAGCACACCGGCCGGTGTCCGAATCGACGGCCCGATCATCCAGGAGACCACGCCCCAGGCGAGCGCAGCGGTCAGGCAGATGGGAATCAGATAGCGCATTCCGTGGGAGAAACAGCACCACGAGTGCCAGAGGGGAGGACGGAAGGACGATGGGAAAATCCGGAATCGGACCAACCTCTTGTCGTCCCATCGTCCCATTCTCCCATTGTCCTTCCGTCCCCTTGTCTGCTTCCATCACCTCCATGCTCAAGACGCTCCTCCCACTTCTCCTCTCCGCATCACTCCTCCACGCCGATCCGGCGCCGACGGTCATCAATCTCTGGCCGGGAACTGCTCCGGGGGAGAAGGGCGACATTGGCGAAGAAAAGGACATGACCAAGCCGACGGATGGCAACCCCGGTGGCAAGCCTATCATCCGCCTTGGCAATGTCTCGCAGCCGACGATCACCATTTTTGCGCCGCCGGCTGACAAAGCGAACGGCACCGCCGTCGTTGTCTGCCCGGGTGGCGGCTACAGCATTCTCGCGTTGGATCTCGAAGGCAGCGAGATTTGCGAGTGGCTGAGATCGTGGGGCGTCACCGGCGTGCTGCTTAAGTACCGCGTTCCCAAGCGTGCCGGTCTCGAAAAACACACGGCACCTTTGCAAGACGTGCAACGTGCGATCGGCCTGGTGCGGTCGCGCGCGCAAGACTGGCATCTTAAACCCGAGCGCATCGGCGTCCTCGGCTTTTCCGCCGGCGGACATCTCGCCGCCGCGGCCAGCACCAACTATACCGAGCGCACCTACCCGCACGTCGATGCCGCGGACGATGCGAGCTGCCGCCCGGATTTCGCCGTCCTCATCTATCCCGCCTACCTCACCGGGAAGGAGCATCCCGGCCCCGTCTCGACCGAGTTGCCCGTGACCGCGAAGACGCCTCCCACATTTCTCGCCATGGCCGAGGACGATCCGGTCGGCGTGGAGAACGCCATCTACTACGCCCTCGCGCTCAAAAACGCCAAGGTGCCGTTCGAGATGCACATCTACCCCACCGGCGGACACGGCTACGGCTTGCGCCCGAACGGCCACGCCGTCACCACCTGGCCCCAGCGCGCCGGCGAATGGCTCGGCACGCTTGGGATGCTCGAAAAGTAATAATCAGGCGACCAAATGCGGCACGCCGCAGGCGCAGGCGGCGCTCGCGGGCGCCGCGCTACTGGGTTCGTAGTTGAGGTTGGGCCCCAGCCAGCGCTCGACCTCCTGGACGGTCATGCCTTTGCGCAGGTGATAATCGAGCACCTGATCGCGGTTGATTTTCCCGAGCCCAAAATACCGCGATTGCGGGTGCGCGAAATAAAGGCCGCTCACACTTGACCCCGGCCACATCGCATAATTTTCGGTGATCTCGATGCCGGCGTTGCGCTCCACGTCGAGCAACTTCCACAGAATCCCCTTCTCCGTGTGATCCGGGCACGCGGGATAACCCGCCGCCGGACGAATCCCGCGATACTGCTCTTCGATGAGTTGTTCGCTGCTCAGATTCTCCGTGCGGCCGTAGCCCCATTCTTCGCGCACGCGCTTGTGCAGACATTCGGCGAAAGCCTCGGCCAAACGGTCGGCCAGCGCCTCGGCCATGATCGCGTTGTAATCGTCGTTCTCCGCTTTGAAACGGTCGACGACCTCCCGCAAACCGTGCCCGGTGGTCACCGCAAAGGCGCCGAGATGGTCGGGCAAACCGGTTTCCTTCGGCGCGATGAAGTCGGCCAGCGATTGGTCCGCTTCGCCTTCCTTCTTCGCGATTTGCTGACGCAGGAAGTGGAAAGTCATGAGCCGCGATTGGCGCTCGCTATCGGTGTAGAGCTCCACGTCATCGCCCACGGCATTCGCCGGGAAAAATCCATACACCGCACGGGCCCTGATCCATTTTCCTTCGATGATCTGATCGAGAAGTTCCTGCGCCTCGGCAAAGAGTTTGCGCGCCTGCTCGCCGTTCTTTCACACGTGGGAACTGCGCGGGCGTTACCCGGCCATCTTCGAACACGAAAAATACGGCGACCAGTCGATGAACTCGCGCAAGGTCGCGAGCGGAAAATCCTCCAGCACGCGCACTCCGGTAAATTCCGGCGGCGGAATGTCCTCGGCGCGCCAGGCGATCTGCGTCCGTTTGGCGCGCGCCTCGGTGAATGAAATGAGCTGTTGTGTCTGGCCCGCGTGGAGGGCGCGGGAACGCGCCTGGTCGTCGCGATTGCGCGCTTCAAAGGCGTGCCGGGTTTCGTCGCTGATGAGGTTGCTCACCACCGGAACGGCACGCGAAGCATCGAGCACGTGCACCACCGGCCCGCTGTAGGCCGGCGCGATCTTGACCGCCGTGTGGGCCTTGCTCGTCGTCGCCCCGCCGATGAGCAGCGGAAGCTTCATCCCCTCGCGTTCCATCTCCCGGGCGACGTGCGCCATTTCGTCGAGAGACGGCGTGATCAACCCGCTCAGGCCGATGACATCGACCTTTTTCTCGCGGGCCGTCGAAAGGATCTTCTCGCAAGACACCATCACACCCAGGTCGATCACCTCGTAGTTATTACAACCGAGCACGACACCGACGATGTTTTTGCCGATGTCATGCACGTCGCCCTTCACTGTGGCCATGAGGACACGGCCCTGCGTGCGCACTTCGCCGCCCGCGGCGAGCGTGGCCTCCTTCTCGGCCTCCATGAAGGGCAAAAGATGCGCGACGGCTTTCTTCATCACGCGGGCGGATTTCACCACCTGCGGCAGGAACATTTTCCCTGAGCCGAAAAGATCACCCACCACGTTCATGCCATCCATCAACGGACCTTCGATGACGTGCAACGGCCGATCGTACTTCAGCCGCGCTTCCTCGGTATCCTGGATGACAAACGCGTCGATCCCTTTAACCAGCGCATGGGAGAGGCGCTGCTCGACGGGCAGCATGCGCCATTCCTCGGTCGTCTTTTCGACGGCGCCCGCGGCCTTTTGCTTCACCGATTCGCCGAAAGTCACGAGCCGCTCGGTGGCGTCGGCGCGGCGGTTAAGGAGCACGTCTTCGACGAGTGCCAGCGTGTCTTTCGGAATCTCCTCGTACACTTCGAGCATCCCGGCATTGACGATGCCCATATCGAGCCCGGCCTTGATCGCGTGGTAGAGAAAGGCCGAGTGCATCGCCTCGCGCACGGTGTTGTTGCCGCGGAAACTGAACGAAATATTCGACACACCGCCGCTGACTTTCGCGTGCGGCAGGTTCTGTTTAATCCAGCGCGTGGCTTCGATGAAGTTGACGGCGTAGTTGTTGTGCTCCTCGATGCCGGTGGCCACGGTGAGAATGTTCGGATCGAAGATGATGTCCTGCGGCGGAAAGCCCACGCGATCCACGAGCAAGCGATAGCTGCGCTGGCAAATCTCGCGCTTCCGCTCCAAGGAATCGGCCTGCCCCTGCTCGTCAAAGGCCATCACCACCACAGCCGCGCCATAGCGCTGGACCAGGCGCGCCTGCGCGAGGAACTTTTCTTCGCCCTCCTTGAGCGAGATGGAATTGACGATTCCTTTGCCCTGGATGCACTTTAGCCCGGCTTCGATGACCGACCATTTCGAGGAGTCGACCATGATCGGCACCCGCGCAATCTCGGGCTCGGTCATGATGTAGTTGAGGAATTTCGTCATGGCCGCGGCGCCGTCGAGCATCCCCTCGTCCATGTTCACGTCGATGATCTGCGCTCCATTGTCGACCTGCTGCCGGGCCACGCTCACCGCCTCCTCGTAATTGCCCGCGAGGATGAGCTTCGCAAATTTCGGCGAACCGGTGACGTTCGCTCGCTCGCCGATGTTCGCGAAATTCGCCTCCGGCGTGAGGGTCAGCGCGTCAATGCCGCTGAGCCGCAGATACGGCTCGACGCTCGGCACGGTGCGTGGCGTGAGGCCGCCCATCGCCTCCACGATCTTGGCGATGTGCGGCGGTGTGGTGCCGCAGCAGCCACCCACGATGTTGAACATCCCGGCGCGGCCCCACTCCGCGAGTTGCGGCGCGAGCGACTCCGGCGTTTCCGGAAATCCCGTGGGCAGCAGCGGATTGGGCAGGCCAGCGTTTGGGTAGACGCTGACATACATGGGCGCGAGGTTCGACAATTCCTCGATCAGCGGCCGCATCTCGGCAGGGCCCAGGGCGCAGTTCATCCCGACGCTCAGCAGCGGAACGTGCGAGATGGAGTTCCAAAACGCCTCGACCGTCTGTCCCGTCACCCCACGCGTGCCTCCCTTTTGGATAAACGTCACCGAGGCCATCAGCGGCACGATGCGCTTGCCGGGCTCGGGCTCGCGCCCATAGGGCAGCGCTGTCAGCCCGCGTTCGTCAAAGATTTGCTGGATGGCAAAGAAGGCGGCCTTCGCATTGAGGGTATCGAAAATGGTTTCCACCAGCAGAATGTCCACGCCACCGTCGAGCAAGGCGATGACCTGCTCGCCATAAGCGCGCACCAATTCGTCCCACGTGGTGCCTCGCGCCGAGGCGTCGTTCACATCCGTAGAGATTGACGAAGTCTTGGTCGTCGGGCCGATGGCTCCGGCGACAAAGCACTGCCGCCCAGGGTTCGCCGCCATCACGACATCCGCCGCGCGCCGCGCGCATTCCGCTCCCGCCCGCGACAATTCATAGGCCAGCGATTCCATCCCGTAGTCACCGAGAGAAATGAACTGGCCATTAAAAGTGTTCGTCTCGGCAATGTCCGCGCCCGCCTCAAAGTACCGGCGATGAATCTCCTCGATGATCTGAGGCTGGGTGAGGTTGAGCAGCTCGTTGTTGCCCTTCAGGTCCTTGCCCGTCCAATCCTTGAACCGCTCCCCGCGAAACTGTTCCTCGGTCAGTTTGTACTGCTGGATGGTCGTCCCCATCGCGCCGTCGATGAAAACGATGCGCTCCCGAAGCAGGGCGGCCAAAGGATGGATGGGTCTTTCCGTGGACATAAGGGTCGGTCAATAAACGACACCCATGTCGCCGATTCAAGCAACAAATTTACGCATCATGATGCGTCGATGGGTCATTTGACGACAAGGCCCGGCTTCACGGAATGACATTCACGCCTTTGATACCGAAATGAGGCGCCGCAGCGAGCAGGCGCACGTCATTAGAGTAGATTTCCGTGAACCGGTTTTCGGAGGCGCAAGCGAGGTGCAATGCATCAGCCGCTCGGAGGAACTGGTTTGAGGGAAGCGATTGGAACGCGGCAGACACTCTCGCGATCACCGACTCGGTCACCGGAAGCCAGTTGAACTTTCCCGTCCGGCAATCCGCCTCGAATTGATCGAATACTGCCGCGAACTCCGCAGCGTCGAGACGTCCTTCCCGAAACCAACGGTGCATCGCCGCGCAAACCTCGGCGCGGCCATGGACCAGGCACGAGGGAATCTGCGGAGCAGAAGCGACCATCCTCCGCACCGCCTCAAATCCTGGATCCGGTAGGTACAGCCGGACGATGTAGGCGGCATCCAGATCCATCACCAATCCTGCCCGCGATCGCGATCCTGCGAAATGAATTCGGTGCTATCGGGCTTTCCACTGCGGTGGAGGAGTTTTCCACTTTCCTCCAGCGCTCGAAATGCCGGAAGGAGTTCCCGATTTCTCCAAGGATTGCCGCTCGGGACTGCCGCAGCCGCGGGCTGAAGTTCAGCCACCGGCTTGCCATGGTCAGTGATCACGATGCGTTTCTCTGCCGCCTCGCGAACATAGCGGTCGGTTTGCGCGTGGAGTTCGTCGATCGTGATCTCGATTTCGGCGCTCATCTTTCCAATAGTAATACTTAGGCTCAGACGGGTCAACGACCATGCCGCCAGGACGTTATGATCGAGGCTCCATCCTACCAAAACTCGACCCCTCTCCGGGGAATCCACCGTCGAGGGCTGGACTTGTTCAAGCGACGTTCAGTGTCTTGTTTCGGATGTTCGTCTTTCCTTCTTTCCTCACCCGCCACCCTCGCGCAGATTTCCCGCTCCATGTTTTCCCGCTTCAGCTTCGCCTTTCTCCTGTGGCTCTGTTTCAAGGGTCTCATGCTCTACGCCGAAGAGCCGTTCGAATTCGACAAAAACCAAGGCCGGCTGCCCAAGTCCGTCGTCCCCCAGCATTACGACGTCCACCTCGAACCGGACATCGACCGCGCGATCTTCTCCGGTGATGAAAAAGTGACGCTCGAAGTGCGGCAACCGGTCAGCGAGATCGTTCTCAACTCCGCCGGCCTCGAAATCTCCGAGGCAAAACTTCTCGCGACATCGGAAATCCCGCTCACCCCGCAGCTCGATACCGAGAAGCAAACGCTGACTTTCGCCCTGCCGAGTGAATTGGCGCCCGGCAGCTACACGCTCTCGTTGCACTTTACCGGCAAGCTTACCGAGCAGCCGCGGGGACTCTACATCGCACCCTACCAGGCCAACGGCGTTCCCGGGAAACTTCTCGCCACGCAAATGGAAGCGATCGATTGCCGCCGCATGTTTCCCTGCTGGGACGAGCCCGCATTTCGGGCGGTATTTGTCTTGAGCGTCGTCGCGGGCAAGGCTCGCGCCGTCTCCAACATGCCAGTGGCGAAATATGAATATCGTGAGGCGTACAACGAGAAAACTGGTGATCGCAAAGACGTGTCGGAGGTCACATTTGCCCCGACGCCGAAAATGCCGTCGTACCTCGTCGCCCTGGTCATCGGCGACCTCGAGGAGGTGCGCGGCGAAGTCGAAGGCACGCAACTCGCCGTTCTCACCACGCCGGGCAAGCGCGAACAAGGCCAGTACGCGCTCGAAGCGACCAAGAAGGTCCTCACCTTTTACCACGAATATTTCGGAGTAAAGTATCCGCTGCCGAAGCTCGATGAAATCGCTATCCCGAGCACCGGCGCCGGCGCGATGGAAAACTGGGGTTGCATCATCTACAACGACAACGCGCTCCTCTACAACCCGGCCACGAGCGCGCAGAGCATGCGCGAACGCGCGTTCGCAGTGATCGCCCACGAAGTGGCGCACCAGTGGTTTGGCAACCTCGTCACCATGGCGTGGTGGGATAATCTGTGGCTCAACGAAGGCTTCGCGAGCTGGATGGGCACCAAGTGCACCGATCATTTCAATCCAGAGTGGAAAGTCTGGCTGCGCGCCGCTGGGAGCAAGGAATACGCGATGCGCCTCGACGCGCGTTCCACCACGCACCCCATTCAGCGCCCCGTGCTCGAAGATACCCGCGCCGCAGAGGGATTCGACGAGATCACCTACAATAAAGGCCAGGCCGTCCTGCACATGATCGAAAGCTGGCTGGGCGAGGATACGTTCCGCGAGGGCATCCGCGGGTACATCCAGGCACACGCTTACAGCAACACCACCACCGCCGATCTGTGGGCCTCACTCGGCAAAAGTTCGGGCAAACCGGTGCGCGAATTCGCTGCCGGCTGGACCGAACAGCCCGGCTTTCCGGTTGTCACCGTGAGCGCACTTCCCGCGGGCAGCCAAGCCTCCGTGCAGCTCGAGCAGGCCCGCTTCACCATTCATCAAAAAGATCCCGCGCCTTTGCATTGGCAGGTCCCGGTGGTTTACGGGCCGGCCGGCGCGCCCAATCGCGCGTTGCTCGCCCTGCTCAAGGATTCCGTCCAGCCGGGCGCACTCCTCGAACCGGACATCGCCATCAAGGCGAACATCGGCGACGTCGGCTACTATCGCGTCGCCTATGACGCCACGCTCGCCCGGCGCTTGCTCAAGGCCGCACCTCTCCTTGCCGAGGCCGACCGGCTCAATGCGCTCAATGATT
>Ga0206824_10378_pt1 | contig 10313 bp, 8 predicted proteins | sample Alteio_BWOrgCont_82_FD_152874 | JGI IMG/M metagenome (GOLD analysis project Ga0206824, IMG submission 152874) | Enriched cells from forest soil in Barre Woods Harvard Forest LTER site, Petersham, Massachusetts, United States -... | ecosystem: Environmental > Terrestrial > Soil > Temperate forest >...
TCAATTCTGTCTGTCGTCTGGTCGTTGGCTACTTTGCTGAGTGGGTTCGCAACCGATTTCGCCTCATTACTCCTGCTGTGGGGGCTGATGGGAGCCGCACAGGCCGGTGCGTTTCCCTGCGCTGCGAAAGCCATTGGGCAGATCTTTCCAGAATCCGAACGAGCTCGAGCCGCGGGGCTGTTGGCCGGCGGGATGACGATCGGTGGTGCGCTGGCCCCCGTTCTGACGGCTGGATTCCTGGAGTGGCTATTACCATTCTCGACGTCGCTGCATGTTGATCGATGGCGATTGCTGCTGGCGGCCTACGCGATTCCCGGCATTCTGTGGACAATTGCGTTTCTAATCTTGATTTCCACTCGAATTCTGCCCAAATCGGAGAGCCAGAGCAAAGCACAGCTTCGCGTGGATTGGTTACGGATGTTGCGCAGCGGAACTCTGGCACTGCTGTGTGCCCAGCAGTTTTTCCGCGCTGCGGGGATGGTCTTCTTTGTGACCTGGTTCCCGACATTTCTGCAGAAGACTCGCGGGGTGTCGTTGATGGGCTCAGGCGTTCTCACCACGGTGGCCGGTGTTGGCGGCGTTGTCGGCAGTTTGACCGGAGGCTTCTTCTCCGATTGGCTTCTCTACAGGACAGGGAACGAGCGATTGAGCCGACAAGGGATCGCCGTGGCTGGCATGGCGAGTTGCTCACTGCTGATTACGGGCTCGTACTTCGTTCATGATGTGAATGGCAGCATTGTCTTGGTCTCTTTGGGCGCCTTTTGCGCGACGTTTGGAGGAGTCAGCGGCTATACCGTGGCAATCAGTTACGGCGGCCGACATGTCGCCACGATCTTCAGCACGATGAACATGTTTGGAAACCTCGGAGCGGCCCTGTTCCCGTTGCTTGCGGGCCGGCTGGTCGCCGCCACAGGCAATTGGAACCTGATGCTGTTTCTGTTTGCCGGCATCATGGCGATCGATGCCGTTTGCTGGGCCTTGTTGAATCCTCGGGGGACGCTTTTCGGAGACGACCATGAACAGCACGACGACCATTAGGACTCCACAAGCTCGGTGCCGAGCCGCGGTGGCGCGGTGTGAGATTACGCCTCCGATCGGCATCTATCATCGCATGTGGGGCGCGGCCCTGCATGATCGCGCCACCGGCGTCCATCGGCCGCTGGAGGCCACCCTGCTCTGGCTGGAACCAATTTCCCCGGCGAACGGTGAGCCGCAGATCATCGTCTCACTCGACCACTGCATTCTCGATTCTGAAGAACTACGACGCATTCGGCTTGGGATTCAACACGCGACGACAGTCGGATACGACAACATGCTGATCACACTATCACACACTCATGGATCCGGCTGGATGTCTCGTACCCGCAGCCATCTTCCCGGCGGCGAACTGCTTGGTCCATATCTCGATGATCTGGTTGTGAAGCTGACCAATCTGGCGTGCGAAGCCCAAACACGAGTTCAGCCGGTGACCGTTGTTTACAGTACGGGACGTTGTGATCTTGCGGCTCATCGAGACTATCTCGATACAAACCAGGGCCGCTACGTCTGCGGATTCAATCCAACGGGTCCTGCCGACGATACGCTGCTGCTCGCCAGTTTCTCGAATGAATCGGGAGGCCGGATGGCAACCATCGTGAACTACGCCTGCCACCCCACGACGTTGGCCTGGGACAACACATTGATCAGTCCTGACTGGGTTGGAGCGATGCGTGAAGTCATCGAGCAGACGGAGGGCGGCCTGTGCCTGTTCCTGCAGGGAGCCTCAGGGGATCTGGGGCCGAGTGAAGGATTCGTTGGTGATACGGCCATCGCGGATCGCAATGGTCGAAAAGTGGGATACGCGGCACTCTCAACACTCGCAACCCTGCCAGCAGCGGGGACGGAATTTCGATACGCCGGGCCGGTGATTTCTGGGACGGCCATCGGCACCTGGCGTCATGATCCATTACCAGACGATGCCCTGAGCAGCCTTGCCGCTTGGCGCTGGGAGCAGATTGTCGTGGAACTTCCCTATCGACATGATCTCCCTTCAATCGAACAGACGACGTCCGAGCAGGAACATTGGCTGGCCGAGGAAGCCCGCGCCCAAGAGGCTGGCGACGAAGAGATCGTGCGCCACTGCCGCGCACAAGTGGAACAGCGCAGGCGGCAACTCAACCGCCTGAATCACCTTGTTCCCGGCCGGTCCTATCCGTTGAGGCTGCGACTGGGAATTGTCGGCGACGCGATCTGGGGCTTCGTCCCGGGTGAACTTTATCAGGTGTTTCAGGTGACTCTTCGCGAACGATTCGCTCCACATCCGGTCTTCGTGACGACGCTGGCGAATGATTGGCAACCCGGATACATCCCTCCGGCAACTACCTACGGTTATGGAATCTATCAGGAAGTGATCGCCGCGACTTCACCAGGCTGCCTGGAAACGCTGATCGAGACGATCTGTCGCCATTTGGCAACCATGCAGCATCAAGTTTGCGACTATGGTAAGTGACAAGTTCCCGCGGATATTCACTGTCGAAATCACCATTACCCACGCGATTCCAAACGATCCGCGGGGATGACAGACCGATAGGAGTTGATTTGGAGCGACTCTGCTTTGTCGATGGTTGGCTCCCCAACGGCACTTGATGTCTCTCGCGAAGCAAATCAAGGTCGGGGTCGATTCCTCGGCAGTTACTTGGAATTGCGGTGCGGCGGGCTTTCGGGTTCGAGCTTTCTGTTCGTTTCAACGAACACACTTGAGAACTGAGAGTACAACGTTTTCAGCGGCACCTCGAAGATGCCGTGTTTGGTTTCGAACCCATTCTCAGTTCCTGGCGGCCCCTTGGGTGTGACGTCGTTTCCCCAGGGATTCCACACTTTGATCTGGTCTTTGTGTGGATCGAACCCGAACACGGCATAGGCATGGCCATATCCCAGCTTGGGAACTTTCGGTTGGCCAAGGGGCGGTTCCTTACCCATCGAAATCGCCACCAGTCGATGAGCAGCCAGCGCCTGCGGCACGACTCGTCGCAACTCGGCCAACCGCTCGGTTTCGTGCGCTTTGTCGCGCAGCGAAATCGCGTCAGTCTGGTGCCCTGTGATGATGCTGATGATTTCGCGGGTTGAACCGCCGTGGCTGATCGTGTCCGTGACCTCTTCGCCTTTCACGTAATTCTTTGCCTTGACGCTAAGCCGTTGACCGACAGCCTTTTCCAGCACCGTCAGCCAGACGCCGTCCTCAATGCTATGGATTGAGTTGTTGATGAGGATTTCTACATCGCTGGGGGGAGCCACTTTCACGTCATGGCCGTCACCGAAACGGACCAGATACGCGTGCCCCTTTTCGGCAACGATCATCCGCTGGAGCCGGTCCGGCTGATGAGCGGCCAGATTGCCGACGACTGAAAAGAAGAAGCAATCGCCGATCGAGCCCTGGTGCATCAAGGAGAAATCGGGTTTGTCGCCGGCATACAGGCTGTGGTTGACTTCTGCCAGGTTTTTCAGGTGTTTGTTGAAGACCGCTTCATATCGAAACGGCTTGGCCTCGCCTTGTGCACTATCGAGCGCATGAATCGGCAGATGGTCGACGTCGGCAGCCAACTCTTGTTCCGTTTCGGCAAAATCCTTGACCTTGGCTGCCAAGGCCATCCGCTCGCGCACCTTGATCGTGGCCAAAGCTGCTGCGACCTCGCCATGAATGCCGGGGCGACGAATGGCCTGGTCCAATTCATGAGCATCGAGCCTGCCGTCGTGATTCAGGTCCCAGTCAGCGAAATGGTTGCGAACGACCTGCGCGAAGGTGGAATGTTGTGCTGTTGCAGCCGATGTAGTCGTCCGCTTGGAGACGGGAGCATCTTGAGAACGCAAATTACCGACACAGAGGGCACAGTTCGCGACGGCGACAACAATTGTGATGGAGCGAGATCGGGCCACGGTCTGTTCACCAAGAAGTCTATGAATCCTGACATGCCTGCTAAGTTTGGCCCTTTGATGTGATCGATCGTACCGACGCATTGAACGTATCGCAACATGTCGTTCTCGAACGCCACGGCCCGGCAGTTTGCCAAACATGACAGTGGCATAACTCATGAGCGCGTGATACAAGAATCCGGCCGATGTTCCGCTGCTCATGGACACGCTGGCATTACATTTCTTGATAATCAGATCGCACCGCACCTTTTTCCGCTTTGAGTAAGGAAATAGGCGCCGACCTTTTTCATTGGGCGATGATGGAAACACTGATGCGGCAAACGACACCCATTCGAAATTGCCCTTATTTGTTCGTCGTGTGCCTGATCATGTCGATCGCGTTCGGTGATGATCGGCCGAGCGACAAAAAGCCGATTGACAAGACGAGTGCGTCGCGACTTCGCGCGGTTCGCCAGATCATGGGTCAGATCACCATGACATCAATGGCGGGAGACATGCCGCAACCGTTGGAATTGAAGCCGGATCCATTGCTCCGATACAGCGATCCCACCCGAGGAATCCTTGATTCCGTCGTTTTCCGGGTGGGAACGAAAGGGCGTCCGGTCGCATTGATCAGCGCTGAACTTTACGGTCGCAATGGCCAACAATTCCTATTAAATCACGAGTTTATCGCACTTTATGAACCGAAGTTCATGATGAAACGGGATGTATTCGTCTGGCAACCCACGCAGGGGAATCTGGTGTTTCAAGAGGTTCCAGCGACCGAAGCACCGGTTGAAACTCCGCGCCTGCGATTGACTCAGATGCGACGATTGGCTGAGCAGTTCTCCTCATCGCAAATGGTCGGGAAATCGAAAATCATTCTGCGCCTGATGCCTGCGCCGCTCGACCGCTACGAGCCATCGGACAAGAACCGTGCCGATGGTGCACTTTTTGCCTTCGCATGGGGTGTGAATCCCGAAGCCGCCTTATTCATCGAATCCGATGGTCTGAAATGGTACTACGCTTGGGCTCCCCTGAGTTCCGCACCATTGGAAGCCACGTTGAATGACGCGACAGTCTGGCAGTGCCCTCCACCTCCACATGAAGATCCAGTTGCGCCCTATACGTCAATCCATCGTCGACTGACCGTTCCCGATTACTTTGATGATCCTGAGAGCGAAGAAAAACCTCGCTCGCCAGATCGGTAGCTCGTCCGAAAACTCGAAGTGTTACGGTTCCAAATCATGTTACAAATATTGCGTGCTCGGTTGGGACTGGCGTCGCTCCTGGTTCTCTCCTTCTTTGCAACTGTTGTGCAAGCTGGCGATGATCCGGATGCAGCGTTGGAAGAGATACTTCAGAGCCTTCGCAAAGTCGACCGTGCCACGGGCGATGCCTTCGAAAAGCGGGTCGAAGAGTTGAAACAACTGGCGGTGAAGCGCCGTACGGGCCACGTCGTGATCGGGCAGATTCAAGTGGAAGGCAAAACACTCCCTGTCGATGTTGCATCGCAAGTGCATATGTTTCCGGATGGTTACTTTTTGGATGCGATCCGCAAGCCGGGCGAATCGATTGGATTTCGGGCTCATGGTTACGAACCGGTCGATGTCACACCCGAAGGTCCCGGACCGATCGAGGACCTGGGAATCATTCGAATGAAACCTTTGTCGGCAGATAGGACGGGATCGGCAGAAGGCTCGGTCATGATCAAGAAATTGCCGGGAGCCCCGAAACTGGATCAGGTCGATATCCGATGGACGATCCTGGGCTTCCCGACCAACTCGCTGACTCGTCCCGGCGCGTATCCAAGATCTCCCGCCCGGACATCACTCAAGTCGAAGGTCGCTGCCGATGGCTCGTTTTCGATCACGGGAATGGTTCCCGCCAAATACCGGTTGACTGTGAAAGCACCAAATTGCCTGACACAGGTGCTTGACGTCGATTTCGCTGAAAAGGAAACCACCAAAGTCGAACCGATTCTGATTGAAATGAATCAAACGATGAACGTCGAGTTCGCGGTGGCGCCCGAATGCGACTTCGCGAAAGCCCAGGTCGAGAAGACGAAGTTTGTTCCCGACCTGAAATGGCGAGCTTCCGACGATGTTCCAGAATTCGCTTCCGATCTTCAAATCAGGCAGAAGGACGGCAAGCTGTATATGATGTCGGCTTACTCTCCAAGCCGATGCGTCGACCTGGGAAAGGCTGAACTGAACGAGAAGCGGAATGTCGAGGCCGCCGAAGTGCCGGACAGCGTTCCGTGGTTGGGAGATGATGGACAGTTGCTGCAACTTCCCATTGAGGACGGGCATGTTTACCTGATTCGGCAGTCGCACTGGAAGCACTGGATCCTGTTTCGGGCCACGTTTGCAGACAAGTAATCAACAAGCTAGTGACGTAGGTTCCCGAGATAGACTGCTCTTCACGCGGCGGTGGACTTGTAATTCCTTGATCCGTGCCGCGAAAGCCGATCTCAAAAACTTCAAGAATTCTTCAGATTTTCATTTTCAATCGACTCGGTATTCATAGGGTCAAGCAAGAATAGGAGACATTTCGCCGACTGCTGTCAGAACAAGCTACCTCAAATCAGGGAGGATCCAGGCCATGTTTACCGCAGATCAGTTATCTGGGGCAAGTGTTGATGACGACGACTACGAACTGCCGTCATGCAGCGAGTTCTGGGACGCTCCTGGGAGTGAAGGGATGCAGCTTCGTCAGCGAATTGAGTTGCTGGGGCTGACTGTGTCCACGTTGCGCCAGGTTGAAGAGAACGGCGGCAGCGTTCCGCGCGGGTATCGTGCGGAATACTGTCTGGCAGATCAGCCAGGATGCTGGAACGAAAGCCCGTTCGTCGCGTGGCAGGATTCGTCATGCTTCTGGCGACTGGTTCCAGAGTCGTGAACTGCGATTTCATCCCGCCATTTTGCACGACGCGGCGGATCTCCAGCCTGGTTCGCCAAAGATAATAATTGCCTTCCACCCGCACAGTCCGACTTGAGTTGCGGCGCGTTTCATTTCAGCTTCGCCAAGACTCACAAGCTCGTCATTGAATTCGCGACGGCGGAATGGCTTGTAGAATGCATTCGGCTTCGACGGATGATTCAACCAGCCGGCGGCGTAAATCGCCGCTGCAAAGGCATGGCGTTGACTTTGGTCGGAATCGCGGAAATCCACGTCGATGAGGAGATCGGCGACCATTGCGGATGCCTTCTTCGTACTTGGGCCGCGATAATTTGAAGTGCCATCGCCGAATTGGATCAACAGATATGAATTGAAATGTGTCTTGGGTTGCGCTTAAACACTTTTGTGTATGTATCGATCTGTTGCAATCGACTAACGCTTTCCATGAATCGTAGCACCTGTTTTCGGTCATTTGCTTGCATCGAATCTCCCGTATGGTGTATTGTTGTGCTTCAATTCTACTCGTGCAGTGCTCATGTCGGATCCAGTTTCTTGATGGTAGGCGAGAATCTGAAATGCTGACAGAATTATTCTGCGTCGTTCGCCATCATGGATTGTTTGAACGAGTCCAAATCTTGGAAGTGGCAGAATCTGTCATCGGGCGACGCGAGACCTGTGATGTCTGGCTTCCGGACGCTTATGTTTCGCGAGAGCACGCGGTAATACGATTGCTGGAAGATCGCGCTCTCATTCGCGATCTCCATAGTCGCAATGGGACATTCGTCAACGGCCGACAGATCTGTGAAGAAGAAATATTGAATGAAGGTGACGAAGTCCAGTTCGCTGCCTACAGTTTGAAAACATCCCTCAAGATTGGCGAAGCGATGCGCCAGTTTATCGGTTTCGACGAATCGACCCAGTCCACGTCACGTCCTGGTAAGAACGAAAAAAAAGTTGGAAGCCATGCACCCGAGCTGACAGCAGTTGAGCGTCGCGTGTTTGAAGGTTTTGTGTCCGGACTGTCCGATGAGGAAGTCGCGGCAAATCTGGGATTCAGCATCCAAACCGTTCACACGCACGCAAAGGCTGTTTACAAGTCATTTGAAACTTCGACACGTGCAGAGCTTCTGTGGCGCTGGGCTGTGCGAGAACGAGCGGCGAACCGTGATGAACCGGTCATTTGAATAGTGCATTGCTCATGGGAATGCCTGTCGCAGAAGTCCGCCACCTTGATGTTTGGGATTAGTAGCGAACATCGAGTCCGATGTTGATGCCTTGAGCCCAGAAGTCGCTGCTTTGGACTGAAGGTGCAGGGCGCGCGGGTCCGGACAGGTTTGCCGGGTTGTTACCCGTAATCGCGTATGATTGCGACGGATTGATCACGCGATCAATCTGATCACCCGGCCGCGCGACGGAACTGATGAACATGAAGGAGTAGCCGAGGGTGAGTCGCATCCACGGCGTCAGATACATGCCGACGTTCATGTTCAATTCAGGGATGACAGCGAATCGGGTGGCGGTTTGGGAGCCAATGTTGCTGGGCTGCGTTAGATAGGCTCCTTGGGCCGAAACAAAGCTGCCCTGATAATTTGTAAATGTTCCACCATTGATGCCGACCGTTTCCACGGTTGCACCGAGTGCCATTTTGCCTGTGGCATTACAAAAGAAGCGACCGTTGTCCAAGCTGACGCGCCCCCCGACTTGACCGCCGTAGAAATTGTTCTGCGTATTGAAGGCATCGAATGTGTTGAAGAAGTCGGGAGAATTCGGAAACACGTTGGGGCTGCTGGTGTTGAACGAAAGGCTTTCCTGGAGATTGACCCAACGAAGTCCGCCCAGCAGATCGAAGCGAAAGTTATCACCGTTATGCACCAGGTTGTGCATGATGTTAGCATCGAGCCCCTGAAGAAACGTCTGTGCGGTGACGACAGCGGTGCCAGCATATTGTCCCGGAAGAGCGATTGGAGATGAGCTCTCGCCAGGGAGGGTCGGATCATAGAACGGGAAGGACAACGGAGCCGAGCCTGAACTGCCGTCCGAGCTCACTCCTTGCGATGAACCACCGTTGTTGAGGAAGAAGTATGCTCCTTCAAATGCCCACTCATGCTGCATGCCAAATCCGAAGCCCAGAGTGAATCGGCCGCCGGTGCTGGTGGGCATTGACAGTGGCTGATTCCCCAGGACGACTGGTCCAGTTCCCAGCGCCTGCCCTTCGGTAACGAGCGGAACCGGGACCGGATTGGCCTTGGTCCACCAGATGAGTGCTTCGGCCCCGAACCAGACGTTGGGAAATGGCATGTAAATCAGGGGTGGCATGCTTGAGTCGACGCCGACCAATCCACCGGCGGGCGGATAGGCATAGGCGCCGCGTGCGCCTCGCATTCCGAAGATGTTCGAATTTGAATCCGGCGGCACGGTTTGGGATAAGATGCCATAATCGCGACTGGAATCGCTGGGAAGCGGTGATGGGGCGACGTAGGAATTGTCACCGGATAACGTATCTCCACCGCCAGGGGCAAACCCGGGTGGTGGTGCTATGTTCTGAGCCGTGGCTGAGGTGGCGACCGACAATATGACACTCAGGATGATGATGCTTTTCATTCGCATTCCAAACCTTACGACTTCGGTTTTTCCATGGATTTGACAAGGTTGTCCAACGTAGTTTTCCGCAATTCCTTGGCAATCTCGTCGCGGGGCGACAAACTGAGAGCGCGATCAAGCTGGTCCAGGGCCTCTTTTCGAAATCCCAAATATGCGTAGTGATATCCAGCTAGAAATCGTAGCCCCGGATCTTTTGGTTTTTCCTGAATTGCCTTCTCCAGAGCACGCAGTTGCGCGGTGTAGTCTTCAGGACGTCCGTAGAGACTCGTATAACGGCCGATCACACTGCCCCACTCTTCTTTGGGGAGCATCCGCATGCCGGTCTGGGCGGCCCCGGCCGCTTCGTCGTAATGTCCGCTGGCGAACAGCGCCTGGCTGAGGCATAACAACAGCCTGGGGTTCTGCGGATCATCGACTGCCGCATGCCGCCATTCGTAGCGAGCTTTGGAGTAGTCGCCGGCGCGAAACGCTGCTTCAGCTCTTCGGGAATATTCTGCAGCAGCCGCGGGCTGGCTATCCACAGGCGGCAGTCCCGGCGCGGGTGGTGGCGGGACGTCTGCCCCTGATGCAGCGATCACCCCATACTGGCCTGTTGACACACCCGTAGTCGGCGGGGGGTTACCAGGAGCGGGAGCAGGACCGGAAGAGTTACTTGGGTTCGAACCATTTGGAGAAGCACCGTTTGGAGTCGAATAGTATGGTGTCTGGTCATTGGGTGAGGAGCCATAAGGCGCCTGACCGTACGGAGCAGCCCCGTAGGGAACGGAGCCCGAGTAGGAGTAGGGAGAAAATCCGTTGTAAGTGTAGTACCCGTAATATGGATAGCCGTATCCATAGCCACCGTATCCCATTCCGTAACCAAGTCCATATCCCAGTCCAAGTCCCAACCCAAGACCATAAGCGGGATAACCCCAACCGTATCC
>Ga0206824_10379_pt1 | contig 10298 bp, 17 predicted proteins | sample Alteio_BWOrgCont_82_FD_152874 | JGI IMG/M metagenome (GOLD analysis project Ga0206824, IMG submission 152874) | Enriched cells from forest soil in Barre Woods Harvard Forest LTER site, Petersham, Massachusetts, United States -... | ecosystem: Environmental > Terrestrial > Soil > Temperate forest >...
GGAGGTTGAAGCTCCCGTCGTCGTTTTCGAAGGCGACGCCGATCGTGGTCCAGTAGTTCTTGTCCGGGTCCTTCCGGTCCTTCCGCACCGCCACCAGCTTCTTCATCGTCTTGCCCTTCGAGGTCGTCATGTTCGTTCTCCGTTTCGGTTGTGGTCCTGTCGGACCGTTCGCCGAATAAGCGGGGCAGCCGAGCTCCGTCAGATGACCGGCCGCTTTCTCGGAGGGGTGTCCCCCAGGGGAAACCGAGAAAGCAGAGGACGGGCACCCGGAGGGTCGCTGGCGGCGCGAGTTCCGGGCTGAGCCCGCCGGAGACGGTTCCGAAAGGCCGCGAGCGGAAGTTGGACGATGGCGGGGGGATGGGAAGCGTTGAGAGCGGTGGTGTCGCAGATCGGACTGGAGGCGGCTAGTAGGGGACCGCACGCGAAAGGACGGGGGTGATCCGCTGGGTATGACTTGTGACGGGCAGCTTGGCCTTGCCCGCGATAGTCATAGCGGGATCAGGCCCAGGAAATCAGCGGCTTGCGGTGATTCGGCGTGGCATGGGCCGTGCTGTTGTCCGGGTCGGCTGTCGCTGGTGCGGCGCCAAAGGAGACACGAGACATGCGGACCAAGCGGACGTCAGCGATCAAGGTGAAGAGCGGGATTCGCGGTGGGGGTCTTTCGTTCAACCACAACCGTCGCGGGTTGAAAGTGCAGGCGGGGTTGAAGGCCGGCGGCCTGTCTTTCAACCACAACCGTTCGCTGCTCGGACTCTAGTCACGCGCCGGGCGTCGCGCGGTGTGGGTGGGAGCGTCCCTGACGCCGCCACCCTCGTTGGTGATCCAGTCGGTGATCTCCTTGCGCCGCGCCGTCGAGTGCTCGTTGGCAGCAAGAAGCGACGCTGCGGCGTGAGCCAGGGAGAGCGCTTGTCGGCTGTCGGCTCCGTCGGCTACGAGAGCGCGCGCCAGTGCGAACTTGATATCGGCATCGAACAGGTCGTCGCCGTGGAGGTCAAACGCCGTCGCCTGCTGGAGTAAATCGCGGGCGCGGTGGTGCTCGCCGCGCTGTAGAACCGCGCGCCCGAGGCCCGCGAGCGGATAAGCAATGCGCGGGTCGGTGGCGGGGAGAGTGGCGTGGAAGATCGCCAGGGCGTCGGTGTAGGCGCCCGCTGCTTCGTCGATACGGTTGAGAGCCATGAGGAGGTCGCCGCGATTGGCATTGGCCATGCCGACGTCGACGTGGTTGGGCCCGAGCCACTTCTGCATGACAGAGAGGCCCTGGTCGCTGGTGCGTAGGGCGTCGGCGAGTCTTCCGGCCCCCTTGAGAGCGTCGGAAAGGTTCAGCAGACGGAGGGCGTATTCGAGGTGGTCGGTTCCGACATCAGCGCGCTTTAGATAGCGGGCCTTTTCGAAACCGACGACGGCCTCAGCGTAGCGCCCGCGAGATTTGGCAGCGACGGCGCGATTGTTCTCGAGCCAGGACTGGATGGAGGGGTCGCCGCCAATTCGATTGAGCACACTGTCGGCCATCCGCGCCCAGCTGGAAGAGACTGCGTCAGGTTTGAATCGGTCGGCGAAGACGAGCTCGCCAGCGGCGATGGCGACGATTCGGTCATGGCCGCATCCCTCGGCCTGCCAGAGAGCGTTTTCGAGGAGGGACCGGTAACTCGCCGGAGGAGCCCAGGTGCGACCGATGGCGTGTGCTTGAGCAAGCAACGCCTCGGCGATGACGGGGCAGTAGCCGGTCTTCTGGGCGGCGTCGACGAGGGGCTCGACGATGGAGGGGGAAATCGCGAAGTGCTCGCCTTCGATGAGCGGGTTGGCGAATAGGAGGGCACGGCGGAGCTGCTCCACGTCGACGCTGAGCGGGCTGCCCGAAGGCGGGCGCGGCGTGGTGCTGTTGCTCGACGCGTTCCTGCATCGGTGGGGATCGCGTAGCGCCGCGACGGCGTATGGGGCTCCATCGACCAAGCCCTCGCTGTCCTGGCTTTGCAGCAGCGCCGCCAGCTCCGCGACGCCGTCGAGATCATCGGTAAGGCATCCGATGGTCGCGGGACGAACCGGAACGGCCGCCCGTGCGGCGGCGTAGGCGTTGTTCCAGCTGGCAAGGTGCTGGCGGATCGACGAAGTGACCAAGCGGAAGGTGACGTTCGCGTCGGGGCGGGAATGGAGCACCATAAGGAAGCGGCTCTTGGCTTTGCCCTCCTCGTCGGACGCCCAGATGGCGGCGGCCCGAGTGAGGAGCGGGTCCACGGGGGCAGGACGTAGAAGGGCTTTCGCGCTGGAGACGATGGATGCGAGGATCACGGAGGCGAGGACGGCGCGGCGGAACGCGGGCCGGCGCGCGGCGCGGCGGACAGATCGCCAGAGGCGGACGAGGGCGGGAGACGGGCGGGCGTGCGGGGCGGCGGCTACGCGGCCAGCGACCTCGATCGCGTCTTTAGGGCGGGCGTCGGGGTTATGCGAGAGGCACTCGGTGCAGAGTTCGGCGATGGCACGCTCGACATCCGATGAGAGCTCGTGCGCCGGCGATTTGAGGAGGACGCGATCGCCGTCGTGTGTCCACTCGGGGTGACGCTGGAAAATGATCTCGTGCAGCAGGTAGCCGAGCTGCCAGACGTCGGAGCGCTGATCTGCCGGCTTACGCTCGAGGACCTCCGGCGCCATGTACTTCGGTGTGCCGCCGTGGAAGGTGGTGGTGTCCTTCGTTCGGATCGCCAGGCCGAAGTCGGTGATGACCAGGCGGTCGTCTGCCATGCGCAGGACGTTCCCCGGCGTCACGTCGCGGTGAACGATGCCGACAGAGTGAATTGCAGCGAGACCCGCGCAGACGGCTTGGGCGTCGGCGAAGCGGGCCGCGAAGGCGGACGCCCAGATTTTGTTGGGAACCTGCAGGATCATCGAGCGCGCGTCGAGGACCTGGCGGAGGCTGCCGCCGGCCGCGTACTCCATGGTGATGAACCAATGTCCGTCGGCGCGCCCGAGATCGAAGACGCGACAGACGTTTTGGTGCTGAATCTCGCGCGCGACGCGGACCTCGCGCTTGAGGCGCTTGATCCAGCTCTTGTCGCTGGCGAGCTCGGCGTGCAGAACCTTGAGAGCGAGGCGTTGGCCGAGCACCTTGTCGAAGGCGCGGAAGACGAAGCCGGAGCCCCCCTCGCCGACGCAGGCCTCGATTTCGTAGCGACGATCGAGGATGAAACCGGCCTCCAGGGGTGGCGGGTTCTTGGCGACCAGGACCTTGCTGACCTTGAGGGTATCGCCAGTGACGGGCGTCGCACGCCGCGCGGGCGTCGCGGCTGATGCCGGTGCGAGTTTTTCCGAAGTACCGCCGACCTTGAGCGACACGATCCCCCATCCGGGGAATCGAGCCCTTCGGAGAGGTGCTTGAGCGGGCGCTGGAGTTTCGCATGCGAAACTCGCGATCAGCGGCCGCCGCCGCGACATGTAGGGCCGTGGCTCTCACCGGGCGTCCCGCAGCCCGGGCATCTCGGAGGCTGGAAGAGGTCAGGGAACGCGAGGCGCAGGTGCCGGCCGAGTGGAGAGCGCTCGAAGGCTGGGATGCAGTCCGCGTGGAGCCAGGCGTCGAAGCGGTGGATGTGGGCGCAGCTGCCATTGATAGGGCGGTGACAGTGGAGACACGCAGATCGAGGACCGATGTGACGCTTTTCACAGTCGACGCAAGTGACAGCCTTCCAATCCCCGGTAAAGGCGTCGGCGTGGCGGCCGCGGCCGCACATGGTCGCGCGAACCATGTGGATCGGGCGGTCGGCCATTCGTGTGATACTGAACAGGCGAGCAGCCCATGGCAACCGCAAGCGTCTGAGGATGAAAGATCGGGCCTGGTCGCCGTTGTAGGGGTGGAGCTGGCGAGCCGCCGACCGGCGCCCGGCTGGTGGGTTCTCGGGGTACCTTCGCCTGATGGCGGGCCAGCGAAACGAGATCGAGGACCTGATTCGTAGCTTCGTGACGAAGATGGCCGAAGCGGTCGAGGCGAAGGTGGCGGCGCAGCTCCGGGCGGCGGTCGAGAGCCTGGACGGTGGTCGTCCTCTTCGACGCTATGGCAAGCCGGCGCGAGGCCGGCGGTTACAGGGGCAGTACATCGGGCTCCTGCGTCGCCTTTCGGGAAGTACGCGAAGCCGGGTCCAGTCGGTCGCGCGGAGCGAAGGCGTGGCGGCGGCGCTCACGCTCGCCGCGCAGCTCGAGGGCCAGGGCTGAGGCGTGATGGGGCGGCAACTGTTGAGGGCGTTCGCGTTGGTCGGAGCCACGCTGGCTCTTTCGCAGGGGGCCGAAGCAGCAGCGACTTGCCCGCGAATAAAGGTCCAATGCTCAGACAGGTTCAGCGCTCAGAGCTGCGGTCACATTCAAGAGGCCGTGCCGAAGGCCTTCGAAGAGGTCTTTGCTCATCCGCAGCCGATGAGAGCGCACCTGGGTTGCGACCTCTTCCCCGGGGTCAAGCAGCTGGAGGCGACTGCCAGTCCTGAAGGGTTGGAGCTGAGCGGCCCCTTGACGCCCGCGGTACTCGCAGCCTTTGAGCTGCGTGGGATTTCGTTTCACTTCCAGGAAGGGTGGCGGAACACGACGAGCGGGGCGACGCCGATTCGCGACTATTCGATGTTGGCGGTCGAACTGAAGAACGCGCTTGGGCGACGGGGCCTGATGATGTGGTTGAACGTGCCGGGACCTAGGCTGACCCTCCGTTCCGGCCGCAAGGCCGTGGCTCTGGGCGCGGCGGATGAGACAGACTGGACGCAGCTCCTGTTGTGGGCCAAGTCGGGAAGCCGCGAGGCATTGAGCGCGGACGACTCGTTCGAAGAAGTGTTTCGAGATGCGGTGGGCGATCGCCCGCCTGGTAAGCAAGGCGGTCGATAAGACACAAGAGGGCGGGCGGCGTCACACGAACGAACACATGCGATCAGGTCCGACGAAGCGCGCTTTGAGGACTCGCTGGAGCTTGGCATCACCCCCGATGATCAGCTTTCGATTGCTGCAGCTGGGGTGGCCCATAAACGGGTGGTTCATCAGCTTCTCTACGACGTCTGGTGTGCATTTTTTACCCTCGATGAAGACGGGAATCCGACCCGCGTTGAAGGTGCCTTCCGCGAGGTCGAAGACGCCCGCCATGCAGCCCTTCTTCTCATTGACGGTTCCTGCGTTGAGCGAGCCGTAAGAGATGCAGGTGACCTGATCCGCGACCGTCTGAGCGTCGCGGGGGGCGATGTTGCTGTCTGATCGAACGAGACCAGCCATCCACCACGCGGAGCAGGGCCTTTTGCTCTTCATGAACTTGATGGCTTTGGCGGTGTCGGTGACCCCAGCATGGCCGATGCGGGGGAGGGCGGTGCAGAAGAGCGCGATGCTGATGGCGAGAAGGAAGGTCTTCATGGTCACGCTAATCGGTCTGTCGTCTGCTGAACGTGAGTCCGACGGCTTGGAGGGCACGTCCCGACGCCGGCAGCCTCGGATTGGTGGGGACCGGCTCAAAAAGTAGGTCACTTTTTCGGGCCTCGACTCGACAACTCCGGTCACAAGAAGCCGTTTGGTGCTGGCATCGGGCGAGCACGCGGGCGGGACAAAAGGAGTGAGCCGATGAGGATGCAGCGTTCAGTGTGTACAGCGTGTGGGTTTGCCGGCGGGCCGAGAAAACAGGTGCCAGGCAGCTTTGCGATCGAGATCGTGCTCTGGTGCTTTTTCGCGGTGCCTGGCCTGATCTATTCGTTGTGGCGGTTAACTTCAGCGCATGGCGTCTGCCCCTATTGCGAGCGTGATGCGATGGTGCCCTATCCGTCACCGCGGGCGAGGGATGCGCTGAAGGAAGGCGCGTGGAGCGCGGTGGCCGAGGACAACTACCTAGATGCCGCGAAACGAGACTGGCGCGGGCTGGTGCTTTGGACCGCATTTTCGTGGTTCTGGGTGGCGGTCTGGTGCGCCATCCACTCGCCGCCGCTCTTTCCCGCGGCGTCAGGCATCGTCGCCACCGGATTGAGCGTGGCCACAGTTCTCCGGTTTCCGAAGCGCGCCACGCAATCGATCGGCGAGGTTTCGTAGGCTGAGGAAGTGTCTTCGACAACACCGGGCAGTCGTGATCGACGAAGAGAGGGGCATGAGATGCTTTCGAAGATCGTAAAAGCGAGAGTGAAAGAGCCCGAGCTCGGGACGGTGTTGACGAAGGCGGTGTGCGCTGGTTGCGGGGTGAGGTTGCCGCGCTTCGATGGACTTCGAGTGAGGGACAAAGCGACCGTGGCGTGCAGCAAGCAGTGTTGGGAGACGAGCACCGGTCATGTGTGGACGAGTGAAGAGTTTGATGATGAGCCGACGATACCTTGAGTGAATACGGGGCCGAGATGCAGGCGTAGTGGGCGCGCTCGGCTATCCGCCGTGTCCTGCCGCAGCGCCTGCCGAACTCGTCGCACTCCCGGTGCCGGTCGGGGTGCAGCTCAGGAGCCCACCCTCGGGACTCGCGGTCCCACTCAGGGCCATGGTCACCTCGCCACCGGTGAGGGTTAGGGTTGACGTTGTAATGTTGATGGTCACCGCGATCGTCATGGCCGTACCGCCGATGTTGGTCGGAATCATCTCGGTGCAGTTTTGGCCGGGTACGGAAGTGGCGATCGTGCCCGCCACCGTGTACTCGATGGAACACATCACGTCGGTCGCGGACCAGTCGGCCCTTATGTGGGTGTCATCGACCTTGACGATGGTCATCGCGTCGCCGGTCAGATCGACAGTCGGGATGCCCGAGAGGTTGCACATCTGAAGGATCGAGCCGGTGTTGTATTTCCAGGCGCCGACGAAGGCTGACGTCATATCGCTTCCACCCATTCCCGCGCTTCCACCGCCTCCACTCGTTCCCGCGCTTCCACCAGCTCCACTCGTTCCCGCGCTTCCACCAGCTCCACTCGCGCCCGCTCCTCCACCACCTAGACCCCCGTCCGTGCGCCCGTTCCCGCTCGGTGCCACGCTACCGCAACCGACGAGCAGGAACGCAAAGACGAGAGCGCCGGATGTTCGCCGCATGGTCGTGGGCACTGTAGCATTGGGCCATGCAGCGGACCCCGTTTCTGGGCCGCCTGCAGAATTGAGTTGCTTCAGCGGCTCACTGGAAAGGTGCGGAGCCAGGTCCAGGCAGCTGCTCGAAGCGAAGGTGTCGAGGCCGGGTGGCGCGGCCGATCGACTGGAGAAAAAGTAGCCGGCCCGAAGGCGGCCGCCGGCGATGCCGGCGACCATCGGGACCGGGCGCGGGGTTAGCTGAGCGTCGCCATTTCGAACGTGACGGTCACGGCTGGATCGGCGAACATCTCCCGCGGGGGGCCCGTGGGGGCCCGCGTGCAGCGGGTTGGGAGCGGCTCGGACCGTTCGCCTAGAGCGTAGGCGGGATAATTCCCGTCGCGCCGGTCGTCGGCAGGTCACCCGGCGCGGCAAGGAATTCGCGTCGCACGACCTCTGGAAGGCGGGCCAGGTTCGCGTTTTGGGCGAGCGCGCACAGGAGCGCGTAGATTTCGAATGCCCACCTCGAGTTCCAGTTCTTCGCCGGGTGCCCGCCCGGATAACGCTGCTTCGTAATGTGGGCGATCTGCTTGCCCGCCATCCCCGAGGCGGTCGTTAACTGCGGTGAGCACGGGCGTGGCTGCCATGGAGGCGTCGCCGTTCGATCCACGTAGTCGAGGTAGGTCACATCATCGGGTCGCGGGTTCGTCGGTGGGTAGAAGAAGTCCTCCCAGTTGCGCAGATGCAGTGCGAAGGACTCAACAGCCATGTTCTCCGTCGCCTGATCGGCAGCCCCCATCTGCTGGGCGGCATGCCTCAGCGATCGAAGCTCATAAATCAGGTGCTCCTCCGCAAAGCCGGCGGCTTCAGCGTCATTCTTCCAGGTGGCCACGGTTCTCCCTCCGGTCGCCTCTAAGCCAGCGCTAGAGCCGGCGCTTTCCAACCGTTCTTCGAAGCTGCGAGCTTGATTGTCGCCGGCTTCGCCTCGGCGTCCACCCCGACAAGCCTGTCGAGGGAATAGTCGGAGACGGGCTCCTTGGTAAGAACCATGAGACGCAACAGGCGGTCGGCCTGTGGGCCCATCGGCTCGTGGCCGTTCTCCCAGCGAGAGACCGTCGCGGCCGCCACGCCGATATGTTTGGCGAAGTCGGTGCCCGACCAGCCGAGATGCGTCCGGAGGAAACGGATCTCGGCCGGGGCAAGGCGCGCTTTCTTGTCGATCACCACGTGCGCGATGGTGGTGTGCAGCTCCTCCATGCGCGGGATGACCACCTCGTACTCGCCGCACGCCTTACACCGGCGGACCTCGACGTTGACGAGTGTCACCGGCAAGCCGCTGGCCTTGTAGTTGAAGGTTTCCCTGGCAGACGTCACCTCCGCCCCGCACTCCATGCACTTCATTTCATTCTCCAGCACGTCACGACGCGCAGCTCGGTTTCCGATCGAAAGCAGACGACGACGACGATCTTGTTGGTTCGGACCTGGTACCGCCACGAGCCCTTCTCGAACTCGCCCGGCTGCACCACCCCGCCCCGGAGCACGTTATTGATGTCGCCGACGATCAATTTGTCCTTCTCCATCTCGTCGAGCGCGTGGCCGGACAACGTGACCGTCGTGGTGACGCCGAAGCTCTTCAGGATGTCCTGGATGAGCTTCTTGGCCACCGACGGCTTCAGGGGTTCGTCCACGCGACGATAAAGTCAGGATGACCGACACATGAGGAATAGTCAAGACATGAGAAAATATCATGTCGCCCCCCCCCCCGAGATCGGAGGCGGGCTTTACTCCTAGTGATGCTGCGACCAGGAGATGCCTGGCGGCCGCTCGGCGGCCAGGTCGGCGAGCTCGCGGCGGGCATTCTGTGCGTGGGGCAGTACATCGGGCTTCTACGGCGCCTGTCTGGAGCCACGCGGCAGCGGGTGCAGGCGACGGCGCGGAAGGAAGGTGTACCGGCGGCGCTCGCGCTCGCGGGGCAGCTGGAGCGCCGCGGCTGAGATTACCCGGCCGCGTTGGACGGCGAGGCGTCCTTTTCGAAGTTGGGGTCCCACCGGCGGCCTGTTGGCTTGTAGATTCCGCGCTTAATCTGAGAAATGAGCTCGCGGTGAGCTGCAGCCGCCGCAGCCCGAGTGGCATGACCGAGATAGTCCACCTGGCGATGACCGGATATCTCCTTCACCCACGTTTCCCAAATCAACGGATCAGGCCCCCACGGAAGTCGGCCGCGTAGGTCGAGACCTACGAAGTAGGTCGACACGTGGAATCGCCCGACGGTGTCCTCGAACTTGCAGTCATCGCGTGCCCAAACACCAACGACGAAGTTCGTCCATTCGCCGAACTGGTCATTGCACTCGACGGGATATCCGTTGTGGTCGAACGCGAACGTGGACACGTCGAAATAATACCAGGGGAGACTGCGGATCGCAGCTCAGTTCGGCTCGCCTGGTGGGGGTCGGCGCACCAATAGCGGTACCCGTGATCCATATCTCGCGGCCAGCTCGCGCATTGCCTGCAGCAACACAGCGCGCCGGGCGTCGTCGGCGGTCGCCCACTCGAGATCTATTTCGTCGAGCGAGGGATCGTCGTGGCGGCAGTGGCCGACCCCGTCACCGCACGCCGAACACAAGGTCGCTTCGCATAGCCAGCACCACCAGACGTAATCGTGGACGTCGGCGCCACAACGTCCGCACTTCTCAGCCTTCGCGGTCACGATGATTTCTCATTCATCGGCAGCTTCCCAGCATTTCGCCGTTGTGCTCTCGGGTGCCACTCATAATTGAAGTTCGTCGAAACGCGGAGGCTGAGATGAAGTCGACCGTGCGAAAATAGACCGAGGACGTTCGTGGTAGCGACCGAGGATCATCTCCGCCGTCTCGCGCTCTCCATCCCCATCCGGACGCCGCCGAACCGGCACTTGCGCAGTCACCACTGTTCGACTTACTAGTTAAAATCATTACGGAAAACGCCGATAATCCTGATTCTGTCAACTAAGCGCCTGGACTGGTGTGGACACAACCCTTGACCTGTCGATGACTGGTGTCTATACTACCTGCATGACCACAACACAGACCGTAGCCCTGTCGTTCCGAATCCGAACCGATATCGCTGAGAAGGTTCCTCACCTCGCGGAGCGCCGCCATGTGACCGAGTCGCGGCTGCTCGAGGAGCTGTTGCAGGAAGAGGCGCGCCGGGTTGACCTCGACGACGCCGATCCCGACGATCCGAACGCGGCGCTCGACGTCCTGCTCGAGGAGGTGAAGAAGATCCTCAAACCATCCCGGGGCGCGCCAGCGGCGCTGAATGAGGATGCCACGCTGCACGTGTTCAACGAGATC
>Ga0206824_10381_pt1 | contig 10228 bp, 5 predicted proteins | sample Alteio_BWOrgCont_82_FD_152874 | JGI IMG/M metagenome (GOLD analysis project Ga0206824, IMG submission 152874) | Enriched cells from forest soil in Barre Woods Harvard Forest LTER site, Petersham, Massachusetts, United States -... | ecosystem: Environmental > Terrestrial > Soil > Temperate forest >...
ATAATCCGGTTATATTGGCAGTAGTATATCCACCGGGAGTCCATGAATAGGTATAAGGGGTAGAACCTCCAGCCGGATCTACATAGGCAATACCTATATTACTGCATTCAGTCGTATTCTGAAGTACGTTACCACTAGCAGTAAGAACGGCGGGGGAAGTTATAGTAACGCTTGAAGTAGCGGAACAATTGTTGTTGTCATGCACAGTTACGGTATAGGTGCCTGCTGATAATCCCGTAGCGGTTTGGGCGGTTTGCCCAGATGGAGACCATAAATAAGTATAAGGGGTTAATCCACCACCGGGAGCAACTATTGCACTGCCATTATTTGAGCAAGCAGAGTTAGAGTTGCTGAGTACAGATGCATTTGCCGTGACTGCAGAAGGCCCCGTAATTGCTACGCTCGCGGAAGCGGAACATCCATTTTTGTCATGTACTGTTACTGTATAGTTCCCTGCTGATAGTCCTGTGGCTGTCTGAATCGTTTCACTGGAAGGTGTCCATAAATAGGTATATGGAGTAGTACCCTGACTTGGATTGGCTGTTGCGCTACCCGTGTTGGAGCAAGCTGTTGGGTAACTGTTTACTAACGCACTCGTAGTAATAACAGGGATACCTCCAATTACAATACTTGAGGTAGCCGTACATGCGTTTTTATCTGTTACTGTTGCTGTGTAGGTTCCTGCTGAAAGTCCTGTAGCATCTGAACTAGTTTCTCCTGATGGGTTCCATAAATACGTATAGGGAGCCGCACCGCCACTGGCATTAACAGTTGCACTACCATTATTCAGGCAGGTAGAAGCATTATTGTTTAGAGTAGTACCGGCAGTTAAAGCGGCGGGTGCCGTTATTATAGCAGTGGCAGTAGCGGAGCAATCATTATTATCAAATATTGTTACTGTGTATGTACCGGCAGAAAGCCCTGTGGCTGTTTTGGTAGTTTCTCCACCGGGACTCCATGAATAGGTATAAGGCGTCACGCCGCCGCCGGGATTCGCTGTTGCCTGACCATTATCTGAACAAGAAGTAGTACAGTTTGTAATTCCGGATGTGCTTGCAGTAACAGCCGGAGGTGCTGTTATAGTAGCGCTTGAAGTAGCCGTGCAACCGGCATTATCTTTTGCTGTTAAGGTATATGTTCCTACAGAAAGTCCTGTTACAATAGTGGTAGTAGCTCCACCGGGAGCCCATGAATAGGTATAAGGGGATGTACCACCAGTAGTAGCATATACATAAACAATACCAATATTAGCACATTCTGTGGTAGGTTGAAAGACGCTGGCAGTAGTTATAAGAGGTGAGGGGCTTGTGATAGTGACACTTGCCGTAGCGGAACAATTATTATTATCAGATACTGTTACAGTATATGTACCCGCAGAAAGTCCTGTGGCTGTCTGGATAGTTTCTCCTGATGGAGTCCATAAATAGGTATAAGGGCTCTTACCTCCTGTAGGATTGGCTTTTGCACTGCCATTGTTTGAACATGCAGAAGTGGAGTTACTGACTACAGAGGCATTGGGAACAATGGCACCCGGTGCTGTAATAGTAGCAGTTGCAGTTGCCGAGCAGTTATTATTATCTTTTATTGTTACGGTATATGTTCCGGCAGAAAGCCCTGTGGCTGTTTGAGTAGTTTCACCTGATGGGTTCCAGGAATAGGTATATGGCGAGTTGCCTCCGCCTCCGGTAGCTTGTGCACTGCCTATGTTGGCACAAGCAGTAGCCTCAGTTAATACAGATGTGCCGGCGGTAACAGCACCCGGTGCTGTAATAGTAATACTGGCAGTAGCCGAACAGGTAACATTATCAGTTACGGTTACGGTGTATGTCCCGGCAGAAAGGCCGGTGGCAATAGCAGTGGTTTCGCCCGATGGATTCCATGAATAAGTAAAAACTCCGTCGCCTCCTGTTGCGGAAGCCGTTGCTTTACCTGAATTGGCGCAAGAAGAAGCTTCATTATTTACAACCGCGCTGGCATTCACTGCCGCATTAGGTGTTGTAATAGTAGCTGTGGCGGTAGCCGAACAACCGTTTTTGTCCTCTATGGTTACAGTATATGTTCCGGCAGACAGGCCTGTGGCTGTCTGAATATTTTCTCCCGATGGGTTCCATGAATAAGTATAGGGTGTGGTACCCCCGCCACCATTGGCTGTTGCCTGTCCATTATTCGTACAAGCGGAAGCGTCAACAATTCCAGATGTGCTGGCGGTGAGAGTGGCAGGTTGGGTTATAATGGCCGTTGCAGTAGTCTCGCATCCGTTGTTGTCTTCCAATGTTATTGTATATGTACCCGCTGAAAGTCCTGTGGATGTTTGAGTGGTTTGCCCTCCTGTCCAATCGTAAGTATAAGGTGATGTGCCTCCTGTGGGATTGGCTTTAGCTTTGCCGGTACCTCCATTACAAAGCACATTGGTAGGGGTGGTAGTTACTCCAAGTGCCGTAGGTTGTGTTATAACACACGTGGCAGTAGCGGTACATGCTTGTGGGTCATTTACAGTAAGAGTATAAGTACCAACGGAAAGGCCTGTCGCGGTTTGTGTGGTTTGTCCTCCCGGCTCCCATTGATAGGTATAAGGTGTACTGCCTCCGGAAGGATTGGCTGTCGCGCTGCCGTTAGGAACATTATTACAACTTACATTCGTAAGTACAGTTATATTGGGCTCATAGCTATAATAATATATATTTACATAGCCATTTGCAACATATGAACTACCTGTTCCTACTCCATTTTTTGTATTATTAACATTCCCCGCAGTCGGCTGAACAAAATCAGCTGGCACATTATACGGATAACCGCCGCTATAGTAGCCTGTACCACCTCCGCCTCCGCCATAATAGGTGGTTGCAGCTGTTGCATTTCCGCCACCTCCGCCGTTATATCCACCTCCGCCTCCTCCGGCTCCATAGCTATGAATATCATCTACATGAAGTCCACCACCACCTGCCCCCCCATAAGAGCCGGTAGAAATAATTTGGTTATCTGTTAAAGAACGTCCGGAACCACCATCAAAATTAGCCGGATTACCACTAGTAATAAATCCATAACCACCTTCACCTGTGTAAACTCCTGAAGTATCTGGAATTGGTGTAATTGTAGTCCATCCTGCACCGCCTCCACCTGCACCCGCTACAGTAGTTCCCCCTACAGCCCCACCTGTGCCATTTGTGCCACCGGCTCCATTATGATTTCCGGCATCGTTGGTAGCAGAATTGGTTAAACTCCCGGCAGCTCCGGCACCGGAGGAGCCTGCTCCTCCACCTCCTCCTGCAGCAATAATTGGGTATGTGTGATGTGATCTGGAATAAACAAATGAGCCTCCGCCCCCTCCATTATGATCTGTTGCCGAAAGAATATTCCCGGCTTCTCCCACTACTACTTCAAGGGTATCTCCTACATGTATAGTAACAACTTCACTATCTACTGCTCCATATCCGCCTTTATTGGTGTTTGTGACGTTAGAGCCACCCTGAGCACCGGCGCATGCTATAGTAAAGGTTGTGGTACACGTTGGAATTACCCATTGTGATGGAGACCCGTTTTTAACAAACTGAACTGTATTTAATGTTTGCGCTTGAGAGTAAAGCGAAAAAAATAGAACGCCGGTGAAGAGAATAATTTTCTTTATCATAGTGCTTGATTCTTTACTTATTTAATAAAAATAGTATGTGCATTTATATTTGTTATAACATAGCTTAAACCTTTTAAATTTAAGCGCTCTAACTATATAAATACCTATATTTCAGGATTATCAGGGTTATGGTTATAATGCGCAAATATAACATAATTTTTTACATAAATAGTTTTAATAAATCAGGTAACCTTGAAGAACATATAAAGTTGTTGATAAATAGGAGATTAAAGCGGTGAATTTATTTAAATTTAACTGTAAAATAACACTAATTTCAACAAAAAGATGGTTGTTTTTCTTCAAAAATCTGTATTTTTAAGATAGGATTTTAACTAAACCATACGCAGAGTCATAATATTTTACAGCCAGAACTGGACATAATCACGGTACTAAATTTCGTATCAAACAAAATAATTGGCCTGTACTTTTTTCAAAAATAACAGAGGTTTAGTGTAAATTTTTATATCATTGCCTCATAATATATTGATTATCAATTAATTAGTAGTTTTTCATCGTGTCACTCAAAAAAGTGTAAAAAAGTGTAAAATATAGCTACTTTTCGAATTGTAAATGAAGTAGTTAAAGCTATTCTGAAATAGTAAAAAATAGTAAAACAAACAGTAAGGTATAAAACCAAAAAAAACTTACATAACTTATAGCGATATCTATCTTTGCCACCTTATTCAAACCAAATGGAACAAGAAACCCATCATTTCCCTGTTAATCTAAACCTACGATTAGATTGGAGTGAAATGGATTCATTCGGACATATTAATAATGTTATGTTTTTTAAATTTATACAGGCATCCCGGATGAATTTTTGGGAACATGTAGGGTTGGTGGGAAATTATTATAAAGATAAAATTGGACCCATATTAGTATCTAGCGGGTGCCAATTTAGCAAACCTCTCTTTTACCCTGATAACATTACCGTTGAAGTTCGGTTGGAATTTATTAAAACCACAAGTTTAGGCTTATACCACCGCATATTGAATGGCAAAAACGAGCTTTCGGCAGAGGCACATGATGTTATAGTGCTTTATGACTTCGCAAAGAACGAAAAAGTAACTATTTCCGATGAATTGAGGGAAGCTATGGAAAAAGTTCAAAAGAAGTAAGGGGTTATTAACATTTTACGGTTTAGTACTTTCCTAATAGTTGATATTTGATAACATTGGCTTAACTTGTAAGCCTCATTGGAGGCGTAGTTTTGCATTATAAAAATCAAAACTATACGCTTATGAAAACACTATCGTTTAGATTCTTTAATAGGTTTATCACTTATTTTGCGATTTTGTTATTTTGTATTTGCTATCTCATTTTAGAGGGTTTGTTGAAAAACTTATAAAAAGCCCATAATGAGAAATATTGCAATTAAACCGGGGCATGAAATACCCGGTTTTACAAAGTTGCCAATTGAAAATGCGCATAGCCTTTTTGATACTGCAGAAAAAGGAAGCGATAAATATCTTCTCTCGTTTTTTGAAATATTCAAAACAAGAAATGCAGGCGAAAAGCTATTTTCATACTTGTTAAGGCTTGGATTAGTGAAAAATGAGGAAGGTAAATTTGTATTTATCCCCAAAACAAGAAGCACCATATTGCCAATAGTTTGCCTTTATAAAACCTTAAATGAAAAAGGTTATCTGAAAAGAATGACACAAACGGAAGCGGGTTTTTACTTTTGCAAGGCTTTTGATAAAAACTTGAATAATATTCGCCTTTTTTACGCAGACCAAATAGAAGGATGTCTTAAATACGATGAATATTTTTTCCATATTCCCGATTACTCGGTATTCACTAGATAGACTAGTCCTAAGTCGGAAAGTATTAATACTCAATTTAGTTTTTGCTTATAAAGATGCCTAATAAACATTTGGTTATCGCTATAATCTGAATAAGTATAATAAGCAATCCCTGACAAGATTCTAATTTTTTCAGGTAATGGAAAATCCAAGTTTCGGGTATTCATTCTTTTTCCCGTGTTCAAATCTATTTTTTGGAGATAAACGGCACCATTCACAACAAACTTATAATAACATTCATCACCTTTTTCGTCAACTATCATATCCTCATTACTATACTTTAATCCTTGCATGCGAAAGGCTAATGGTATTTGACGTATCCTTTTGTTGTTAGAATTATAAACATAAATAGAATCACTATTAAAATTGAAAATGTAAATACTGTCTCTGACTACCCTAAGAGGACAAAAGGGTTTAGCTACCAGCAAGCGCAGCCCCATCAATTTTTTCTCAATATTTCTTCCGGTTTCACCGGATTCTCCATCCGGTGAATGTACTTTGTAATCTAATTGTTCTCCCATTTCAATCGGAGCCCCTTGATCATCATAAAGCTCTTGGCCTAAATCATACATTTCATCCATAAGATCATCATTTTGTCTTGACATGACATTGTTTTTATAAAAATAAAGCATTCCATGGTTATTACCTTGTCTATTTGAATACTCGTATTTCATTGCCGAGAAGTCGGAGTTGCGAAATAAATAATAATAATATGGGGCATTATATGCATATGTACCCTTTATAAATTGATGAAATTCATTAGAGCCTACACTACCCATATCTATGAAGTTATTGGGCACATCATAGTCAATCAAGTTTACGGAATCGGAATTTTCTGTATATAGATAATTAAATCTTGTTTTACTGATATTATCTGAACGATGTTTTAAAATCGTACGTGTTAAATAATGCATTCCAGTATCGTATACTTCTATATGGTCGCCTTTTCGATAATTATATAACAGCCATATTTTATTTTGATTTATTTCAAAATCTTTAAAGCTACCCGATTCCTTTAGAAGTTCGGGTTTATATGTTCCGGTACTTACCTCCACTTGTTTAAGTTGTGTGCTGTCAAATTTTAAAACAAAATCAATCCATATTGTGTCTTTCCCGTTAATGGGAAATACTTTCTTTAGTAGTGTTTTATATCCAATAAAAGAAACCTTTAATGTTGCCGGTAAAACAGTTTTAAAAGAGTAATTACCGGAGGCATCTGTATTATTACCTTCTTCAGTCTGTGTGTTTTGTATGGTAGCATAGGGGATAGGTTTATGCGAAATATCTGTTACTTTACCTTTAACAATAACATGGGTTTGTGCCAAAAGTAAAGATGGTATAATGAAAATAAAAGGTAGAAAAAATTTCTTCATTCTGATGTTAATATAATTCAAAAATAATGTTTTTGGAATAATGGGTACTTATTCTCTTTTTAAAAAAGTATAATTCTTAGCTTTGCGTCTTCATACAAATATCCCATGATAGAAACAGGCGCGAGAAAATGGATTATTACCCTAACGGTAATACTTGCCGCATTACTGGAACTGATTGATGTAACGATAGTTAACGTATCACTCCCCCAGATAATGGGTAACCTTGGTGCCACCCTCGATGAGGTAGGGTGGGTGGTAACCTCCTATACTGTTGCTAATGTAATAATTCTTCCCATGTCCGGCTGGATTGGACATAAATTTGGTCGCAAGCAATATTTTTTATTTTCCATTGTAGCATTTGTAATAGCTTCTTTCTTTTGCGGACATGCACACACGCTCTCCCAACTGATAATCTTCCGGATTATACAAGGGCTTGCAGGTGGAGGATTGCTTTCGCCCGCACAAGCTATACTTATTGAAATTTGGCCTCCTGCGGAAATAGGAATGGCAATGGCTTTATTTGGCTTAGGTGCTGTAGCAGGACCTACAGTGGGACCTACTATAGGCGGATTTATAACTGACCATTTTTCATGGCCTTGGATTTTTTATGTGAATATTCCTGTTGGAGCATTTGCAGTATTTATGGCTGCCACATTTATTCGAGATACGCCCAAAACCGGCAAAGACGAGAAAATAGACTGGTGGGGAATAGGCTTCTTAGCCATAGCTGTGGGCAGTTTACAGGTGGTTTTAGAAAAAGGCGAAAGCGAAGACTGGTTTCATACGGCATATATCGTTGTTTTAGCTGCTGCTGCTTTCTTTTTTCTTCTTTCGTTTATTTGGCGAGAATTAAATGTTGAATATCCTATTGTGAATTTTGGTATTATGAAGCACAGAAGTTTCAGTATAGGAATGCTTACTTCGTTTATGCTTGGGTTTGCGATGTATGTTTCTGTTTTTGTGTTTCCCGTTTTCTGTCAAAATATTTTAGGATTCTCTGCATTGCAAACCGGTGAATTACTTTTCCCCGGAGGGATTGCTACTATTTGCATGATGCCCCTTGTAGGTACGCTGCTAAAACGTGGTGTGCCCGCGCAGTTTTTGTCTACTGCCGGAATGATAGGATTTTTTATTTTTTCATATATGATGGCAAGTTCCAATGTTTTTTCAGGAACAGAGAATTTCTTTTGGCCCCTTATTGTACGTGGGTTAGGAATGTCTCTGCTTTTTGTTCCTTTAACAACCCTTGCCATGCAGGACTTAAAAGGGAAGGAACTTGGTCAGGGTACAGGATTAAATAATATGATGCGCCAGTTGGGAGGTTCATTTGGAATTGCTATTAGCACTGTTTTTCTTAATTCAAGAATTGCACAGCACCGCAATATGCTTATAGAGCACATTAGTAATTATAACGATGCTTTCACACAAAAATATAATGTAATTTATAACGGATTTCTTACAAAAGGTTTTAGTCTTACGGAAGCAAAAGCCATGGCTTTTAGAGCTATGGATGGAACCATGATGAAGCAGGTATTTCTACTGTCTTATAATGATGTTTATTTATTTGTCGGTACATTTTTGCTTTGTTGTATACCATTGCTTTATCTGCAACCGTTCAAGAAAAAGCCTGTTATCCCTACCGGGGGACATTAATAGTTTCCTACAATATTTTTTCCACCGCCCAAAGAGCTGTAAGGCTTACAAATATCCATAGGATTATGCCTTGTAATAAGGGTTTGTACCCTACCGATTTTAGCATTTTGTAGGATGAGCCTACCCCGATTAAAAATAATGTTAACGTAAGCCCAATTTTGGCTGTTGCAGTAATATATGGAATAGCAGGGCTTATAAAAGAAACGTATGTACCAATAATCATGGCAATAATAAAGTATATAATAAAATAAGGGATTTTTATTTTACTTGGCCTCTTCCTAAAAATGATTGAAGTGGCAATGGCGAGTGGTACTATCCATAAGGCACGTACAAGCTTAACTGTTGTTGCAACCTGCAATGCCTCCGGTCCATATTTACTGGAAGCTCCTACTACCGAACTTGTATCGTGAATGGCTATAGCTGCCCAAATACCGAACTGATGCTGGCTAAGATTTAATGCATGACCAATAAGCGGAAATATAAATAACGCGATAGAGTTAAGGATGAAAACAGTACCCAGCGCTACTGATGTTTGTTTCTCTTCCGTATTTAAAACTTTTGAAATAGCTGCAATAGCACTGCCACCACATATAGCTGTGCCCGATGAAATAAGATGCGATGTTTTGGGTTCTATCTTTAATGCTCTGCCTAATACATAACCGAGCAGCAATGTTGTAAGTATGGAGACAGCAGAAAATAAAATGCCTTCTTTTCCGGCGTGAATGGCAGCAATGCAGTTCATGCCAAATCCTAATCCAACCACCGATACTTGTAACAGAATTTGTGTAGCTTGATAGTTATATTGCCTGAAGGGATGTCCTGTGGTTTGGGCAAGTATTAAACCAAGAGCTAAGGCTTTTGGAGGGCTTAATAATGGCGTCAGGCATAGCACTGCAGAAACTATAAATACTATTTTTGAGATGAGAGGATTACGCTCTGGAAAAGATTGGGTATTTTCTAAATTGTCCTCCGGCATGTGTGTGTTTAGTTGGCACAAAAGTATAGGAATTTGTTCAGGATTTGCATCCCTTAGCGAAAACTCTAACTTTGCATCTTTAAAAAGTCAATGATATGCTAATAGACCTTAGAAGTGATACCGTAACCCGCCCCACACCCGGCATGTTAAAATTTATGTTTAACGCCAAGGTGGGCGATGATGTTTTTAAGGAAGACCCTACTATAATTGAACTTGAAAAAAAAGCTGCTGTCTTGTTTGGCAAAGAGTCGGGATTGTACTGCCCTTCAGGCACAATGACTAACCAAACTGCTATAAAGGTTCATACGCAACCGGGCGATGAGGTTATATGTGATGTTACTGCACATGTATATAATTACGAGGGTGGTGGAATGGCTTTCAATTCAGCAGTACAGGCAAAACTTTTATCCGGTGATAATGGCAGATTCACTGCCAAACAATTAGAGCAAGTCCTTCATCCTTATGCCGACTGGCTGGCACCTACAAGCCTTGTTACAATTGAAAATACAAGCAACCGTGGCGGCGGAACATACTATCAGTTGAAAAATGTAAAAGAAATTTCTCAAGTCTGCAAAAAAAACAAACTTAGCCTGCACCTTGACGGAGCAAGAATTTTCAATGCACTTACTGAAACAGGTGATAGTCCAAAAGAATATGGCAAGATTTGTGATTCTATTTCAATATGTCTTTCAAAAGGGCTTGGGGCTCCTTTAGGTTCGGTGTTGCTTGGCAGTGCTGAATTCATTGCCAAAGCAAGAAGAGTAAGGAAACTTTTAGGTGGAGGTATGAGACA
>Ga0206824_10383_pt1 | contig 10185 bp, 7 predicted proteins | sample Alteio_BWOrgCont_82_FD_152874 | JGI IMG/M metagenome (GOLD analysis project Ga0206824, IMG submission 152874) | Enriched cells from forest soil in Barre Woods Harvard Forest LTER site, Petersham, Massachusetts, United States -... | ecosystem: Environmental > Terrestrial > Soil > Temperate forest >...
CGCTAGCACATCTGCAATCGTTTTGCCCTTGTACTTAATATCTAAGGTAGCAGCGTTATAACGCTTACCCTTGCACATTCTGCATTGCATAATAACGTCCGGTAAAAAATGCATAGCAACATGCACAACACCTTCACCAGAACATTCAAAACAACGCCCTTCTGCAACGTTAAAGCTGAACCGCCCCACTTTGTAACCGCGTGCGTTACTTTCGGGCAATGCCGCAAAAAGTGCACGAATATCATCAAAAATGCCTAAATACGTAGCGGGATTAGATCTCGGTGTTCTACCTATAGGGCTCTGGTCAATAATCACCATATCATGAATCTGATGAGCGCCTTCAACCACACTTCCTTCTTCTAGCATTGGCCTAATACCAGCACCCTTGGTCAGTTTAAAACCGTACAATGCGCGGCTTAACGTTGGAATTAATTCTTGAAAGATGAGGGTACTTTTACCAGAACCGGATATTCCAGAAATGGCACAAAAAACCCCTAATGGCAGATCAACCGTAATATTTTTTAAATTGTTTTTACCCGCATTTTTTAAACGAATAAAACCGGTAGCCTCACGCAGTTTTGGTTTTTTCTCAATGCTTATTTTGCCGCTTAAATAAGCCCCTGTTAACGATTTGCTGTTTTTTGCAAGCTGCTTTGGTGTACCCGTAGCAACGAGATTGCCACCAAGCGTACCCGCCCCCGGACCAACTTCAATAAGATAATCTGCTTGCTGCATAGTATCTACATCATGCTCAATGACAACAACGGTATTTCCCTGGTCTCGTAATTTTTTTAACGTATCAATTAAGCGATCATTATCACGCTGATGTAGCCCAATACTTGGCTCATCTAAAATATATAAAACGCCGCTTAAAGCAGAACCTATCTGCGTCGCCAAACGAATACGTTGGCTTTCACCACCAGACAGCGTCCTCGATGTTCTATTAAGTGCAAGATAGTCAAGTCCAACATCAGTTAAAAATGTTAATCGAGCGCTAATTTCTTTGATGAGATCTTGAGCAATACATTGCTGTGATGCTTCAAGTTTAAGTGAGGCAAAAAATGTTAATAAATTTTTAATAGAAAGATTGCTCAGTTCATAAATACTTTTACTTTGTATAAATACTGACAATGCATCAGGATTTAAACGTTTACCATGGCAACCATCACATGCGCGCAGCACGCCCAATTCATCATAATCTTCATCGGCGCGATACGCCGCATGTTCATAAAATGCACCTAAGCCATGACAGCGCTTACACGCCCCCAACGGTGAGTTAAATGAAAACAGGCGCGGCTCAACCTCTGGCACTGAACGAGCACAGCTGATACACATGCGGTGCATAGAGTAATTATATTCTTTGCCGCCAACATTTATTTTGCACATGCCAGCCGTCAATGCAAATGAGCGCTCAATGGATTCCTGAATGCGTGGTAGTTCTTGTTCTGTTACAGTTACCGAATCTAATAATACGTCTATGGTATGTCGCTGCATCTTTTTTAATTGCAGCTTTTTTATCTCATCAGCAGATTTAAATTTGTAGTAGGTGTTATCAATAGAAAAGCGGGAATACCCTTGGCTAAAAAGCTCCATTAACTCTTTAGTAAATTCACCTTTTTTCTCTATTGCCAACGGTGCACAGATAACAATTTCTTGGCCTGCAAAATTCTGCATAATCATGGCAAGAATTGTTTCAGGAGATTCCTGTTTAATAGATTCTTGGCATTGCGCACAATGCACTGCTCCAATACGCGCAAATAAGACACGTATATAATCATAAATCTCGGTAATAGTGCCAACGGTTGACCTAGGGTTACTCCCTACCGTCTTTTGCTCAATAGCAACAGCGGGACATAGCCCATCAATTCGTTCTACAGCAGGTTTTTTAGAAATACCCAAAAATTGCCGCGCATACGAGGATAATGATTCTACATAACGCCGCTTACCCTCAGCAAAGAGGATATCAAACGCCAACGAACTCTTACCCGACCCTGAGGGGCCGGTAATTACCGTTAAGGTATCTTTAGGAATGTCGACTGAAAGGTTTTTGAGGTTATGCTCACGCGCCCCCACAACCTTAATCCATCTATTTTTCTCCATACAACCCACAAATTTTAAATTTCTATCTTGCAATTAATTTACAGGTTTTTTAGGGATACGTCAAATTAGACCAAGCCTCACAGGTAAGGGCTAGCTCAACACCCATCTTACTCCACCGCGGACATAGCGCACCACCCCAACGGCTGCACCTGCCAATTTGCCAGCTAGCATCCTCAACCTTGAAGGTTTTTGCTCTTGATTCAATACCTCCCAAGGACCGGGAATATCTAAAACATACACCGTATCATACCCTAATGCAGCAATCTGATTAGAATTCGTTGGGCTCTGAATTAATTTAAAACTACTTGTATCGCGTAAGTCTTGTAAAAGACAATCAGATCGACCATTACCCAAATGTATTTTACCCCCTTGAGAGCAGATAACAAATTCATCCCGATTTATATACATACCACCTATAATGTTTGAATAGCCTTCTATATCTTTTATTTCACCGCTTTGTACATCAATTAATTTGAATGCTTTGCATTCACTACCGATAATAAGCTTGCATCCCTGCGTGTTCATGCAATACTGTGGAAGGCATCCTCGCAATGGAAAATTCCATATTTGCTGCCCTGTTTGCGCATCCAACATAACTATATTAGAATTAGCATTAGATAATTCTGCTTTAACAACACTGAGAATTACCTTCGTATTATCTGGGCTAAATGATAGTTGCAATGGCGACTTTTCGCATTGAACAGACCATATAGGTTTAATAGGTTGCACGATGCTAGCCGGATCCCACATCTGTACAGTACCGTCAGTATCAACAGCAACCAATCTCGTACCATCAGCATTATAAGCGATTGTTTGAGCACGTGGTGCATGTAATGTCTTAACCCAAGACAGATCACGAGCATCCGAAATTGTTATATCATTATTTATATTAATGCAGGTGATATAGCGGCCATCAGGGCTATACATAACATTAGCGCCCGCAGTCTGTATTGGAAATAACTCACACCTTTGAACCATCTCAAGATTTTCATTAAAATCAATAACACAACGCCAGCCATCATAATCGCCCGCAATCAATCGCCTACAGTTAGGATGAAACGCCAACTGACAAATGTCATTGCACAGCGAAGTTAGTTTTTTTATAACACCGCTTTTAAGATCCACCACACTTACACATGAGCCCCCATTGCCAACCGCAATATATTGACCATTTTGATGATAAATAAAACATTGCAAATTGATACCAAAACCATCAACGCCAGAAAAACGACGCACATTGAGCGACCGAGATTGTTTTTTTAAGAAATGTATTCTGCCAGCTCTAGCAGCAAACGCCCGCTTCCAAAGAACTAATTCACCCTGTGAATCACCAAAAGCTGATGGACGTTCTTTTTGTTGCTGATCATTATCATCTGCCGTTGATGCTTCCGCAGCATCCAAAGCGCTATTACCAAAGATGAAGACCACAATCAAACAGCCCACTAATGTCAATTTCATAATAATATCCCCAAACAATTATAACCCCATTAAGAAACAATGCACTTTCTACGTTGTTGCCTTTTAATGTTTTCTTGTACAACAACACTTGGAACCTTATCCACTGGGGCTTCTTGGGCAGCTGCAGCGCCTGGCAATTCTGCCGCAATGTTAGGCTCAGCAGCCTTATCCCACTCGGCGCGCTCCATCTTCAATAAATCAAAATAATCCGGAATATCCAAAACACACACGGTATCATGTATTAATGCAGCAACCTGATTCGGGTTGGCCGGGTTACGCACAAGCGATTTCACTCCAAAATGCCTAGCACTATCATCGAGCAAAACACAACTCTGCTTGCCATTGCTAAAACGTATTGTACAGTCCTCAGAAGAGGTAACAAATGCACCATCATCCATACACACACAAGAATTAATTGCAGCATCATGTATTTTTAGAGGTTTTTCAGCATTGGTTGCAAGATCAACCACCGTCACTACACCATCCTTGCCTCCAATGATCATACTTTCGTCAGCATTATCAGCATTATCTAAACAATAGGGCGGATAATAGGTACTCTTCTCATCCTCAGGGGTTTTTCCAAACCCATGCGCGTTAGACCCTGTTGCAGCATCGAACAACCAAACCTTGTGAGTACATAGGTCAGACTTTACAACCTTATCATCGTGAGAACTAAACGACAAGTTGCCAAAGTTGCCAGACCCTTCCAGCCATGACACAGACCATAAAGGTGTGGGCTTATCTTGCTCTATTGCCGAGTCCCACATCTGCAGCTCTCTAGCGGCATTATCAGTAACCAACCTATTACCAGCACGGTTATACGCTACCCCCGTAAAAGGATGATCTCCTGTTAATGAAGTACACACTGTCTGATCAGCAGAACGCAGAATACGGATATACGATTTGCCCTGTCCCTGAGAATTATCACTTACGGCAATATATTGTCCGTTTGGGCTATAGGCAACAACATTTTGTACATAGCAGTTCGTCATCCGCAATTGAGTAAAATTCTGACCCGCAGCGAGAAGATCTTCATCAAAATTAAGAATAAAATTACGGCCACGGGCATCACAGGCAACCAACTGCCGATCATAAGGATGAAGTGCCAACGCGCAAATAGCCTCTTTTGAAGCAAGCGCGCCCCCCACCGATATCCCAGTAGCCTGAAATTGCCGAACAACACTCTTGTTCACGTCCACGACACATACCTCGCCATAATGCCGACCCCCAGCAACACAATAGCGACCATTTGGGCTATACGCAAGGCAAATCAATTCATTCTTACTCTCATTTTGAAAATCAGTACGGCGCACAACAGACGGACCAAATTGTTTAAGCAAACGCCCTCTACTCATTCTAGCAGCAAACGCCCGCTTCCAAAGAACCAATTCACCCTGTGAATCACCAAAAGCTGATGGACGTTCTTCGTGTTTATTGCTATGCGCAGCAAATAAAGCACCATTCCCCAATACCAGCATGGCAACAATAAGACATCTTAATTGCATAACCCCCCTAAACACTATATATTAAAATAATTTTAAAAATTTCCATTATGCAATTAATCTACAGGCTTTATAGGGATAAGTCAAATTTGGCAGCCATAAAAGCTGCCTTTTTGCCTACTTTAAGCTTCCCTCTCTGCTCATTGCGCCTGTTGTTTGGTGGGCCTGGTTAAATCCAAAAGAGCATAGCTATCGGGAATTTCAAGAAGGTATAGTTGATTAGACCTTTTAACTGCCATCTTATTAGGGTTTGCCTCACTTACAACAAGCTTCTCAAACAGCGTATTGTCATCAGGGCATACATTAGAGTTGCCTCGCTTTCACGAGTAACATCCCACAGAACTATCTGATGTTTTAGGCAAACAACAATTTCATCTGCCGATATGAAAGCGCAGTCAACTATGTCTGCAGGAATTTTTTTAATATCTTTATCACGTACAATGCCAAAAGCTGTATAAATCTCCTGAAAAAAATAGCGCGCAGTCAATTCTTGACCATTATGAGCATCTACAATATTGCCAATAGCTTTTTCTCTTCTTGCTTAGCCTGCTTGTCTTCGTTGAGGTTGAAAACATACAAAATCCCACCAGAGCTTGCAACAAGCTGTTTTTCATCGCCACTAAAAGCTACTGCACAAGGATTAGTTAGCGCTCTTTTTGCTGCCGTTAGAAGCGATACATCTAATAATGTGCACGTATCCAACAATAACATGGGATCACCACGAAAAACTCCAGCAAGATATCTACCCTGAGGGCTAAACATAAGACGAAAAGGGCAAGAGAGCATTCGTCGACTGCCCCTCACGAGATGCTTACGCGCCCTATTGGAATCAAAGCCTACACGCAATAACAATTGAGCACGCGATACAGATCCAGCAGCAACAACTCTTTTCCAATCAATTACTTCACCCCCACTACAAAAAGCAGCGTCGTCATTATTTTTCGCCACTGAAGGCTCCATTGCGGATAATGTAATAATTGCATGGAGCAGGGCTGTTGCAACTATAATTCCTAATTTCATAAAATCCTACAGTCAATCTAACAATATTAATCGGCAGATTGTGCTTTTTTCGCTTGTTGTTTTGTCCGCATGCTCAAAGCGCGCCGTTCATCCAGGAGTGCAAAACCATCGGGAATATTAATCAAAAAAGCTTTCTGGTCACTATAAGCAACAAGCTGATGGGGATCTGCTGGATTAACAATTAATTTTTGCAAACGACCTCCATCTTCATGTCTAAAAATGCAGACATGTGCTTCTTGTTTAATATTACAAAGGAATAGTTTATGCTCTAAACATACAATAACTTCATCTTCATTTATATACACACAATCACATATACGGGCACCAAAATCTTTTAACATTACAACCTTATCTGTTGCACAATCTCTAACAGAGAGAGCAACGCCTTGAACTACAGCAAGTTGCGTAGCATCATGATCACTATAACGATACCCAGGATACGGTTGCCTTAGCTTTCCTGGAATCTGCTTTTTTAAAACGCCATCAACGGCATCAAAAACATGCACTTGACTGGGTGGCATTTGACACACAACAATTTCAGAATCATCAGCATTAAATAATAAGGGACCATAGAAAATTCCTTGAGCTGCCGACCATAGTTGTTCGGATCTTTCTCCAGATACATCCCACATTGTAATGCGCCCCACATTATCCATTGCAACCAATCGTTGACCATTATGACTATAAGCAACCTTGGTAATCGAGTTTTGATGTTTCAATGTTTTTATTAAGGTATGAGCACGGGAATCAAAAATACGAATGTTCTCACATTGACCAACAGTTAGACAACTCACATCTGGACTGTATGTACAATTACTAATAATGCCATATTGTGTAATGTCTTTAGACAATTTTTGCAGCCGCTTAGTCTCTCCATCACGCACCAAGCAATCTATGGCTGCCTGTGAATGACTATTGTGCATAATAATGCTCTTGTCATCAGGACAAAATATTATTTTATCAATATTGACAGGACGTTGTATTGAAAATTCATCAAATACATCCCAGCCAGCATCCGTCGGTTTCAACAAATACACAACGCCGCCGTTGTGACCTGCAGAACTGGCCACCGCAAGATAATTACCCTGCCGGTTAAAAGCAACAGCTGACAATCTTGATCCTCTTTTAATTTCCTTATTAACAATACAGCGCGATTGGCCATACTGCTGTCTACCCGATGCTTTCACTTTTGCAACACGCACAGAAGTCATATGTCGAGCGGCAAAAGCTCTTTTCCAAAGAATTGATTCGCATTGCTGATCGTGATACGTAAAAGTATTGGATGGTGCTTTTTGCGCAGCCCGTACCATTATTGCACTTAATAGCACTACAGACATGATGTTTAATTTCATCTGTTGATTCCTCTATCATTGAAGATTTTTTGCACTATTCAGTGTAGTTCAACGCATGTATTTATCAACATGATATGCTGCATGTTGCTATAGCTTTACTAAATTAAATCCATAAGAATTTTCTGCTTAGTACCATTCTGTTTACTTTTAACGTTTAATGAGCATTCACCGTTATGATGGCTCCAGGCATCAACCTCTTCTATGATAGAGGGCAACAATGGCAAGAAGCGACTTAAAAGAAATTCAACATGAAAAAGCCCCCTGCTATTAATTTTTATTTTTGCCTGTTTAAGGTGCTTACAGGTTGGGAACATGCGCTCTGAAAACAGCGGCGTTTCTCGTTGATCGGTTTTCCGTTGAACGCCTTGGGGATCTAAAATCTGCACTGCATCAAGCTTAGAGTAGAATGAATAAATTTTTCTAAAAAGCGGATGCTTTACATAATCACAAGTGACTTTTTGCACAGGACAAGCCAATAAAATAAGACGATCGATTGCCCACGATGGATTAATTTGAGCATTCACCATATTGAGCACAACATTGCCCCCATGGCTATGGGTAATAATGGTTAGATGAGGGTACTGCCCATGCTCTTGCTCATATTGTTGCATAAGATCGTGCAATGCTGCATAAAGCTCTAGGGCCACAGATTCTCGCTCTTTACAGCTTAATTTACCCGACCAGCCAAAAGAATAAAAATGCTCTAAAGGAAACTGCTCCTTGTCAGCATCAGATAACATAGACGCCATCGTATACATACCATACTTCTTATCATACTCAAGAACAGGATGTAATCCGGTCATAGAATAAAAAAAGTTAGAAAAGGCCCAAGGTGGCAATAGTTGCGTTCCATGAATCCACACGGTAACTAGTTTTTGGCAAGAAACTGGCTGAGCATGCTGAACCCTACGATCAACCGTAATATTTTTTACGATCACCGTATTGTTGCGCTGACAAGAAGAAAAACATAGCACCAAAGCCAATACTACAATCAAACGTCTTTGCATAGTATCCTTTTTCAGTCATAGTCTTTTTTCATTTTAGCAAATAAATAAATATTGCAATATTTACTTATTTTTTGCTTTTTTATAGGAAAATACGTATACTTTTTATCATTCATGGTGGGTGTAGCTCAGTTGGTAGAGCATCAGATTGTGGCTCTGAGGGTCGTGGGTTCAACCCCCACCACTCACCCCAAAAAGAAATCGCACGCTTTTTGTGTTGCTATAAGCATCAAAAGAAGCTATATTATTCTTGTTTTATTCTTAATCGGGGCATGGCGCAATTGGTAGCGCACTCGCTTTGGGAGCGAGGGGTTGTCAGTTCGAGTCTGGCTGCCCCGACCATTTTTATACATCGAATCTTTACAGAAGTTCCGCAAGTCCTGATGAAAATACATTTTCAAGTTTTATAGAAACCGATTCATGATCCGTTACGCTTCGGCCTAAAGAATTTTTTAAATCAACAACCATAACACTTTTAACCTTATTTTTTTAAAGAAGCATCAACAAGAATAAGGTCCATCCATCCATAGTTATTTACGTATTTAGCCGCAAAACGGTACAGAGGTCTAATCCACCTATTCCATGTAGTATTTTCCTGATTACCTATTGTAACCAGATCAGTACGATCCGTTGCAGGAATTACTTGAAGTTCGCTTAGAAGATTTTTGTATTCTTGCGAACCTGCAATAAGGTTAAAATCTCCAAGGTGCACCCTCTGATCTGCGACTTTTCCTTGCTGTTGCAAATTATCGATCCATTTTTTTGTTACTTGTACTTGGCGTGTGCGTATTTCTTCCAAATAATTAGGATACTTCTGCCTAATCTTCTGAAAAGGCTGTAAATGAATAATATCAGAAAGAATGGTTTTCGGCAGTTTTAACCATTGTCTGCGCATAAAGTAAGATAGTCCAAAAAGTCCAATCTCTGCTTGTAAATGATACCCAAAGATAGAAATAGATTTACTTCCCATATCGCTTGATAATTTAACGTGAACAACACCCTTTGGCACATAGGTCTCTAAAAGACCAATGCCCTCAACGCCACATTCACAATAGGCTAACACATCATACGATTCAACCTTCAAACCTTTTCTTATAAACATAGCTTCACCGCTATTTTTTGCTTTTCCTGACTTAAATGAATATTTTTTTGTATTCCAGTATGTTGCTAATTGTTCTTTGGTTGGTCCTGGATAATAATCAAAACCAGATTCTTTCATTTTTTTAATTAACTTTGCACTTGCCTGATCATCATACAGTTCTTGTAAAAAATATACGTCTGTATTTGGATGCTGCTTTAACAAGGATTCAAAAATCTGTAAAGCTCGTTCATCTGCATTGCCAGAAGTTAACATGTTAAGACCCTTTGGCATCAGATTAATATTTGCCGTGACTATATTGAGTTCACCAAAGATTGGTCTAACAGCCACAAAAAAAATGGCGAGAGCTATTATTTTTAGATTATGCACCTGAATCATCTGAATCTTCCCCCAAATATACTAGGTAACGAATAAAAACTATTTTCTATCCTTATTTACTAAATATACCAATTTATGATTTATACGTAAAAAGGGGACACTACCCTTGGGGTTGGCTTGCTCATTATGTAATTCTATTTGAAACTATTGCTTTAATTAACCTCAATATAATAGTCTTATAGAGAAAATATGATTATTTCTAGGAGGAAATATTATGAAAAGTAGAGGATCAAAGGTTAGGTTTATTAAAAAGCCAAGTACTACATTTTTTT
>Ga0206824_10351_pt1 | contig 10130 bp, 7 predicted proteins | sample Alteio_BWOrgCont_82_FD_152874 | JGI IMG/M metagenome (GOLD analysis project Ga0206824, IMG submission 152874) | Enriched cells from forest soil in Barre Woods Harvard Forest LTER site, Petersham, Massachusetts, United States -... | ecosystem: Environmental > Terrestrial > Soil > Temperate forest >...
CGCTCAGCCGCACACGCCCAGGCAGTGTCTCCTCCAGCCCGGCCACGGCTTGATGAATCTCCGGATTGCGAAATTGCTGAGCAAACTCTACCGCACCGGGTTTCACGAACGTGCCCGGCTCCCCAGCTAACACATACGGAAAAGGCGGAGCGCCGCCCGTGCCTCCGGGCAGATTGTCCGTTGGGCGCAGAAAGAAGTTGAGATCTCCGTTGGCCGATCCGGTTTGCGTCAAGGCAGTTTCCAGAACCGAGTTTCCCGTGCCGCCGTAATACATTCCATAGCCCAGTTGCAGTACCGGCCAATGGCTTTCATGCATGCCCCACGCCAGTCCCACGCGTGGCGCAAACTCACTGCCCGTGCTGGGAAGCCGCTGCGTGAGCGGCAGATCAGGGTTATTCACCAAAGGAATCGGCGGTGGCATCTGTTCCAGTTCCCACCGCACAGAAGCAGTCAACACAAGCTGTTTCGCTGGCTGCCACTGCGTAGTTGCAAATCCTGCCCAGTCATTGGTGCTCAAGTGCCATTCTGTCGGTCCCAGCGTCTGCGAGTACCACGAGTAACAGGGCAGATAGCCAAGTCCCTGCAACTGCCCGTTTGAGTCGCGCCACGCCTTGCCGCGCTGATCGCAGTTGTGCTGGTTGTATGGATTCAGCTCTCCAGCAATGCCATATTGCGCAAAAACCAACGCGTCAGAGATAAAGTTTTCCACGCGGGAGTAATGATAAGTGCCGGTGTGATTCCGCAGCAGACTCGTGGCGTCAGTGTTGTGGCGCAGGTCAAAGCCTCCTTTAACCATCAGCTTCCCATGGACCCAGTCCACGCCCTCCTGCGCTTCAAAAAGGTGTTCATCCGGATAGCTCCCAGTGCCAAAGCGTGAAGGATTGCCCATCGTGAATCCATACCGCGAGTCCACAACCATCTGCGGCAGCTGCCCCCACGTATTGATGTTGAATGTCTGCTCAAATGGCGAAGGCGTTTCCGCCGGCTGCGAAAGAATCTCCCGCCCCATGGAGCCCTGCGTCACGGCCAGCAGGTTCGGCGTCAGAAATGCCTCCCAACGTCCCAGCATCCACTCGCCGCTTGCATGCCGTGAGCCAAAGCTGTGGCTCCCGTAACTCTCTGAGGAGCCTGCGAGCCCTCCGCCCGTACCATCCAGCAATGTCCCGTTGCCCTCCAGCATAAAACGGTGTCGTTCTGCAGCATTCCAATCGAGCCGTCCAAAGCCCGACCAATGGTTCGTAGAACGCGGCGCAGGTCCCAGCAGTCCTGCAAGCGTATTCAGCATGGTTGAGTATGCAGACAGGCCCTCAACCACTGGGTTCGTGCTGCTCAAAGCCAGCCGTGCGCTCAGTACCTGCATTTCATCGTTGGTCGGTTGAGCAAAAAAATCGTCTGGATGTTTCACCGTTGCCATGCCGGGGTCACTTCGCTCCTCGCCTTGCGTCGCTGCAAACCAGGCCATCCGATATCGCCGCAATGGGCCGCCAACGCTCGCACTCCAGATCAGTTCGTGATTCGCCGGCGTGTAGGAAATGGGCGTAAATGCCGGCACTGTGGTCGGCGTCGCAGGCGTGGTTTGTTGAGTCCACTGCGAGAAAGGATTCTGTGCATCCCAAAGGCTCTGGCGAGAAAACAGAGAAGCCTCCGCATGAATCTCACGTCCTCCACTGCGTGTTTCTACATTCGTGCGTCCTGCGCCTGCGGTACTCTGGTCCGCGACCTCGACCGCATGAATCACAGCGTCGTTCCCCGCCGGTCCCATCGCCGTCTCAGAAGCTTTGCCCGTATCTTTGGCGTTAAAAGCAAGACGTGTGTTGGCCCCATCCACCAGGACCCTGCTTGCTCCACGCGTTTCCTCGCCGAACTCTGATCCCTCCGCTCCGCTGATCTGATTTCCGGCGGGCGGAACATCGAGAGTGAACTGCCGCCAATCGCGCCCCGCAACGGGAAGCGAGCGAATCTCTTCGCCGGTCAGTGTGGCCTGTGAATTCGAGATCGGCGGCGTCTCAAGTGCCGGTGCCGCAACCCCGATACCTCGCAGCGCACCCTGGATCGTAGCCAGATTGGCAAACCTCGTATGCACACGATCCGCCGCCACCGCCATTTCCGTGGCGCTCTCCGCACTGCCTGCTTCCAGTGAAGTAACCATAAGCGGCTGAGGAGCAATCGCACGTATCATCGGCAGCACGCGCGTAAGGGGCAGGATGGACGATGTTACTTTCGCTATCTCAACAGCGGGTTCAGAATGCGCCACGGCTGTGTTCGTCGCTGGAGTCGATGCAGTTGAAGCAGCAGCACTCGGTACCAATGAGGTTGGCTCAGAGTTCCCAGTTCGTACAGTCTCTATTCGTGCAGCCTTCATCGGTGGCGCAGGCGTTGCGGCAATCTCGCGTGCCTCAGAAATAATTGCGGGACTGATATGCGGCACAGACGCAATCGCCTCCGCAGGCGCAGAGACAACCGCAGACACAGGCTTCGCTGCCGTCGCCACAACAGACCGTACCAATGTATTCGTAGACTCGAGGACGGCAGCAATGGCCGGCGCAGTGGGAGAAGCAGGAGCAGGCTCAAGTTGCATTGCCGTCTGTACACGCGCCTCATATCCAGCACTGATCTCGATGCGATCTACGCGTCCCTGTCCAAGCTGCGGACTCTCAGCTTCCAGCGTGTACTCGCCCGGCGTCAGCCCAAAGATACGGTACGCCCCATTCTTCGTAGTCGTTGCGCGCGCCTCGGCTCCCGTCTTTGCATTGCGAAGAATAACCATGACTCCGCCGAGCGGCTTGGAATGTAAGTCCGTGAGCCTGCCCGCTACGCCCCCAAGGGGCGCAGTCTGCGCATATACCAAGGCAACACCCAGCAGCGAAGCCGCCGCCAGCCATCGCACACACTGCAATCGTGTTACTGCCATGCACCGTCCTGCGCGTGGCAGATCCGTTGGGGAAAATGTATGGCCGTGCCGCTCTTAAGGCCAGCTCCGGAAATTACTTTGGGAAGTTGCTCAGATTTTATTCCCAATCAGGCATCCGGTAAACTGAAAAGACGGCATTTTCGTTCTGGAACCGGCACTGATCGCGGCCCGAGCAATTCAATAGGCCGCAAGGCAGGAAAACCATGTTCATCGATGAAGTAAAAATTCGCGTCAAGGCCGGCGACGGCGGCAATGGCTGCATGGCCTTCCGCCGCGAGAAATTCGTTCCCCGTGGCGGTCCCTCCGGCGGTGACGGTGGGCGCGGCGGCGACGTCGTCATGGTCTCTTCGCAGCGCCACAATACGCTCATCCACTTCCGCTATAACCCGGAACACAAGGCGCAGCGCGGCGAGCATGGCCTCGGCTCCAATTGCTCCGGCTCCGATGGCGAAGACATCGTTCTTCAGGTTCCCGTCGGCACCGCGCTCTACGATCAGGAAACCGGTGAGTTGGTCCACGACTTCCAGCAACCCGACGAGCGCGTTGTCATCGCTAAAGCCGGCCGTGGCGGCCGCGGCAATCAGCACTTCGCCACGTCCACGCATCAGGCCCCACGCGAACATGAGATGGGCCGCGCCGGCGAGGAACGCAACTATCGCCTCGAACTCAAGCTGCTCGCCGATGTCGGACTCGTCGGCTATCCCAATGCAGGCAAGTCCACGCTGATTTCGCGCATCTCCGCAGCCAGGCCAAAGATCGCCGACTATCCCTTCACCACGCTGGAGCCGAATCTCGGCGTTGTCACTGTAGGCGAGGAACCGGACCAGGAATCTTTCGTCGTCGCCGATCTTCCAGGTCTCATCGAGGGTGCCCATCTAGGCCAGGGGCTTGGCGTCCAGTTCCTTCGCCATATCGAGCGCACGCGCCTGCTAGTGCATCTGGTCGACGTCTCCGACGCCTCCGGCCGTCCCGATGCCGTCGAAGACTTCAAGGTCATCAACAAGGAACTGGCCAGCTTCGGCAACGGTCAAGAAAACAGGTTGGACGAGAAACCCATGATCGTCTGCGCCACAAAGATCGATGCCGCAAACCCGGAGAAACTGAAAAAACTTGCTACACATGTCAAACGCCGCAAGCTCGAGTTCCATGCAATCTCGGCCGTAACGGGGCAGGGAATCGACGAACTGAAGTGGGCGCTCGCAAAGCGCCTTCGCCCGCACAACTAAGCGGGAGCGGCTATACCATCGCGCGTTCCTTCGCCTTAAGGTACTGGTTGAGCACTGCAGCGGTCAGAGCCTCCGGATCCAAGTCCAGGGTCAGCGCGCCCTGCTCAGCCAGTTGTGCAAGCAACAGTTCGCGCCGCCCTGCCATCTCCTGCGCCGCCGCGGAGCGGAACATCTCTTCCACATTCTTCGGCCTTCCCTGGGCAATGCGCTCCACCTCTGGCTGCGCCATCGCCACAAACAGCAGCACATGCCGCCGCAGCAATTGCATCGCGCCGTCAATTACCTCCGGCCGCATCGCCGTCTCCGCCAGGTCTGTAATCCACAAAATCAGTGATCGCCGCGGCTGAAGCCGGCTCAGTACCGCCGTAGCGCGCAGATGATCAGCCTCGCCAATCTCCGTCCGCACCTGCGCCAGCAGCTCAATCAACTGCCTCAGGTGCGCCGCTCCACGCCCCGGCAGCAGTCGCTGTTGTACGTTCTGCCCATACGCCAGCAGTCCCACGCGATCGCCGGAATAGAGCGCCACCTGTGCCAATGCCACCGCCGTCGCGCAGGCATGATCGAGTTTTGAGTACTTCCCATCTGGCTGCGACCGCATCAGCCGCCCGCAGTCCAGCACAATCCACACCGCCTGGCTGCGCTCTGTTTGATATTGCCGCGTAATCAGGCTTCCGCGCCGCGCCGTCGCAGTCCAACAAACATCCCGCAGGTCGTCACCCTCGCGATAGTCGCGCAAGCTCTCAAAATCCCGTCCCAACCCGCGCTGTCGTGCTTGCCGCAGTTGCAGCTCAATCTGCCGGCTCCGCGCCAGAAATATTTGTTGCTCCTCGCTCGTCCGCAGCGCCGGATAAACACGCACGGTCTGCGTCAGCTTCGCCTTGGCCCACTTCTCCGCCAATCCCAACGGCGAGCGATAGCGCACATACAACCATCCGGCGTCATAATCCCCGCGCCGCCTTGGCCGCACGCGATACCGCTTCTTCGCCGGCACACGTGGAAACACGTGCATCCGCAGCCTTGCGGGCTCACTCGCAAGCGCCTCAGGCAAATCATCCACAACGCGGCAGTCCAGAATCATCCGGCCCTGGTTCTCAATCACAATCTCAATCTCTGTCTCGCCGTCGAGCGCGGGTGCATTGCTCCAGCTTCTCTCAACCACAATCTCCGCCGCCTTCGGCAGTCGCATCCCATCCAGCAGGCAAGCCAACAGCACCAGTCCATCCCACACCGGCATCGCGTAGCTCAACCGGCTCACATAGAATCCCGGAATCAGCAGCAAAAATCCCGCCACCAGCAGAACAACCGCTCGCGGCGTCAGCGCAAACGCCAGCCGCCGTCGCGGCTCGCACACTGCCTTTACCGGCCCAGGATGAAGCGAAGAAGAGATCATTGCCTCGGCGCTTCCCTCGGCACAGGCACCGCCGCAATCACATCCGTCAGCACACGATCTGCATCAAAGCCCTCCAGCTCCGCCTCCGGCTTCAGCATCACGCGATGCCGCAGCACCGGCAGCACTGCCCGCTTCACGTCGTCAGGAACCAGGTAGTCGCGTCCCTCAAATGCCGCCACAGCCTGCGCCACCAACATCAGGCTTAGTGCCGCGCGCGGGCTCGCCCCCAGCAGCAGCGTAGGCCACTCGCGAGTCCGCCTCGCCAGCGCAACAATATATCCATACAGCTCCGGCTCTACACGAATCGCGCGCACCTCAGCCCGCGCCGCAGCCAGCAATCCTTCAGAAATCGGCGCAATCGCAGCCTCTTCCAGCAATCCCGCGCCGCTGCTCGCGTGATGCCTCTCTAAAATCTGCAGTTCTTCTACCTCCGATGGATATGCCACCCGAATCTTCAGCAGAAACCGGTCCAGCTGCGCTTCAGGCAGCGGATAAGTCCCCTCAAAATCCACAGGATTCTGCGTCGCAAATACCGTAAACCATCCCGGCAGCGCATGACGTACACCATCCGCCGTCACCTGCCGCTCTTCCATGCATTCCAGCAGCGCGGCCTGCGTGCGCGGAGGCATCCGGTTAATCTCATCCACCAACAGCAGATCGGTAAATACCGGCCCCTGGTGAAACACAAACGTATCCGTGCCCGGCTTCAAAATCGCGGTCCCCAGGATGTCGGCCGGCATCAAGTCTGGCGTAGCCTGCACGCGCTGAAAGCCCAGTCCCAGCAGCTTTCCCAGCGTCTTCACCGTCAGTGTCTTGGCAATGCCCGGCACGCCTTCCAGCAGCGCATGCCCCTGGCACAGCACGGCCATAATCACCTGCTCAATAACCTCATTCTGCCCGGCAATCACGCGCCCCAACTCCGCCCGCGCCTGTGAGATCAGTTGCCGCGTAGCGCGCAGCGTTTCCGTCTGTGTAGTTGAGATCTCCTCGTTCATGAAGCCCTTTCGTGAATCGTCTCGTGAGTCATTGTGAGTTCAACTGCTGCTCTCGCAGGTCCCGCCACGGCCTTCAGCCTATCCCAATGCGCGTCCAGCAACTGCACTAGCCGCAGAGCCTCTCGAGGCTGTAAAGCTTCTTCCTTCGCACCCTCTTCACAGGCAGCCAGATCAGCTTCCAACGCTTCGTTCACGCCCGGAAACCTTCGCCGTAGTGCAGCCGCCAGCTCTACGGCTTCCATCTTCGGCGCTCGTATGCCGCACAGCGCCAGCGCCCTTCGCCGAAAGCGCTCCCACGCAATCGCCACGGCCGTAGAAGACGCACCCGCGCCGCGATACAGGGACCCCAGCGCATCGATAAATTCAATCGGCGTCGCTCTCACCGGCAGCGGCAGTTCGCGCAATGGGCCGCTCCTGCGGCTGAAGCTGAAGATCACCAGCAGAGCCAGAACCGGCAGGCTCCAGCACAGCATCGTCATCGCCGGACCCCATGCAAAAGTCCATACTGAACGAATCTCTCCGTGAAGTGATTCATCCCAGTAAAACTTGTGTCCCGTCTTCGGCCCCAGCGAGTTCAATAGCAGGTCAAGATTCTGACCGCGCCCCAGCGAACCGTTTTCGAGTGGCATGGAACTGGCCCACCACACACCATGGCCTTTGCCCCAGTTAAACTCCACCACTGCGGGCTTTTCGGCACAGGTGTACTGCACCCGGTCATCCGGGTTGCCGAGCTGCCAGCTTGCCTGCGGCACCATCCAGATTTCACCAGTGCTCGCCAGTGCATCCAGCCCATTCGGTTCCAGCTTGCATGCCGCAAACGTAAGTTGGCTCGGGGCTGCCGGAACTCCACGCGGCAGCAGAAATCCTCCCTGGTATCCCGTAGCCACCACGCGTCCGCCGCGTTCCAGAATCTGCCGTATCGCGCGAATGTCCGAAATTTCGTGCGACATCGGATCAGCAAACAGGATCACCGTCTCCGGTCCCGCCGTCTCCGCCAGCTCGCCCAGCGGCCGCTCCCACCGTTCCACCGGATAGCCGGACTGCAGCAATGTCTCATAAGCCGCTAGAGCGCCATGCTGCCCGCTAAGGTAGCTCGAAGGCAATGGGTTTTCATTCTCGCCATTCGGCGTCAGCATCCCAGCAGCAATCGCCAGCGCAACCGCAATCCCCACGCACCACATCAGCAGCTTGCGGTCTCCGGCATCCAGCCCCGGTGTCAGTCGAGACAGCCACTTCATCGTGCCCGTCCCCCCTCCGCCGCACCCGTGCCAATCAACGCCGCCGCCAGCTCATCCGCTTGCCTGTAATCTGCCTCAGCCGCAGGCCGTCCCCCATACCATGTGCGCTCAAAGCTTCCCGTAAGCGCCGCCAACCCAGCTTTGCGCGGATCATCCACAGCCACTAGCGCCAAATATTCGCGCGGCGTGCGCGCCCTGTCCGCGGGCCACATACGCTTTGACTCAAGCCGCGAAATCGCAGCCCAGTACAGAAAGTGAATCGCCTCCCGCCACAGCCCATTCGCTGCCGCTTTGCGCGCATCCTCCAGCCATAGTTGCCAGTCCCGCGCAGAGGCTGCTCCAGTACCCGGTGCTTCCACTTCCGGAACCAGCCGTACCCTCCAACGCCGCTCCAGTTGCAGCAGCGCCCACGCCAGCCCAATTCCAACCGCCAGCACAAAGCCCCACACCAGCAAACGACCCAGCCACTTGGCTCCTTTCGTCAGGCTGCTGATACCCGAAAACAACCGGCTGACCCAGTCGTTCAGTTTCTCAAGGATCGAATCACCCGGACTCTGCGCCTTGAGTCTGCGAAACTCGCGCTCCGCCAGCACTTTCCGCATTGCATCGCTTTCTGCAGCGTGCCCGGGAACAGTCTGAATCTGCCCGCCCGCCTGTCGTAAATCACCAGCCAGCCGCACCAGCGCCGCATCCAGCAGCTGCGTAGTGGTCCTGGGCTTTGGCAGAGACGAATCATTCTGCATCTGCGCATTCCCCATCGTTCCCGCAGCCTGCTGCGCCTTATCCGGCTCCTGCGCGCGAGTAAACAACTCGCGCAGCCACTCGTAGCCAATCACGCGCCGTTCTGCACTCGAACCTTGGCCCAACTGCACATGATCATCCGGCCCAATGCCCTGCGGATCGCAGCTTTCAGCATTGCGTCCCTTGGCGCACTTCTGCGTCAGCGAAATCAGCGCCACAAGATGCTTGCAGTAGTCGTCGAACGAGGCGTTAGTCGGAGCGCCTTGCGCCTGCTGCGGTCCAGCAGCAAAGCAGCGTGCCATTGCGATCAGTAGAACCAGCACCGGCATCGCGGCAGAAGAAATTTTCGCGCTCACCCGCAGCAAAGTCATCCTTGCGCCGCCTCCATTTGCTGCATTGCATTCACGACAGTTCGTCCCGTCGTCAACCCGGCCTGCTCCATCATCCACTCGATGTCGTAACCTTCTTTGCGAATGCGTTGGTCGTAATAAAACAGCACTAGCGCAATGCCATACACTGGCCGCAGCGCATCCATTACCGCTGCTCTCCGTGTATCGGCCCTTCGGCGTCGTTCGTCTCAATGTGCGGCGTTTCCACAGTCTCTTCTATCGGCGCCACACTCGCTGGCAAAACCATCGGTGCCACCGCGTCAAGCCCCGCCGCCCGCATCATCCACTCAATATCAAAGCCTTCCTTGCGAACGCGCTGATCGTAATAGAAGAGCGTGATGCCCGTGCCATACATCGGCAAAATGAAGGAGTTTGTGACAAAGGTCACAATTTGCTGCAGCACCAGCGCCCACGTCGGTAGCTGCCAGTGATTCCTGATCGCCAGAAAAACGAAAAATGACTGGGATACGCCAAGCAATACCAGCTCAATTGCCGCCACCAGCAGCCCCAGGAGAAAAATCCCTCCGCGCGATCCGCGGCTGAGATCGATGCTGCGCCGGAGCGCAGCGCGCGCCTTCGTCTCCTCCACCACCCATGCCGGAATCGCCAACGCATACCGCAACCCCATCAATATGCCATATAGGAATCCCGCAAACAGAATCACGGAGACGGCGAGAAACAACAACCCAAAGAGAACCATCGTTCCCTGATCGACATGCGCCCCGTTCTTGGTCTGTGGGATGTACCAATAGATCAGCGCCGCAAATCCACCGTATCCAATCCCCAGCGGAGTCCACAACACAAAGGTGATGATGGTCATCAGCCACAGAAACGAACCCAGGCGCGACAACACATTCGCATACGCGGCGCGAATCGTACCCGGCTGGCCCAGATGTGCCCATGCAACCGCGCGGTTGTTCGCTCCCACCGCCAGCCCGCCCAGCACAAATGACACCACAAACTGCACCACAAAGGAGGCTCCGGCCAGCCACATCAGCTGCTTGGTCCAATGCTGCGCCTGAAAAAGTGTCTGCATGCTGATGTGCGCCAGCCCCAGCAACATCAGTGCGCCGGCATTCACGGCAGCAATCCCCGCAAAAAGCAGAAAGTTCGAGCGATAAAGCTGCGCCGTGCGGTCCAGAATCTCGCCTAGCGACATCGGTCGCAGGTGGGTGTCCATGAAGGCATCCTTAAACGCGGAATGGAATTAGAAATCGCGTGCTTGGCCGGATACTAGCAC